>Ga0214919_10000082_pt1 | contig 146487 bp, 161 predicted proteins | sample LL1503_MetaG_FD_177994 | JGI IMG/M metagenome (GOLD analysis project Ga0214919, IMG submission 177994) | Freshwater microbial communities from Lake Lanier, Atlanta, Georgia, United States - LL-1503 | ecosystem: Environmental > Aquatic > Freshwater > Lake | place: USA: Georgia | collected...
ACGCCCGTTGACCCCGTCGCACCCGTTGATCCTGTCACACCCGTCGACCCCGTTGCACCCGTCGACCCCGTCACGCCTGTCGAACCGGTAACACCCGTCGATCCCGTCAGACCCGTCGATCCCGTCACGCCCGTCGACCCCGTCACACCCGTCGACCCCGTCACACCCGTCGATCCTGTCGCACCTGTAGATCCCGTGACACCCGTCGACCCCGTAACGCCCGTCGACCCCGTCACGCCTGTCGACCCCGTCACGCCTGTCGAACCGGTAACACCCGTCGACCCCGTAACGCCCGTCGACCCCGTCACGCCTGTCGATCCGGTAACACCCGTCGACCCCGTCGCACCTGTAGATCCCGTTACGCCCGTTGCACCAGTTACGCCGGTCGCGCCGGTCGCGCCGGTCGCACCTGTGATCCCCGCGCCGCCTCCGCCGCCGCCAGTTGTCCATACCAAATTCCCTCCTGCGTCGACAGTCACAACTTCGCCGCTCAAACCGACCGTACCCCCGGACAGCGTCAAGCGCCCGAGGTTCGTTAGACCGTACCCTGCCATATTGACGCTCTGAGTCGCAGGATACGCCGCCCAGTCCGACGGAGCGTCGCCCGGCAGAACACCGTTCTGGGTGTTTCTCGACATATTCCTTTACTTTGTTAGATAGACGAGATATTGATATTCGTAACCAATTGGGGTCATGTCCACCATTTCCTGACGAGTAAATCCGCTCGACCGCACGATATCGAACATGGCGTCGACGCTCGGCATGTGCAGAGGGTGGTTGTTCTCGATATACTTGGGCGGTTCGTGAAACTCAAAGACCTCTTCGAACCGCGCCTCGTCGTCTTCGGGACTCTTCACGAACCTGCTGCGGTACTTGAACGAGTCGAAAAACAAATCCGAATCGATCACGCGCTCCGTGCTGTATTTCTGCAGCGAAAACGCGGGAAACGGCGAGGCGGCAGCAAGGATTGGGTCGAACTTGTTGGGATCGACAATGTGGAGGACCAGAACTCCGCTCGGTTTCAACCACGAGTAAATGTTGTCGAGAACCATCTTGGGGTTCTGGAACTGGTAGATTGAGAAATACAGCATCAGGCAGTGTGAAAAAGATTTGGGGGTGAACGTTTCGGCGCGCGTGATGTCGCCCTTATAGAACCGCGCGGACTTGCACTTTTTGCGCGCGACCTTCAGCATCGCTTCCGACTGATCCACGCCCACAAAGTCAATGTCTTCCTTGCACAACCACTCTGCCATCGGCGAAGTGCCGCAGCACGCGTCGAGCATCTTGACGTCGTCCTTCGCCCAGTTCGCCAGACCGTACTCGCGAATGGACGCCTTTTGAAACGATACCAGTTCGGGCGTCATAAAGAGTTTGTCGTAGATTCCTGCATAAAAGTCGTCGTAGATCGCGTCGTAGTCTTCGCGGGTTTCCGTGGGCGCCCCGTCTTCGGGATTATTGAACATTTCCTTGTTCAGGTAGTGCACGCGCGAGAGGAGGTAGAGCGCGAGCAGCAGGAGAGCGCCGATCCAGTACGGTAGATATTCGTTCATCCTTGTCTATTGTATCTATGTAAGAAATGTGGGACGCGCTTCCTATCCAGCGCAGAGGTCAGCAGTCTGGACCCCCTCTATCCACCATACACCCCGACTTTCCGTACCCTGCATACCCCGACGTTTGCTGCAAGAAATGGCGCGACGTCGATGTCAACACCCAGAAATGGGCGATGTCGATTTGGTGCGTCCACTTTGGAATCCGCCGCTGCCCTCTCGGACCCGACGACCTCTTTCTGTGGATACCCTACGTCGCCACCCTCACTGCAAAGTTGGGCGTGTGGCGGGAGCAGCAGCAAGAGGTTGAGATGGCATCCGTGGGGTGCAACTACGTCGACCCTTCGCACCGCGGAAAGGGTCTAGCGCAGCACATGATTCTCACGATGGCGCACGCTCTTTCTCCCCGCCACAAATTCATGTTTGAACTGCAGGGTGTTCCTTCAAGTTTGAACGACGCCACACCTTTCCTGCGCTTTTCGTACGTGTGGATTCCTACGATCTTCCGCGGGGGATACGTCGAGACTACAGAGATTGACGCGCGCGGGATTCCGGGATTTCACCCCGATTCGTGGGACGGGTACCGCATGTTCAAAAACGCAGGAGGACAGAGAGTGATCGTAGACCCCCACGACGACATCGCATGGAGCGACGGCGGGCATGTTCTCGATTTCGACGGACCGAGCAGCAGATATGTCCGTTGGTTTTCGCCCTACGGAAATATACGCGTGTATGCTCAGAACATGTACTTTTCAGACCCAAACTATTTTAAACCAGCACTTATCGGGTAGCAGCAGGCGCTGCTGCCGACGGCGTCGTGTTGATAACCATCGACGCGCGGGTGTACAGATTCCTCTGGAAATTCGACCACCCCGCAAACATGTTGTGCGTCTTGCCCAGAATGGTCAAGAGCAAAAACAGTCCCAGCACTGCAATGACTACGTCCAAGATAATCCCGAACGACGACGGGAACGACGCAAAGTACGTCACAAACGGCGCAGATTCGGGTCCCTGACCGGTATTCGCCTGCGCGATATACGCAGAAGGCGTCGTCAGTTCGACGAAGCGGTCGTACGCCGACATTTTCGCCTCTTTTTCTTTGAGGAGTGTGTCCAGATACTGAAACCGGTCGGACGTCTTTCCCACCAGATCTGCCTGCTTGTCGCGCACGCCCGCGATCGAATCGACCAGACCGCGTTGGGCGCTCGCCTGACTGTCTAGAGTCTTGAACTCTTGGCGGTACTTGTCGATCGTAGGTTGGAGTTTATTGTCGTTGACCCGCTGCTTTTCCTGCTGCAACCACCCCGGACCGTTCTTGAGCGCCATGTATCGGATACGTGCGCCTTGGTATGTGTCCGGATCCTTATCCCGATTTGCTGCTGCTGCAAGGTAGTACTCGTGCGCCTTCTGCAGTTCGTTTGAGTCTGCCGCGGGCGTCGTCATCGTCGTTGTTCTTTAACTAGGATTGTTTGTGAATGGCAAAGTACACTGCTGCTCCAAACCCGCTCGCGAGCGCGAGTAGAACCAGCGTGGACGCAGCAACCGATGGAAGCAGAGCGCCTGCCACAAAATGGAGCACAATAACGCCGACCAGAGTTCCCACGAGAATTTGGAGGGGGAGCAGGTTTTTCTCGAACCCAATATTTTGCCCGCTGGACAGCGAAATCTGTCGCCGCAGGTTCTCCGCCTCGTTTTTAGAGTCCTGGATGGGTCCAGACATATCCGTGGCGGTTTTGAAGATTCCCGTCGCTTCCTCAATATTCTGAGAGTTCAGCACCTTCAACTTCTGTATCGTCGCGGCGTCGCGAATCGCGTTGACATCCGTGTCCAAAGCAGTCATGTATGGAGCAGGGTTGCTGGTGTCGACCGACGCAAGAGACTTCAACAGGTTGGACGCCTGCGTCTGAAAATCGCCAAACAGACTGGGAACCACCGACCAGTCCGAGTACTGCGGAACGTCGTGAGGAATGACGACCTCCGGCGAATTGATCTTGTAGACGTGGTTGACCCACGACCCCCCGCCGACAGAGCACGCGCCAGGTGCAGCGCCGTACTTTTTGTAGTTATCCCTCATGTCAAGACCCGTAAAGCACGCAAACCCCGCCTGGACCGCAAAGATATTGTGCCCCCTCGACTTGGCGAGGTCGTAGCACCGCGAGGTGTTGTACGAATCCGTCCCGGGAGTTCCCACGTACCCACCCGAGATCGCGCGGTCGGGAGTATCGTTCCAGCAACCCATATCCGTGAATAAATGACCGGTCACCGACTGACCCGAATCAGTCGCTTCCGTCCTGGCTACGGTTGCCGCCGCCGCCTGCGCCTGCGTTTGCGCCTGCGAGGACGCGAGTTGGGCGGACACTGACTGGATTTGCGCGCGCGCTTTCGTGAGTTCGTCTGCCGCCTTCGCCCGTTCAATCTCCATCTGAGCGAGTCGCTGCTGCTCTGCTGCCCGCGCTGCGGCTTCTGCTGCCGCGCGCCTCTGCGACTCTGCCGCCTGTGCTGCCGCCGCCTGCGCCGCCGCCTGCTGTTGCTGTAACTGCAATTGCCTCTGCTTCTCCGCCTGTTCTGCCGCCTGCTGCTGCGCCCTTCGTGCTGCTGCCTGCGCTTCTGCTTCTTGCCGCGCCCTTCGTGCTGCTGCCTGCGCTTCTGCTTCTTGCTGCGCCCGGATTGCTGCTGCCACCGCCGCCGCCTTTTGTGCGGCTATTGCCGGATCGGGAGGCGGGGGCGGAGGCGGAGGACCGCTTTGATCGTTGCCCATTACTTAACTTCCAGATTAGATTAAAACCGACCCACACATAGCGGAACAGATACACGATTCGCGTACTGCACGGTAAGCAGTTGGGCGTATCCTCCATTGTTTGGCGTAGACGTGTTTATGCTCGAAACTGTCGTTGAGCGAGCAAGCGCGCGCAACTTCTGAATCTTCAGCAGGTCCGAGGAGTCCATTCCGGAAAGTTTCTTCTGGGGCGCAACATAACCCGTCGTAGAGCATCCTTGAGCAGTTCCAACGAGAATAGACGAAATATGAGGCATTACTTTTACCGAACATATTATAATGTCGACGATCGATGATACTATGGCGCAATACAAACGCGCACGCGCCGGTTATATCGCCCTTCTAAAAACAGTATACGCCGAAACCGACCCCGCGAAACGCAACGCGAGTATAGCACAAGTTAGCGTACAGAACGAGAAACTTGTCGGAATCGCCCAGACCCTTCTGTCCCAATGGGACGCGCTGAACCGCACCCCCGCAACCAATCAGTCGCTCTCCGAACTCAAGGACGACCTCGTGCGTTATCGGCAGGATATAGAAACCATGAAAGGACTCAAAGACGAAACAACCAGACTGAACATGATGTACGCGAACATTACCGGCGACGTGTCTGCAAATCGCACAACGTATTATGCGTATATCATCATCGTGTTTGTCTTGCTCATTCTGATGTTTGTCTTGTTTGCACTGCGCAGCGTTCTGGGCGGAGTCGCTTCGACGGTCGAGACTGCAGTCAGCACCGTCCTAGAACCATCCTCTCCCAGCGCGGGGGTTTGAGAACATTGCGGGTGTAGTGGAGTATGCGGACCCGTACGGCGATCCGTACGGCGATCCGTACGGCGATCCGTTGCCAAACCACGACGAAACGCCCGCCCCCATCTCGTAGAGTTGAGGACTGTAGAACCCTACGAGCACCAGAATGGGGAGAATGAGCATAATGATACCCACCCTCCACAGAATGCCATACCCGTTCGCGTAGTCAATCGCGCTTCCAGAGGGTGGTTTTTCAGACCACGAGTCGTAGCGCTGCTTGGAGGTGTCGTACTTGTCCACGAGTCTCTGCGTCTCTCCGCGCATATCGTTCGCCCGGTCTGCAAGCGTAAAAAGTTCCTTGTTGCCCTCTTCGTACTCCGAAGCGAACCCTGTCATCGCCTTGTGCTGATCGTCAACAGTCCCCTGCTTCTTTGTGAGAGCGTCCTGGACTGCTCGCTCGGCGATGTCTGCTGCCTTCTTATACTCGGGGCGCTGGGTCGTTAAAAATTGAAGTTGATTCGACCGGTACTGGTCTAGAAGTTTTTCAAAGTTTTCAGACTCTGACATTATACACTTGCGACACAAATTCGATAGTACGGAGTTCCGCCTGCCGTCTCGCTGTTGCGCAACACCTCGATGACGTCTCCGGGTTTTGCCCCGATCCACCGGGCGATAGCATCCTGCGCCCCGATCTGCGGCATCGGGAGGTAATCCTTGTGCTTCATGGCAATCTGCCGAAGCGGCGGGTCGTCCGCGCTCAACTGGATGTGGTCGACCTTCATTTTCGCCACGATATCGTCGAGTTTGATGCGGTACTTTTCAAAGTACTGCTTTGTCTCGTCGGCGCTCAAGATCCGGTGCTTCGGAACCTTGCGGTGCTTGGTGGGATTGTACTCCAGTTGCCGCAGGTGGAAGATTTGGAGAACGTCGCTGAACGCAGTGATTGCGTGCAAGACCGTTTCGGACGCCGCCGTCTGCGCAATGAGAATTCCCGTAGTTCCGCCGTTTTCGCGGGTGATGCTCACGTGAGACGCAAGGTCCTTTTCGTTGATGCGCGCGCGGTTCGAGGTAAAGACTACCACATCTCCGTACCGTATGACAGTTCCAGGGTATTCGACTTCCAGCGTCGTGGGCGCATCTACCGGAACGCCGCGCTCTTGAAGCATCTCGGCGAGGAGTGACATACTGTTCTGTTGTTATTCTTCCTTACGGTATCTTTTCGTCCGTTTTCCTTATTTCGCACGTATGGAATAATCAAGTATGAAATTCAGCGGAGTGTACCTTGCAATTGCGATCGCCATCCTGGTGGTTGCAGGTGTGCTGTGGTCGGGTCGTGAAAAATTTGGAGTGCCCGAGTTCCTAGACCGCTCTATGGAACAGAGGCGTCGTCAAGGTGAAGTATCATCGTATGCGCAGACGACGAACCACCTGCCGTCTCCGGGATCGACGGGACCACAATCTCTACCGCGAGGATCTTCGACGGGTCATCGGGTGGGTCAGTTTTTGGGATATACTGCTCCATTTTAGACGGATCCGCGCGGCACTCTTGCACGATCGCCCAGAACGCCTGGAGGTCCGCAAGGTGCGTGTCCAGCCACGCGGGATCTTTCGCGACCTGCTCGATGCGAATGTTTTCGAGCGTCCAGTAGACCATGCGGTACTCGTCGTCGGTCAACGTCTTCCTCCACTCCTTTACGTCTGATTCCTGCGGTTTGTAGACGATCTCCCCGTTGTCGTAGACAGCAAGCACCCCCTTATAAGGCGACTTGGATTCCTTCCAGTCCGTCTGATTGCAGCGCACAAACTGCATCTCGCAGTAGTCGCAGACGTCGATGCCGGTGCACTCCATCTGCATCTGCATCTGGTGGTAGTACGCGTCGGGGATAGCAGTGTCCTGCGTGAACTTGCGACTGATCGGGCACTTGAACTCGACCAACTTGCCCCAGTGGGGGTCCAGCGGGTTCTTCATGAGCACGATCCCGTCCGGCGACGCTCCCAAGAACGGGTACCTCGGATGCACGACGCAGGTGGTGTCCACGACGTTCGCGCCGCCCTGCAGGTTCGAATAAATTTCTTTCGCGAGCGGTTCGAACTGCGTGCCCCACAGGCACGCTGTCATGCTCGGTCCTTGCCCTGCCGACTCGCGAGGAAACACTTTGCGCGTGAGCATCTCTTTCCGCGCGGACGGAGATGTGCTCGCGAACGCCTTGCACACTTCTGACGCCGTAATCATCTCGCCGCGCTTCTGCAACCACGCGTCGGTCCGCTGATCTGCTTTTCCGTAGAGTTTCAGAAGTCGGTTGATCTTGCGCCTCCGCACCCACACGGTATGCACTTCGGGGATACTCATGAGAGCATAGACCTCTTTTCGGTAGTGCTTGTAGGAATACCCTTTTTCTCGGCACACTTGCCGAATCCGGCGGTTCAGGTGGGTTACCGCGTCCAGATCGAACACCTCTGTCATTTTGCGTACTGTTGTCTATGATACACACGAAAGATCCGGTTTACACAGTTTCGGTCTCGCAAGTATATAATGGAGGACATTGCCACGCAAGAGCAATGGGTCATTCGGCGCTTAGAGAACTTTTACACCCCCGAACGCACAGAACAACTTCGCGATATTCTTACGAGCAAGTCGGGCGTTTCCTTGCGCATTCTCGACTGGTTTGTGACCAATTATTCGAAGAAGAACAACGTGTCGTACGTGACGAAATCGGGGAAGCACGTCATTGTGTACCTGGCGTACAAGTCTCACCTCAAGGCGTACAGCAAGAAGATGTTTGACCCCTTCTGCCGGCACGAGCGCATCAACTTCCGAGGCGTGTCGACGACGGTGGGTCAACTGAACTTTTTCGCGTGGGCGATCGAGGACGAGTGCATCGACTACATGCACACCCACATCGACGATATTCACGCGGATATGGAGACGCGCATGGCAGCGTCGTCGTCCACGGCAGCAGGAGCAAGCGATGCACGCAAGAAGCGCCACGAGTTGTCGCACTCTGCTACGAAATCGCTGAAGCACCACGACGTAAAAATTACAGTCTCCTTTAAATAACATGGAAGAATGGCAGGTGAACGCCCTGCTCTCGAAAACCGACCTCGCCGGATTTCGCGCTCAGGACGAGTCGCAGGGGTCTGCGTATTCGGACTGGTTCTATGCGGGTCGCGACGGGCACAGCGCCATCACCAAGGCGATTTTCGACAACAACCTCGACATTGTGCGCTACGTGATTGAAAAGCATCCTGATTCCGCAAGGGAGGCGAACGACAAGTTCGGGTACCCCCTCGACTACGCCAAGAAACTGGGAGGGCGCGACGACATCGTGAGTTTTCTGCACAGCGTGGGCGCCAAGTTTAGTCGCGCCGCGCCCGCGTCTGCGCCCGCGTATGCGCCCGCTTCGGGGCGCGTCATCGTCCAGGATTCCGATCCGGGCGGCGCCCTGAAGATCATGATTCTATCTAGGGTTGACGATGTTCTCCGGGCGAATTGTGTTACTGCACGCGGCACCAAGACCGTCGACCCCCCTGAATTCGATATGCTCGACGAGGAATTTCAAGATCTTATCCGCAGCATACCCGGAAACCCCTGCAAAGGCGGTATTGGCGAAACGTTCATGCAGGAAGGGTTCGTCAAAAACACGCGCTTCATGCTGCTCTATCGCGGGAGTGGGTTTGAAATATACCCCTACGGATTTGTCTTTGCGCGCCCCGAGGGAACGGGGTACTTTCTCGACCTGATCTGTGCAACCCAGAACGGTCGTGATTTACTTTCGTTCTTCATCAAGTGGTGCTCGCGCAAGGGCGCCCAGTTCATCCACCTCCACGCCCTGCCGCAAGTGATTGGTCTGTATACTAAATTCGGGTTTGAGTTCCGCAGGGGATGCTCGGACAAACCCCTGCCGTCCACGAAGGATTTTTCTGCAAAAGTTCGCACAGAGGGCAAGGCGTTCCCCAAAACCGTCGAAGACGTGTGGACCGACGACAAATTCAAGTACGTCCGCGAGATGGTCCTCAACCTCCAAAAGAACGGGTTTTCTGCATACGAGCACGCCCCCGCCGAGTGCTTTTCGCCCGACCTTACCGAAGAAAAATTCAAGGAGTTGGGGTGTGGCATCGAGGGGTACACCATGACGCGGTGTAACGTGAAACTGCGGACCCGCAAGCAGCGCAAGCAGCGCAAGCAGCGTAAAACCAAGCGCCGCAAAACTCGCAAGGGAAAGTAATGCTCGGACAACATCTTTACCCCGTTGATGAAAGTATCGCCGATTTCGATCTTAACACCGATATCGAGGAATACAACTACGATGGTAAGGTAGTATACCGAGGAAACATGGATCCCGAATTTTCAAAGGACGGTTTGAAGGTGTATTGGTTGTACGACGACGACAACAAGCGCGTCGGCGTCGTCGAACATACAGGCGAAGACCGCCACAAATGCCTCTGGTACCGCAACAACGTCTTTTCCACATTGCTGCAAGAGGACTGGAGCGTATACGACGAGACAATATGGCAACTCATGAGCGAGACCGCATACGACGACTGCATGCGCCGCGGGTATACGGTAAACGACCTGAAGGCGCGCACGCAGGCGCTGCGTATCGTCACACCTTCAGACCTTGCTCGTCCTAAAACTCCACCTGCAATTGCGTGTGTGCGATGCCACACGTCACAATCCAAAAAACGCCCCGGGTGCGTCTTCGCTCCCGAGAACGAAAAAGAATCGTTGACATTATTCGATACTCTGTTTGTAGACGAAGACGATGGCACTATTTACATTCCGCCCGGAGATTCACAAGTTTATGCGACCTTCCTGCGGCGAGGCGCTGCTGCCGACGCCGGTGCCGGTGCCGGTGCCGGTGCGGGCGCCGAAGCAGGAGGTTCAACCACACCGCCATAACCCACCTCGTCGTCGTCGTCATCTGCTGCGCCCGCGCCCGCGCCCGCGCCCGCGCCCGCCTTTGGCGCCGCATCGTCGTCGTCATCGTCTGCTGCCGCGAACGCCGCGCGCGCGCTGCCCGCCGGCGGCGCTGCCGTAGTCTCGCCGTCGTCCTGGTCCTCGCGGAACAGGTCGCGCGCCGTCTGCTTGCGCCGCTTGCTGACCTGGACGAACGACGGTTTCCACGTGAGACCGAACGCCTGCCCGATGATGTAGATGCTGCCCTGCGCAATGATCTTCGCCGAACAACCCTTGCCAAACGCGTCCGGCAGTTCCGTCGGCGACTTGAGAATCACGTCGTTCTCCGCGTCGTCGATGATGTCCGTGCAGACCTTGCCGTCGTACACGGGCAACTTGAACTTGAGACTCGGCGGATACTTGCCGTTCGGCACCCATCCCTCTGCCGTGTTATCGACCGAAACGCTCAGGAACTTGTTGAACGAATCGCGAATCGACCCGATTTCGCGCTTCTTTCCGAACCACTTGGGACTGTTGTCCACCGCCGCCTTGATCACTGATTCTTGAAACTCGCGCAGGAAGTTGTACGCCTTCTGCACATCGTCCGCGCCTGCCGCGGGTTCAGCACCGTACGGGTCACACCCGTGGAGACTCGCTGACATCGTATAGGACGTCGTGACGCTGCCGTCCTTGTTCTGATTGTCCTTCACGAGAACCCCGCCCGGAAACATGAACTGCGGGAAGCGAAATTGAACGTTCTGGTTCGTGTACTTGAAGGAGACGGACCCGCCGCCCTGCTTGTTCTTCTTGACTTCCGAAAACGTGATGTTGGACGCATTGATCTTGCAAACGTTGACTGTTGCGGGTGCTGCCATTTCTTCTCTTGTCTGTGCTATTCTACCCCCGAAATCCGCCCGATCCGTTTTGTCGTCATATTTTCGTGTCGGACTCGAATAAGCGTAATATGAAGTGCCTTGCATGTCAAAATAAAAAATCAGTTGAGAGGTGCACCAAGAACGCCCTCACGAACTGCATGTACTGCGGCATGCACATGCGCACCCGACGCGTGCGGTCGTGGGTGACGGCAGGAACGCTTCGCGGAATCACAAAGTTTCAGGCGGTCGTGCGCGGCGGGAACGTCAGGGCGTACAACGAACTCGCGGGTCCCGGCGCCATTGACCGGCGCGAGTGCCACAACGATTCCGACGTCGTCACCTGCGAAGACAAGAAGGACGTCCACCCCTCCAACTACTTTTCGGTCGAGGAGGATGGCAAGATCTGGTGGTTCGACCAGCGCACAATCTTTCAGTGGTCCCAGAAGGATCTTGAAGTGCAAAACCCCTACACGCGCACACCCTTTTCCAAAGAAGATACGTGCCGTCTCCGCAGGATTGTGCGGTGCCGCAAAAGACTCCGTAAACCCCTCTACCACGAGGGGCAACCCGCGCTGGTCACGACTGCAGATATCCGCGACAACCGATGGTTGCGCATCTGCCAAGTCCTTCGCGAATTTGATTTCCCGCTACACCACGAGCACTTTATTTCCCTTTCGTACCCCGCCCTCGTCCTGCTTATAAATTCAATCATCCAGGACACGCGCTACTGGACCGACGCACACATGCAAAAGTATCACACCATTCTGCGCAACCTCCGCAACATCATGCACACCTACAACACCGAAAAGCACCTGAGTCTCGACATTGCCACCGTTCTGCTCTCCGTGCTCGTCGAGATGTGGGACTCGTGCGAGTTTGCCACCTACATCAACACTGCATACCACTGCGCCTACAACTACAACCTATAATCTACATTCTTATGTTCTATATCGCTATACCCAGGTCTCTGTTTCATGAGACTCGGTATGACGACGAACCAGTTGTCCCGCTGCTGTAACCTCTTCCAGTACTGATCGAGAGCATATTGATTTCCGTCACTCAAGCTCTCAAGTAGGTCTCTCGATTCCCGAAAGTTTGAAAGCAGCGTCTCGTAATACGACGAGTTCACGAGGTATGCAGCAGTGGTCTGTGCGGTTATCAGTTTGAGAGACCCTATATACCACCGCGCACACGCCGAACTCAGCATAATTGTGTCGTACGCGCCTGCTGCAAGGCGCTCGAGGGTCGCGTACGCTTCCTCGAAATTTTCAGAGATCCACATGGCGTCGTCTTCCACGACGAGGACATTCTTCCACCCTGCTGCTTTCGCCATTTCTATGACCGCAATGTGACTCGCGGTGCACCCCAGCGCCCCGTTCTCGCGCTGTATCGCACTGAATCGCGTGACCTTTTCCGGGGGGAAGTGCGGCGCCAGTTCGGCAAGGATCTGATCCCACCGGTCAGTTCGGTGATCTAAATTTATGTAGACCACGTGGTCCACGAACCCAAATTTGCTCTCTGGCATTTCCTTCTTTTTGCACATTCCTCGTAGATAGATTTTGGAGATTTTGGGGGTCTAAAACGGATGCAACCCTTTTTCAGAATGGCCTGTCCGTCATCCAGAGTGAGTTTCAGATTAAGGATTCAAATTCAAAAGTCTGCCCCCCTGCTGGGAGGAGGGGGGGGTACCCTCAGAAAACAGAAAAATTCGGCATACCCCCCCTCAAATTTTGACTCAAAATGCACTTTGCAAACTTTTTTTCGACCTCAACTTTTCAAGATAAATGGCCATTTATCATTTCAATATCTTTTGCCGTTTGTTAAATACCCCCTTTTGCCCAAAAAATTCAGGGGGGGGGTATGGTCCAGAATGCAACGTCTTGGTTGGGGCGGTATCGCCTCGGTCAAGATGCACTGTCATAGTATACTTAGAAAGGTTATTTAGCGACGGATCAAGTTCGACTGCGCAAGACTTGCGGCGCCGTACGCGTCTCCATTCAGTATAGCAGTGGACAGTCGAAAGGGGTTTTTCTTCTGTGTGTCTGCATACGTCGCATCCGACTGCCCTTGCGCGACCAATTTGATGTTTCGGGTAACCATGCTCGAGTCGGCAACGCGACCTCCTTTCTTGGACGACCCGAGACCCACTGCAAAACTGCTCATTGCTTCTCTGCAACAAATAAAATCGCACTCAAACCTATTTACGTCGTCGCGCGATGTACTATACACAACCGCGTTAGAATGCCCGCTACTGTTTCTCACTCTGTATCAAACATGAGCGCCGCTGCCGAGACCGTCAAGGAGATCAAGAAGTCGACGAAGAAGTCCGCCGCCGCCCCGGCGGTTGCCGCCCCCGCCGTCGCGGCGCCTGCCGCTGCCGCCCCCGCTCCCAAGGCGAAGAAGGAGAAGGCGGTCGCTGCCAAGACGGAGGTGACGGTCCCCGTGGTCGCCGCTGCTCCTGCGCCTGCTGCCGACGCTGCTGCGGCGCCCGCTTCGGGTGCTGCCCCGACGCTGCTCGAGGTTGTTGAGAACATCCGCCAGATCCGCGCCCGCGTGTCTGCCGACCTCAAGCAGGCGATCACGGACGCCCTCAACGCTGCCAAGACGGCGGCGCGCGAGGTCAAGGATGCCCGCCGCAAGCGCCGCGTCAAGAAGGACGTCGCGGACATGACGCCCGAGGAGAAGGCGGCGCACGAACTCCGCCGCTCGAAGAACGCCTTCCTCAAGCCGCGCGCGCTCTCCGCGGAGTTGTGCACGTTCATGAGTCTCCCGGCGGGTTCTCAGCGCTCGCAGACGGAGGTCACGAAGTTCGTGTCGACGTACGTGAAGTCGAACAACTGCTTCGACCCCTCGAACAAGCGCCGCATCATCCCGGACGGCGTCCTGTCGCGCCTGCTCAAGGTGACGGACAAGGACACGGTCACGTACCTCAACCTCCAGTCGTACCTGAAGGCGCACTTCCCGAAGGCGCCGGCGGCGTAGAGCGAGCAGTCTATGAAACTTAAAAACTAAATAAAAAACAGACCCAGCGCCAATTCGGCGTTGGGTCTTTTTTTTGGTCTACAAGAACTGGCGTTTGTGGTCGTGATATGCGATTGCGGTCTTACCTTCATCGATAATATCTGTGTACAGTGGAAAAGATAAACGAATCACTCCTTTAAGACAATTGCCGACACATACGTCTTCTGCAGAAGAATAATGGATATCCATGTCTCGAAGTAGTCCAATCGCGTTGCGCGACACGTAATAGAGAGGACCTGCCGCATAGAGTTCTCTGTATTTCAAGTGGCATATAGAACCCGCATAGTCGCAGTCTAATGTTTTCAATGAATCGAACAGTTTATCGAGGTCGACAAACATGTCGTCGTCGATCTTGAAGACGAAATCCGGGTCGAAACGCTCCTTTACGAATCGGAACCCTGCTTTGATTTTCTTTGGAAGTCCGGCATAATCGTCGGGGCATTTCAGTGTGACAATATGCGTTTCTTCGTTGTATATAGATTCCTCGTCTTGGTCAGGATTCCCGTTCAGAATTACATACGGGCGGGTCGATGGAATCGTGGAGACCCACTGCAGTTTCGATATCGTTTTCGAGTTTCGGTGACTGCAAATCATCAGCATTCACTGTATCTATTATGAAAACTCCGGGAAAGTAATACCCGGAAATATCGTATTGCGGGTTGTTGAACCATTTTCCGGGCATGCAAATGGGTCTGTCGGGATTCAAGTACGCCCCCCACCACGAAAACGACGAGTTTGCGCAAATACCTGCTCGGCATTTCGACATCAGCACAAGCGATTCAATTTCAGGCGCGTCGATAAATTCGTGGTCTACATCCTCAAGGAACCCCCGCGACGAAGCGTAGTCCTTGTCGTTCGTAAACACGGAGAACTTTTCCATACCTCGCTCCTTCATTATGGCGATACACCTGCGGTAATACGGTTCAAGTTTCACGTCGTGTAAAAAATGATTGACGTAATCGCCGCCCCGAATATGGATGAAGCATGTATCACGAACCTTTGAATCGTCGACCTCGGGAAAGGTTAGCATCTGTCTGAAAAATCGCGGAATGTACCGATGTTTCTGGTAATAACCGTATACGAGCAAGACGTTGCATCTATCTTTCCAATATCCAACCATTTCTTCAACGTTCGTAACTTCTTGTAATTCCTCAGGTTCGCGCATCACAAATGTCTTGGACCCCTCGGTTGACACCAGTGTTGTGAATTTTGAAAAAATTGTCAAGAAATAGTCTACGTTTGAGTGGGGGGACAACGCGCAGTGGTTCTTTGTAAGTCTATACTCTAGTCCGCAATTTTGCGCAAACTTGACTGCTGCTGCCACCTGAAACAACCAGTTTCCGAGACCGCCCATGAGGTGCGGAACGATTATGGCTGGCATTTTATAGCATCTGAAATATACGAGTAAATGTCTACTGCTTATGTCATCAATTTGGATGAGAGAACGGATCGTTGGAGTAACGTCCAGCAGGATTGGAAGGATGTGTTTACCCTCGTCCGGGTCCCCGCTGTCCGTGAAAGTCCTGGGTGGAAGGGATGTGCTCTCTCGCACATCAAGGTTGTTGAAGACGCCCGTGCGCGGGGTGAACCGTGGGTTCTCGCGTGGGAAGACGATTGCACTCCGCGAAACCGTCACCCGCGCGCCATTCTAGAACTATGGCACGAGATTATGCACAAACTCTCGTTACATTCCGACAAGTGGGACGTGGTACTGGGCGCGACATCTAGAGCGCGCAACGGCACAACGTTCAATCAACCCCTTTCCACACATCATGTGAAACTCCACGACTTGCCACATGGATTCACCACCCATTGGACGCTGTGGAACGTCCACAACACATACGACCGACTCATGCAATACAAGGCGAGTCTTTCTGAACAAATTGATGTGTTCATGTTCAAGACGTTTCGTGTCAAAGTCGTGACTCCGTTCATGGCAGAACAGCGCGAGAGTTATAGCGATATTGAAGGATACAACGCTGATTATTCAGGATGGTTCGACGGCGCCGAAAAAGAGATAACTGCAAGGACGTCGTCGTCGTTGTCTGATATTTTGCAGTGGGGGAGACTTGCGGGTGTTCAGGCGCCTAAATTTATGGCGCGATGAATATTGGTTCCCAAGTCCGCATACTTTAACGCCTCGCGGTAGTTGTGCTCGATTGTATCTGCGCAGTCTTCGTATTTCGGGAGAAAGTTGTGCACTTTGTAGACAAACTCATCCACGTCTAGAGTTTCCAGAAGAATCCATCCCCGCGTATCAAAGTAATCTGCGATGTTTGAGCAACCGTAATAAATGGGGATAGTTTTCGTTACCAGACAATCGAGCAGTTTTTCGGTAAAGTAGTACTTTTGCCGTGAATTTTCAATCGCAATCGAGAACTGGTAGTCTAGAAAGATTACGGACTTGTCTTCGTGGACCATCGGATTGTCGCCATAGACAGGCATTGGTTTTCCTGCGGATGAGCGAAACCAGGTTATCGGAAACGGTATGCGCAACTGGTTGCTGTACAGGAACTTTCGGTACGCGTGTGCCGGCGTCATGTCCTTGGACCCGGTTAAGCACGAGATATTATTCTTCTTTCGCGTTATGTCTGTGGATTCGTATATGTGTGCTGGAATCAAAGTGGTCCCGTACAGAAAGAGTCTTGCGTTTGGGCACTGTGTGAGCAGTTCCTCGTCATGCGTCAACAGCATGTCGTAATTCTGGTGTATTTTAAGAAACTTTGCACGGGTGTGAAGAATTGCGTCAGGTTCCATTGCGACACCGATAAAGAGCAGACCTGGAAGGTTTAATCTCGGAAGCGAGGGGTAATCAATTGCAAGGTAGATGTTTCTGTCTGTGTGTGGAAGTTTTTCAGGAGGAAACCACAGAACGTTGGTCGCGTAGGGCATTTAACGATTGTATTGTGTATGAATAATAATTGGAAAATGCCAACGAGAAACGTTGTAGTCTCCGGGTACTTCAAGATTCCTAGCAAACAGACTCACGAATGGTACCTCCCGCATCTAGTCCGTTTCTTTCGAGGAATTACCGCGAATACTGTATTTTTTACAACGCCTGATGTGATTGCAGATATTCAGAAGTATACACCGACGGATCACGTCAAGATTGTGTATATGCCATTTGACGAATGTCATGCGCTTGGATCCGAGTACGGTCGAAACTTCTGGGAGCGGCAGTATTCGCGAGATACAGAGAAGTATCACTTTCCTGAATTGGGGGTTATATGGTACGAGAAACGGGAATTTGTTCGGAAGGCGATGGATATCGTACCAGACGCAGACGTCTACATTTGGTGCGACGCGGGTTGTGTGCGCGAGGATATGGCGGAGAAATGCTTCAAGTTTTTTGGGCACCGCGAGTTGATACATACAAACGACGGACGTATCCATTTGCAGCAGGTGCACCCTTCGATTGATTTTAAATTTTATGTTTACCCCAACTGCTTTTTGGCGTGTGCAATCATATGCGGCAACAAAGAGGCGTGGAACTCGTACCGCGCAGTCTACGATGATACTCTGAAAAATTATGACAAACGCGAAATTTCGGGAATATCCGACCAATATGTAACGCAATCGTGCGTATACACAACACCGGAACTCTTTGCCCTTCATCCCGAGGAAACATATGGAGACCAGTGGTTCAAATTTATCAACCTGCTGTAGTTTACGGATTGGGTCGTTTCTATAGAAAATGCAGCATCTTATTCTGTATAAATGTCCATTTCCTAAACGACGCGTGGGAAAACCGAATGACGGGGGATACATTATTGCCGAACTTCCAGGAACGTACGACTTGCTTTTGGCAGGCGGTGTATCGGATGATATATCCTTCGAAACGCACTTTCTTGACAATCATCCCGGACTTGAGTGCTACGCTTTCGACGGTACTGTCAAGTCTCTCCCTCAGCAGACTTCTCGGATTACGCTTGTAAACAAGAATCTAGCGTCCGAAAATTCAGAGACGACAACAAATATGCGGGAATATATGCTGGATAAGCAGAACATTTTCATGAAGATGGACATTGAAGGTCACGAGTTCCGCGTGCTCCCGACTTTGTTCGAAGACAACCGTATTCAATCGATCAAGCAACTCGTGGTGGAAATTCACAGTCCTGCGGATATCCAGATGTTTCCGGATTATTTTAAGGGTCTGTCCGATATCAAAAATCCACACATGTTCCGGTTATTTGAGAACCTCAACAAAACACATACATTGGTGCATTTTCACGCCAACAATGCATGTAAAATGAATGTTGTAGATGGAATCAAACTACCCCATGTGTTTGAACTTACCTATATCCGGAATGAGTTTGCGCCTGAAAAGATTCAGAACACACACCCACTGCCGACGTCACTAGACATGCGGAACAAGTCATGGGAACCCGACTACGAACTCCGAGGGTTCCCGTATTCTACAGAGATTTCACCCTGAGCAGTAGATGTCCAGTAAGTGTCGAACACACACATTCCATGAAAAGTTTGCGAGAGCATATTCCCGAATATCTGCTCTGGACGCAACAGACGCCCCTCTGTTCTCTTTCAATTTCTGTGCCACGTAGTCCAAGTCATCCAGTTTGTCGTCCGGAATGACAGTCACCCAAGGTTTGGACCTGTCCAGATTTGCAGCAGCAACGTTGCTCACAACAACGCCGAGACCGCAAATGAGCGCCTCGCAAACGACGAGGGGATGCGCCTCACCATCACTAAGCAGCGCAAGGTTTGCATAGTCCGTCATCGTGTCGTACAATTTTGGTTTTGTCCATTCTCCAAGGTACCTTGGACTTGATGTAGAAAACTTTGGACATATGACGTTCCCGGCGAAATGAATGGACGGAATGTATTGGTACTTGTACTGCTTCTTTCGCTCCTCGATCTTTCCAAGATAGAGTGTTGTGTCTGGATACTTACATGTTTCCGAATACCGAAACACCGCATCACTTGCGCCATTGGGAGTCAAAAGTACGCGCGAAGGATTGCACCCTGCTGTTATGTAGCGCTGTCGTATACCCTCCGAAAGAGCACAGATCGTGAACCTGCCGTTGACAAACCCTTTAAAAATATTATGCTGGTAGTGCTGATAATCTTTGAATGTAGGGTGCTCTAGGTAACCGTAGTGCGATGTTGCAAACTTTTTGGGGCATCGTATGTGATCCATAATATAGTAAAAATCGTCGTACTGCAAGTGAACTACATCTGGGGTCAATGCATTCACCTGCTTTACGATATCGTCGGGATTTGGAGTGTTGACTATATGCACGTCGACTCCCATAGTTTTGAGCGTTTCCGAAATGTCCCAGATAAGACTTTCCACCGCACCCCATCCTTTCGGCGGAATTGGCATGATTCCAGGACCAATGATGACAACACGCATTTAGATATAATTGTACAGTGAACTCTAAATGAAAGAGAGATTTGCAGTTATTGTAACCGGTCAACTACGCTCATTTTTTCGGTCTGACGTCCAACCGCAATTTATAAATTTTATTGAGCGTATGAAAGGTAAGTACGATACGCATATATTTTTCATAATTAATGATGAACACATGCCAAACGTAACATTTGAATATGGATGTCCGCACACAGTTGTCCATTCATACATTAAAAGTGCAGAACGCTCGCATGCTATGTTTTCCGATATTAAAAAAACTGAAGCGTATAAACGTATTATAGAAGTGCATAATAACAGCGGTGATTTACAGCACGAGATACCAAGTGTCGATAAAAATTTTTTGAATCAATCGTTGTTACAAGTAAGTCAGATTCAACTAGGTCTTGACAAAATAAGGGAATGCGAAGAGCATACATCAACTACATTTGATTACATAATGCGTACCCGGTTCGATGCAATATATCCAGACGGGTTTTTGCCGTACGGATACAGTGCTAAACACACATTTTCGGAGTATTACTTTCAACATAGTCTGAGTCAAAGATCACTTTATGAAAACTATTGCAAAAGGTATAACCTAGACCCTTCAAAGTATCATGTTCAGGGGGTTTCCGACGACGGCATGCATAGACTGCGCGTTCATAACTATTTGCGCAATATAAACTTCGGCGCAGATTATTTTTTACATAGGAACATACCGTCTGCTTCAGAATTGAATAATACAGTGTGGATGTATAACGATCATATCTTGTTTGCTCGGCGAGATGTGTTTATGAACTTCAATGACTGGGTTTCAATGTTTCAGATAGATTTTACAGACATATGTGAAAAGAACAATATAAGACATACAATAGCACTTGAAGCGCAAATTATTGCATTTTTTCTTTCGAAGAATATACCGTTTGTAATGTATTTGGACGACAGTTGGGCGCTAACGCGCTAGCGCGTTAGCGCGTTTATTTTTCTATAACCCGGTGTTCCTTAATGTAAATTGGAACTATGTTGCGGACATCATAATTTACATAATAATGAAAAAACTTAAACGCTTCGGCAATTGGTTCCCAAAATATATTAGAGTCGTTCAATAACTGTTGATTTGCCATTATTTCATCTTCAATACAACTCGATGTAAATTGACTCTTCAGAAACGAAGGTCCAAAAATGAAAAATATATCTGGAAACCGCGGATGGTGATTCATGCAATAAAATTTAGATGAGTCTAGGGTAGACAGGTCTGGAAAGTGTTCAATAACCATATCATACCTACATAGAGCAATTAAGTCGTACTTCTCTGTTTCTGGTATCAAGCGTATTGCCGATTCAATACTATAAAGTTGAGATAAAAAAGTAGACATATTTTTTGAACTATGTTCCCAGTGTTGTGTATTTTGGAACTTTTGTGTTATTAGTGTCTTTACATCTTCGCGCAATTTGAACGTTTTAGATTCTTCAACGAGTATGCGTTTAGGATTATAATTTCCGCGTATAATCTCCTCTGAGTTTGGAGGACAGTATCCGTTGGTATGTGAATGTGTAGCGACACTATATTTTCCATCGCTGCTAAACCACATATGAGCATAGACGTCGGTGTCGTATTTATCAAGTATCCATTTACGATGAGATTCAAACACTTCTCCTGTTTGAACATACCTCGGTTGTCCGAACAGCACTAGTGCAACTTTCATTATTTTATGTTTACGTTTGCTTTCACCTAAATGTATTGCATATCCAATCCCACACTCTGCGCTTTGTCTCTATATCTTTTATAGCATACATGGTGCCTATAACCAATGAAAACGTTACACAACGTAAGTTTTCAATAGATATATTCCTTTTTTGAAGGTGTTCTATAAAATACCCCAAAAGAGCATCTTTATTTTTAGGAAATTCTTCGTTATTCAAAACACAATCGTAACCTAAAAAAGACTGATAGAGTTTTCCATAATCATATAGGGTATCCCCGTTTGTAGTTAGAATTCCGTCGACAACGCCTTTCATGTCAATTACCTTTATCGTATTCGTAGAGTACTCTTCAATCATATTGCTAAACCATAAGTCTCCGTGAATAAACGAAACTATATTAACATCATTTAAAAGGTATGTCTCTAGACCTTCCAAGCATTGGGTTTGCACCTGGTGCGCATTTTCAAAAGGGTAATCTTCTGTATTTTGAAAACGTAATTTTAGTTTATCTATATAGTTTCTGCGTACATTATCCATTGTGATGTTTATTTTATCTCTTCTATTGTGCAAAAGGTCTATGAAATCAAATATTTTATAGATTCTTTCATTTGAAAGAAGACCTTCTTTATATAGAGTATACAAAGGAACACCCACAACGTATTTGGTTCGTAAGCATCCTTCGGTGTAATCGATGAAGTCGGTAAAGTAAGTAGATATATTCGAGTTTTTCGGAATAGATTGGTAATAATACACTTCCCCTCTCATAAAACTATGCACTCCGTGTTTTGTAACAATGCTACCGGTTGCGGTTATTGTATTGTGTTTGTTTGGTAAAAGCGAGTTCATTGGGATTGAAGGGATAACCGGGTTAACATATCCTAGAGTCGAAACATCCTGTATATATGGATTAACCGCGCGGTCGTCAATATATATGTCTGCATACGGTTTTCCAAAAATGATTTCGTCGTATGGTATTTTAAAATTCTCCAATGTGTCGAATGTAATCCTACCAATGTCGCGACATACTGCTCCCACATTATGCGCGTGTGTCTTCATACGGCGAGCAGTGTGAATAATTATAATGTGCCCCTCGGACTTCATTTTCCGTGCAAGATTAATCATAGGTTCAATCGGATGAACGCTGGTGTAATCACCCGCAGTCTGTGGATATGTGACCAACGTATTGTCTAGGTCAAAACACACTCTCAATCGTGGTGGAGGGATAGAATGCCACGATGCTCTTACTTCGTCTAAAGAACCTATGCGCTTAATTTCACCTGGGAACTCGATTCCGTAAACCGCCTCATTATTGTCTATCATCGAGGCGAATATCAAAGACATGTAAGGGGCGTTTTTAGCAGGTCCAGACAATATGTTTGTAGCGAATGACCTAAACTGACGTATTGCTTTGAACCCATAGATTCCGCAACAAAACATATCTGAAATTCTATGTTTTTCCTTGAAGGATGTTACCTTTGAAGTCGGATCGATAGTCAGAAAACTGAATTCTTCGGATGTAGACGTATCGCGAGCATACCCTAAAAATGCATGGTTCTTTTCATCAAATAACCCGGTTGGAAAGTTATAAACAACATCGTTGTCAAGAAACACAACATTCTCGTTATTGTCTGGGAACTCTCTGGTTCCGAGGAATGCAGATTCTAAAGGACCCCTGGTAAAATACGGAAGATAGTTGAAGGTACACGTTTTTGTCTTGAATTCGTTGATGATAATCTGTTCAAAATTGTACTTGCGAAGATGAGGAGCAACTACGAAATGAAGAGTATCTACGGGAATGGACGCGAGTGCATATGATATAGCAGGTTTTCCATAGATCATGTTCAACGGACGCGGAAGAGAATAGCCCTCGGAGTCCTGTGTTTTAAATCCTCCGCAAAGTATTACGATTTTCATTACACTAATAGATTTAGATGATGTAAATCTCTACGAATAAATGAATGTCATCATCCCTCTTTGTGGGAAAGGACAGCGTTTCGTAGATGAAGGATATACTCTTCCGAAACCACGGATACCCGTCTTCGATAAACCTATACTTCAGTACGCCATAGACAGTTTCAAGGGATGTAAACTTTACATTTTTACAAACATCGAGAGCGTTTACCAAGAGGAGATACAAACTGCAAACCCACACGTAACTATTGTAACAATCGACCGACAAACCCTGGGTGCTGCAGATACAGTATATGCCGGTCTACAGAAATCGAATATATGTGGAAAATGCCTTCTGGTAGACGGCGATGCATTCTATACAGGGGACATCGTAAGCAGACTTGAACGTGTAGATGCAAACGCTGTTGTCTCCTTCCGAACGGACGGTGAATTGCCGGTCTATTCTTACGTGGAGACCGATGAAAACATGAAGGTACTTAGAATACGAGAAAAAGAAAAAATCAGTAATCTAGCCAACACGGGGGCGTATTTTTTCAGGGACTCGGAACAACTTAAAGGTTACTGCAAGCGCGTAGTTGACGATAAGATATTCTTTAGAGGAGAACCTTACATTTCCTGTGTAATTCAGTGCATGCTGGACGACCATGAAGTGTTCGAGTGCATAGACATATCTAAAGATAGCATCGTCAGTCTTGGAACACCTAAGCAAGTGAGAGAATACACACAACGTACCCGCGCGTGGTTGTTTGACCTTGACGGAACTCTTGTAAAGACGGACGATATATACTTTTTAGTATGGAAAGATATTTTGAAAGAGTTTGGTCTTCATCTTACCCCGGATATATACAGCACGTATATATATTCGAATAACGACGATGTAGTCATTAAAACCCTTCTTCAAAATACCGAGTACGATACTTCGAAAATAAGTCAGACGAAGAACGAAATGTTCGAACGGCACATATCCAAAATAAAGATGATTGAGGGTGCATCTGACTTTATTATATCTAGAAAACGCACAGGGGATAAGGTTGCGATTGTCACAAATTGTAACCGCTCCACTGCTGAAAGTATTCTAAAAGAAATGGGTGTTTATTCATATATAGACGTTGTAATTGTAGGCAGTGAATGCAAACGCCCAAAACCGCATCCGGATCCATATGAAGAAGCGATACGTTTCTTCAATATACCGAATAACCAGTGCATCGTTATTGAGGATTCTAAAAATGGAATTTTGAGCGGAAAGTCTGTATGTCCACAGTCTATTATAGGGATTGGAGATAGAACCATGCACGATAGTCTGCGCACATATGGCGCTACGTGCACATTTTCCGATTTCAGGGATATTGATGTCGACAGTTTGGACAATGGCGACGTATCGGGTACAGTTATTCGCGAATGTTTGCGGATTATGTTTCCAGACCAATGTGTAGAGATTTCAAATGTAAAACTCAAAGGTGGGTTTATCTCGGATGTTATTGGTGTCGTTGTTAACGGATGTAGAATGATATTCAAAATAGAAAATTCAAACGATACTCCTATGAATCAGATGGCGAATAATTTAGATCTGTACGAGAGAGAGTATTTGTTTTATCACTCGTTTTCAAAGTTAGTGCCTATCAAGGTTCCGCAATTTTATGGAAAGGTATATGACTCAGAATACCGTTGCATAGGTATTCTCCTGGAAGACCTTCGGAAAGATAATTACATACTGAATATCGATTTGAACACGGCGCCAGTAGAGGCGTCTTTATCGGTTGTAGACTCTATAGCGCGTCTTCATGCCAAGTTTTGGAATAAGAATCTAGTTTCCAAGTTTAGTGGGTTAAGGCGAAACAATACACAACGGTTTGATTGGTCGAAATTTGTTAAAGACCGCGCATCCGCGTTCAAAGACAAATGGGTAAATACACTGTCAATGGGCGATATGTCTATAGTAGACAGAATAGTATCCCAGTTTTCTGATATCCAACACGATTTGAGTCGTGGTGATCATCTGACCCTTTGTCATGGCGATGTAAAGTCTCCGAATATTTTCTACAACACCGGAACTGGAGATTATGAACCGTACTTTCTAGATTGGCAATACATCGTCGAAGGTAAAGGCGTGCAGGATTTGGTGTTTTTTATGATTGAAAGTTTTTCAGTCGAAACCCTAGAATTATATTTTCCAATACTGAAGAATTACTATTATGCAAAACTAAGAGAGCATGGGGTAAAGAACTACTCGTATGCCGAATATTCTGCAGACTTACAATCTGCTGCATGTTATTTCCCCTTTTTTGTAGCAATGTGGTTTGGGACTACACCCGAGGACGATCTTATAGATAGAAACTTTCCCTTCTTTTTCATTCAAAAACTATTTAGTTTCTACAAGTTTGGAGGTATTTACCAATTAAATTAACGATTAAATATAAATGCGGATTCTTTTCAACTGTATCGTAAGCAGAAACAATGAACTTGTTGAAGATATGATTACAAACATACAAAAATTTGTTAAAGATCCACTAATCGTATTTCACGTACATCCAATAAAGTTCCCATCGTTTGACAAATCGGTTATAAATAGGTATAAAAACGTGTTTGTTAACAGTGAGCAACTTAATTTGGACGATCATAACGCTAATATTAATTTGAACACACATAGACCATTTATTCACGCATTTCTGTCAAATTTTAAGTATATAACAAATAATTGTAAGGAGGAGTTTGATTATCATATAATTTTTTATGAAAAAATGATGTTCTGTAGACATGGCATTGAAGAATATATCAAAAACTACGATGGGTGTTTTTACTATTGTCGTGCTGTAGAATGTATACCAAATGTCGCTAAATATTTTCAAAAAGGATTACTAAAGAATTTATCTGAAGGTCTAACAAGTAATTTTGAAATTACTAAGAAAATGTTCGATTACTATTGTTCAAACGAGGAACTTTATAATTACAACGGTTGGGCGGGAGAAGAAGTAATTGTTTCGTCATTTTTATTCAACAATTGTAATACTCCAGGTATGCCTCCGGTAATTGTGCAACCCAAGTGCTGTGCAACAATTTCAGATGCAGTTGAAATTATCGAACAAACCAAGTACGAGATAGATGCTCTGTCTATAGGAAAAAGAAAAACAAGTGAAATATTTATAATCCACCGCGTAGATTCGGATCTTGAAAACCCACTTCGCGTATTCATTCGATCATTGTAGAACCCTATCTAAAAAGGTAACATGCTTGCATATATTTTGTAGTTCGTTAATAATTTCTTCTTTATACGGACAATCGCATACGATGATTGTGGCAGTATCAAAATCTATTGAGGACGGAGAGTATACGAGTTTGTCGGTTCCGTATAGTTTTTTTCCATGTCTTTCTACATTATTGTCCAAAAACCCCAAGATATTTTCCTTTTTATTTAGAAAATAATACAAAAATTGACCATAAATCCCGGAAGGAGCAATATAACAATTCTTTGGAACATCCAGCGTTTTAATGCAATCGAGGTTTTTAACATAAATTTCTTTGTACAACTGTATATCGGTCGAAGGCATTTTAGGTTTATCTGAAATAGTGTCTGCTAAACTAAACTGGAACATATTGGATTTAAAATTGCCATTGTAAAATATATGTTTTTTACACGTATAGTTGAATAAAGAAAACATATATATAATGTAATCGTAACCGCAATAATAAATGTGCTGAGAATGAATTAAAAGTGAAGATTTGTCTTCCAATAATTTCTCAAAATTTGGAATCGATATAAATATTTCCGAAACCTTTGCCTTTTGTAAATTTTCAATGCATGCAAGTGGAGAATACAAATGTTCAAATACATGCGAAGCGATCACGGCATTGTAACCTTCAAAATTAAACGTTTCCCAATTACCATCTATAAATTTTATTTGAGATGGTAATTCGGAATCTTTAAACATATCGAGTGTCGAATAAGAGATTTCCTTTTTTGATAAAATTTTATATAAATCACCCTTGTTTGCTCCTATTTCTAAGAACGTAGACGCACTTGAATTCTCGAGAATAAACTCTGCAAAATGTAGATGGTGATCTTTCCACGACGGACTAAAATGTGAATTCATGTATACATCTGAATACAAAATAGACGGATCAATCAAATTTTGTAATTGTAGACAATTGCATTGTTTGCAAACTATAATATTAAAATCGTAATATTGTTCGACTAAAGAATCGTTAGATACCGCCATGATTGGAAACTTTGGAAACGAATTTATTGTTTCGAATTCTGTATGGTTGCATACAATACATGACGTCCTATACATATTATACTATGAAACTATACAAGTATGTAAGTTTAACGAATCAAAATTGTACAGTCTTCATTTTCTTCAATCAGAGTTTTAGTGAACCGGTAAAGACCGTTCTTACCCGATGTCCAATCGGAAGGCCAATCAAAATAATCTATTGGCACATTGTTGATCCGCAGATAGATACCTAAAAACAATTCTCCATTCTGAAAATGTATATCATTCTTGCAGTGTTGTACCCATAACTTCGGAGCAGTCTCGTAGAATCCTGTAATTGTGTCGATAAGATACGAAGGACCTGCAATGATTTGGTCGCATATTTTCCAGTAATCCCACAATCGAGCCTTTACAGTGGTGAGGCGTTCTGGGAACTGCACTGGTCGCATGAGATTGAAATCTAGACGTGTGAGAATAACATTATCGTACTTAAATCCGCGCTCATCTTCATATTTCTTTTTTAGTTCTATAACTCGCTTACGACTATACGTTTGACTCCTTGCAATATTGTACCCCCACGGATTTGCCGATTCAAGAGTATAATTTTCTTTTTGAAGGATAGATATCACTTTATCCATATTTTCATCTATATGTGAAATCTGCTCCTCTATAAGAGTACTTACCGGTTTAAAAATATCAAAAAGTATTTGGGGGGGTGTTGTGTGTATTCCCTTGTTCTTATGAAAATCAAGCATGTCCTTCCTATCCTCGTCACTGAATTTTGTCAACCAGTCGGGAGCATATCGATATCCGTGAATGAATACATCTGCATTATTTGTAGTTACCAGATTGTCAAGCAATTGTTTCCAACCCAGAGGAATTCCTCGTATTTCCCCGTAAAACAACACAGCTGTTTTCATTTACCATCTTTAGGATTAGTTTATTTAAATGATAGAGTACTATATTCTCACACATAACAACTTGTTTTGTGCAGAGTATCAAATCAAGACTATACGAAAATTCTGTAAGGATCCTTTTAAAATTGTAATGATCGACTCAAACTGCGGTCGTTATCCAGATATTACACGAAAACTCAAAACGCTCTGTGACTCGAAAAGCGTAGAACTTCTTACTATCCCAAACAACTTGGCAATGGACGGTTGTGACGGCACATTGATTCTGGGTACAAAATTAAATTACGTATACAATGTATTCGTAAAGCACCGTCAACCCAAGTATTTTGCGTTTCTTGATCAAGACATGTTCATGTTCAAACCTTTCAGCATTATTCCATTTCTAGACGAACGCGGAATGTGGGGTGACGTCGACGAACCCGACAACGCAAAAACTCCATCGCTAAATAAGACTGATATTGTAAACGGACCTTGGAAACTTCACCCATGGTTGTCGTTTTACAAGTACGATTTTGTAAAGGACTATCCTCTCGACTTCATGCCTTGCCAACTTCCAGACCGCGGAAATTTTGATACCGGTGGAAAACTCTGGGAGACATTCGTGTCTAAACTCCCGCTGAATAAGCGCGATTATTGGTTGAGAGAGAACATTCGGATGCTATTTCCGTTTGAAGAGGTATCAAACGCCGGACCCAAACCGTACGAGACGCACTATTTCATGCTGAATGGTAAAAAAGTGTACGGTCAAGTGCAGATCAACAATGGGTTTATTCACATGTTGAACAGTCCTAACGACATACTTCATCCAAAAGTAGCGTTCGTGAAGGGATTTTTGGAGGCGTGTCTAAACGGATAGTTTTTTCAACGCCTCTTTGGTGTCCTCGAGTTTCTGAAGAAGTGTCATCGACTTTGACGACAAACGTTCAATGTAGGTGATAAATTACCGTCTACATTGAATCTCGGTTAAGAGACTCTTTACAATTTAATTTTTAGTGAAAACTAGGATTAATTCAAACCTAAACTACTTAGTTCGAGTACGCCAAACCTCCCATGCCGCTCATCACGCGAAGGACGTTGTAGTTGACGGCGTAGATGCGGACCTTGGCCGTGCGCTGCGAGCGGACCGTGTTGACCGAGAGCGTCAGGTTGAGCGTGGCCTTGTCGATACGCGAGAAGTTGCACGTGCCGCTGGGTTGGTGCTCCTCGGGCTTGAGCGCGAAGGAGTACACGTTGATACCCGTCGACGGCGTGCGGGTGTGGTGCTGCCACGGCTGCACCTTGTCGAAGTAGCGACCCTCGCGCTCGTCGAAGCGGTCCTGGCCGTTGAGCTGGATCTTGGCGACCTCGACGGGGTTCTTGCCCTCGCACTTGACGTTCGAGGCGAGGATGACCTTGGCAAGGAGGTAGTTGGTCGTGCCCTCGAAGAAGGAGTCATCCTGCGGGACACCGCTGCTGTCGTAGATCTCCGAACCCGTCGAAAGACCGGCGCCCGACGCGGCGCCGAGACCCGGGAGGTACGCGGCGGGGTAGTTGGCAACACCGCCTGCCGCGCCAGACGGGGCGCCTGCACCTGCGGAGACGTTCCACACCGGGACACCGTTTACACTGTTCGTGTTCGTCGGACCGCTCGTGGCGAGCGCGCCGCGACCGAGGACGGCCGTGACGATGCCCTCCGTGCTCCAGTCGTCCGAGTAGTTGAAGGGCTGCTGTCCGAGCGCCTCGATAATCCAGGGCGTCGGCGGCGAGTTGCAGTCGACGAACGAGTCGCGCTGGACGACCCAGATGAGTTCCTTCGTCGGGTGGTTGAAGTTCATCTGGATCTTGTTGGAGGACGCCGTGACCGTCTCGTCGCCCGTGAACTGGAGCTGGTCAATCAGGTACTCGTGCGATTGCTGGGCGAAGCGGCGGCGCTCCTCCGTGTCGAGGTAGACATAGTCGATGTAGATCGACGCGGCAACTAGCTGGAGCTGCGAGATGCTCGTGACACCGTTGCCGAGGTTGATGCCGGCAGCGGGCTGCGTCGGCAGAACCGTGAACGACGTGGCCGCGCGGTCGGCGTAGCAACAGTTGTAGTTCTGAGAGAACTCAACGTTGATGCGCACCTCGTGGTACTGGAGCGCGATGAGCGGGATCGCGAGACCCGGGTTGCGGCAGTACCAGAACTGGAGCGGGATGTACAGCGTCTTGATGGGCGTGCCGGCGCGCGACAAGCACGAGTTCGTGGCCTCCGAGGCGGCGCACGTGGCGTCGAGGGCAACACCGCTGCCGTCCTTGAGGAGCACAAGGTCGGCGCTGTTGCCCACCATGTCGTCGAACGACACCTGCGTGCCGAGGGGCTGCGTGAGCTGCGTCCAGATCTGCATCCAGTCGCCGTACTGCTTGTCGATGCGCGAACCGCCGATCTCGATCTCCACCGTGTTGATGAGGCGGTGACCGACGTAGTTGAGCCAGCGGAAGCGGTCGCTGGGGTTGAGGAGCGAGATCTGCGGGAGCGTGACCTGGATGTACGTGCGGTACATCAGGTCGGCGTTACGCGAGATCACCGCCGTGACGCGGCGACCGAAGTCGGCCTGGCCGTTGAACGTCACCTCGATCGACTCCATGGCGAAATTCGTGTGGCGCTTGTAGAGCACCTTCCAGAACGTGATCTGGGGGTTGCCCGAGATATAAATGTCCTGCGCACCATACGAGACGAGCTGCATAAGACCACCACCCATATTTGTTTGTCATACCGCGAGACATTTTTTTCGGGGCGGGGACGACCGCGGTCGGGTGCGTTTTTTACCGGCAAAAAATAATCTCACCTATGTTGGAAATGGACGTGCTCTTCAAGTTCCCGACTGCCAACCTTCTCATCAACACATTCTTGCGATCCATCGTTGTTATTGCCGTGGCGATTCTGGGGTTCCAGTCGTCGTGGTATGCTGCGTACTGGAGCGCCGTTATTCACGATGCAATTTCTCTGGTTTTAATTCGCCCATACCTGTAATATGAGTGCCGTAAATGTCTTAACGGTACTGTCCAATATATCGGTACCCAACGAAATAACTGCGCTCGATAGTTATGAACAAGGAACGTTGCCCGTGTACTTGTTTATCGGAGACGCAAAGGGTGGACTCTATATTTATGACATCTCCCGTGGTCAAGGCGAAGTCGGGTACACGCAGCAGAAATTCACGATTTCCGGTGTGAGTCTTTCGGCACCCATTACGGGTCTTGCTGTGACAGACGAATATCTGTTTGTAAATTCTCCACAAAACTGCTTCCAACTTCCGCTGTACAAGTTCTACCCCACGACCTCGTATACGAACAATCTATCGGTCGTGAACGTTGGAAACTGTTATACGCGCGACAGTGCAAATCAAGGAGGGATTGTGGCAACGCCGGACAGCAGGATTGTGTTTGTTTCGTACGGCGCATCGTATCTGTCCAAGATCTATTCGTCGGACGCAGGCAGCGGTCTCGCAACGCAAGTTGCAGAGATACCGCGTACATACGACGCATTTATCAATGGCGTAACGCTCGACTTTCCGAATACCACGATTTACATCAGCGACTCGAAGAATGCGCGAATGTACAATTACAATTATTCGTCCGGAAGCAAGACGGTTCTGAGTAACATATACTTTGCCGGAACGAAAGGTGTTGAATTTCGAGGGAACGCGTACAGCAGTTATAACGGTACATTGGCATACGTTATAACGAACCCTTCGGGGGAGTCTGGCGTTCTGGGATTGCAAACGCAAACACAACAAAAGTACGTGATTGCCGCCCAAGGAACGCTTTGCAACACGAACGCGATTACGTACGATACATTTGGGGGTCTATACATGTCTACTATGAACCCAGACCTTTCGTACACAATTTATTTGAATCGGTATATCTATATTCCCCGCCCCGTCCCGTCTGTTGCTCCTCCGAGACAACAACAGTATGAATGCGGTCTGTTTCTTCCCGGAAGTTGCAAGAGGGCGTACGTACCCTATAATCCCCGTGAACGATTTGGATGGGGATCTCCGAATAAACCCTATCGTACCCTATCATTAAAGGATATTGAGGTGTCATGTAAGTTGTCACCTCCGTACCCGTGCCCGGACACACCTATTCGCGGTAAAAAACCGGATGATCCTACACCCCCACCCCCTCCGACTGCGGTCCGCCCGCCCAATTCGGGTGCGTCTGCGCAGGAAATCAGTCGTACGCGCAACCTTTCAACGACGCGTGTCCAAAATCTGAATCTGCAAAAATCACTGACGTTTAATGTATCTGTCGCCGCGTCGCCGGCGCTGGACTACCGCGGTCGTCTCTATGTTCTCGGAGCAAAAAATGGCAACGTATATTATTCCGACAACTATCCTGCCGCGGGCGCAAGCATACAGTCTACATATGTAGGCGGAACGTTCAACTCCAGTCCGGCGTGTTCGCTGACAGACCGTACCCTTGTATTCGGAAGTCATGAAGGCGTGCTAACCATGCTCGACGGAAACAGTCAGACGATCGTATGGCAGAAAAATCTGGGAGTTGCACTGGACTTGACGCCCTCGTACTATGGTTGCAACGTCTACCTGGGATACGGTTCAAACCTCAACGCGTTCTCGTCGAGCAATGGAAGTGTTGCGTGGAGTGCTCCGCCGCTGTCGAACGGCGATACCTACTCCTCATCTCCGAACGTGCAGATCGGGAACGTGTTCATCGGCACGCAACAAGGTAATATGTTTTCGTACAGTCTGAAAGACGGCAGTACAATTTTGCGCATTCCCGTAAACACCGGACCCATTCTGGGTTCGCCGAACTTGGGAATTGATAATCGCATATACTTTGGGTCGGGGAGCAATCTGTGCGCCATCAATCTGGACCGAACCGAACCCGCGACGGATGTTGTGACGACCACCCTATGCGGAAACATAACGACGCCAATTACGCTGGCGGTAGACAGCGCGACTCAGTTGACGCGCGCATTCTTTTCTACAGATTTGGGCGCTACAGGGTATGTGCAGATTGACACATATGTTGAGAATTATCCGCTCATGAACATTGCCTCGAATTCCATACCGGTTCTCGACGCGTCGTACGTGTACGTCGTGGGAAAAACGGGCATTGTTTGGCGCTACCAATGGAACCCTGAATTGCCAAACACTTCAAATTACGCGACGGGCGCTACGAATTTCGCACCAAGCGTAATTATCAGTGTGTCCAACGAGGTTGTGGTTGTGACCTCGAATGCAATTCTCACGCTGAGTTAGTCCTATGCCATAAGTAGCACTCGCGACAGAGGGGTTCGTAGGATTCAGCGCCGCCGATGAGAACTTGTCCGCCTTGTGCTACCTTGCGGTGACTGAAGAGTCCGGGCGTTCCGTCGCGGCAGCGGGTGCACAGAGCGGTCAGGCGCGTGACCTTGTCGGCGAGCGGTACACAGTTCAGCACTTGACCGAACGGGTTTCGGTAGAAATCGCCGTCCAGACCGACCACGACGACGTGTTTATTGAAGTTCTCGACCTCGCACCGTACAAACAGCACGAGGTCGTCGAAGAACTGCGCCTCGTCGATGACGATGAGGTTCACGCTCTTGGTTATATCGTTGGGGACTTTCATGAGGTCGGTGTTGGTGGTGTAGCAGGGCACGCGGACGCCGTCGTGGGTGACGATCTCGGGGTCGAGGGAGTAGCGGTTGTCCCTGCCTGGTTTGATGACGAGGACGCGCGCCCCGACGCTTCGGTGGCGCTTGACCGTGGAGGCGATGAAGGAGGACTTGCCGGAAAACATGGGACCCATCACGACCTCGAGACTCATTCTGCCGTGCTGCTGGTATATGCATCATCTCAGTAAAGAGCGGACGAAATCCGTTTTTCCATAAAGATTGTCTCCTGGAAAGATAATGGACCAAGGAGCGCCACCTGCGGATATTCAGACGGGCGGGGGGAGCGGCGACGCGCTTTACGGCGGCGCTGTAAAGGTGCGGCGTGGTCGGAAGCGCGTAGGGGGTAAACCTGGAGCAGGCGATGGCGAACTTAGGGCGCTGGGAAAAGCGGCGGTAGCGCCGTCTGCAAAATCGTCAAGGACGTACACGATTGTCAAGATGGTTATGACTCTGATGTTTGCTAAAGACGGAGGAGCGTACAAGATTCCTGCGGATACGTTTCAGTCGGCAAATGAAACGGGGAGCAATTGCACTGCGACGAAGAGGGCGTGGGCGTCGGCAGTCCATGCTAACTTTACTGCTCCTACAAACGAGACGGTAGACAAACTAGGAACCGCCCAGCGCGCTTTCGCGGAGTGCATGTACGGTGCCATTCTGAAAGCCAGCGGCACTGGGACCCCCGACCAGAACGAACTTGCGACGATCTTGGCGAGTGCCGAGCACAACGAGGGCGTTGAAATGGTGGACAATGCGATCAGTTTCATAATCTCTCTGAACGTCGGGTTTGCTCCGAGCAGCGCCAGCGATGAAAGCATGGCGGGCGGCGGTTTTGACTCCGACTCCGACTCCGAGTCAGACTCCGAAACGGATCAAGGCGCTCAACTGGGCGGGATGTTTCCAACGGGGAAATCAACGTCTTCGCCCGCTTCCAGTTCTGCGCCGGCGCCGGCACCTGCGGCGGCGGCAGTAGTACCCCAAGAAGTGTTGGTGCAAGTGGCGGCAGCGCCAAGTCTTCAGGGACAACTCGCAGTCGCCCAAGCGGCGCAAAATCCGCCTGCTGGTGGGGCGGGTGCTGCGGTTATTGCTGGAGAAGCGCCGAGTTCATCGTATGAACTGGCGCGGGCAGCGTTCCGTCTGTTTCTTTCTCCGTTCCGTTCGTGCTTGCGTACGCTACCCACCGCAGACTCTGTAACGCAGCGGTTGAATAGTGCGGCAGAAGCAGTCGAAAACCGGCGCGATATTCTACCGACTGCCGTCGTAGTGTCAAGTGCGGCAGCGGGGTTGCTTATGCCAGGCGCAGCAGGTGCTGCCCTTACCGGTGCAGCGAACACGATTGATGCAATAAATGCAGCACTTCCCACCGGAATTAGCGTCTTAATGGGCGCCGTAGAGAATGCGGGAGCAGCGGGGTCTTTAATGACGTCTGCAGGTAGACTGGGGACAAGTGCTGCAGGTGTATACGTGGCGTCCCGGACAGTAGGGGCGCTTACTGCGACTGGAATGAGGTGCGCGGCGGGTGCAGGGTCGATAGCGGTGGAGGGAGTCCGATATGTTGGACGTGAAACTGCAGCAGTAATTGAAGCAGCACCAGGCGCGACGGCGAGGTTCGCAGCAGCAGCACCGGGCGCGACGGCGAGGTTCGCAGCAGCAGCACCGGGCGCGACTTATGCTGCAGCTGCCGCAACTTATGCTGCAGCAGCATCAGCGTCTGCCGCAACGATGAGCGCGGGACGGCGCGCAGCAGGAGCAATCCGCTCGGCTATTGGAGGATGCGGCGGCGGAAGGGGGGAACAGATACAACAACTTGCAATCGCAAATGCGGACGCAGTGGAGGCGGTTATGGATGCGGAAGATGAAGCAGCGGCGTTGGCAGCAGCAACGACAGGAGCAGCATCTGTGCGCGCCGCGATGAGCGCTGCGGGAGGGTCAGGGGCATACGCCGAGGCGGCAGGTAATGCAATCGAAACGCGCTTGAAAGTTCTTGCGGGTAAAAAGCGCAAGCGCGGAGAGATGGAGGCAGCAGCACCAGCACCAGCACCTGCGCCAGCATCGGCAGCATCGGCAGATGCGGCGGCGGCGCCTGTGATACCGGGAGAAGGTTCGGATAGCAAGGATGAACCAGACGAAGAACCCCCCGCCGCGAATCGCCCTAGAAAGGAAGGCGGGTGCCCGATGTGCGGCTCCCACGGAGGCAGTCGCAAGAAGCGGCGCGCGAATAAAGCGAAAAAGTCGCGCAAACAGAAGAAGCGCGCGAGTTACCGTCGCAAGAGTCGCAAGACCAAGACTAAATCTCGCTCACCATCCGAGGAGATATATGCATCGCCTCCAGTTCCTGCAACCATAACTTTACCGCGTATGGAATCGTCCGGTCCTCCAGTCCGGTCTTGACGCCGCAGGATCGGCACTCGTAGATCTTGTCTTTTTCGTTCACCGTAGACAGCGACCCGCACTTGGTGCACACGCCCGTCGTGAAGGGGTCCGAAACGTCCATGAGGCGCTCCTTCGTGAACACCGCGGCGCCGTGGGAGATGAAGCAGTCGCGCTCCATCTCGCCCACGCGCAGACCGCCGTCGCGCGACCTGCCCTCGCACGGTTGGCGCGTCAGTGAGACGATCGGACCCCGACCGCGCCCGTGCATCTTGTCGATCACCATGTGCTTCAGGCGCTGGTAGTGCGTCGTCCCGATAAATATTTCCACGGGCATCATCTCGCCTGTCATGCCGTTGTACATCATCTCGTTTCCGTACGAATGAAGACCTAGGTTGCGCATGTGCGTGCGTAGGTCGTCAAGTCCGAGATGCTCGTAGGGCGTGCCGTTTCCGAGCGCGCCGAGTCGAACGCCGATCCTGCTGTACATGGTCTCCAGCAACTGCGCGATCGTCATGCGCGAGGGAATGGCGTGCGGGTTCATGATGATGTCCGGGCGCAGTCCCGACGCCGTAAAGGGCATGTCGCACTCGTCCAGAATCATGCCGCACGTTCCTTTCTGACCGGAGCGCGTCGCAAACTTGTCGCCGATCTGCGGGACCCGCTCGCTCACGACTCTGACTTTGACGAAGGGATACCCGTCAGAGTTCTTGTCCTGCCACACCCCGTCGATGCGCGCCGGTTCGGCGTTCTTGTGCGTGCTCGAGAGGTCGCGATAGAGGAACCCGTGGGGGTCGGACTTCAGGTTCACAACTTTTCCGATGACGACGTCGTTCTCCTGGACGATAGAGTGCTTTTGGGGGATGCCGTTGTCCTGCAGCGCAGAGTAGGAGGTGTTCTTGTACCCGCGCGTCGACTCCTGGCGCGGTTTCGAGAAGCGCTCCTCGCGCCCGCTCGCCACGTTGCGGTGCTCCTCGTCCTTGTACACTGTGTAGTACAGTCCTCGCATGAACCCGCGGTTCAGCGATCCGCGGTTGAGAATGACGGAGTCCTCCTGGTTGTACCCGCCGTAGCACGCGATGGCTAGAATGGCGTTGGCACCGCAGGGCATCTCCTGCATGTTGAGGATGGACATGATCTCGTTCTCTACGATCGGGCGCATCGGCGAGCAGAGGATGTAGCCGTTCTTGTCGATGCGCCTATGATAGTTCGAGGCGTACAGCGACATCGCCTGCTTCGCCATGGCGGACTGGTAGGCGTTGCGTGGCGACTGGTTGTGGTTCGAGAGTGGAATGATCGACGCCATGTGACCGAGAATCATCTGCGGGTGAATCTCGCAGTGCGTGTGCTGCGCCGTGACTTCCGATGGAAACATCGCGATGCGAATGACTTCGGACTCGCTGGAATCGACGTACTCGATGCAGCAGCGCACCCAGTTCATCCAGTCCTGCGCTTCCTCTCCCCTCGGGCGAGGCAGCAAAGCGCCGTTCACGACCCGGAAGAGGGGGCGCACGAGACGACCCGCGTCGGTTTCCACGATGATGCGCTTGTCGAGAATGTTCCATGCGATCGACACTTGGGGGTGGATGCGCGCGGAATACTTTGCTGCCTTCAGCGCGGCGTGCACCACGTCGGGGTGCTGTGTGTACCCGAGAATCGCGCCGTTGACCAGAACGGCAACCTCGCCCGTCGTCCACAGATTCTCCAACCAGGTGAACTGGGGAATGTCGCGCAGAACGTTCAGGATGACGAAGGACGGCACGTGACCCGTGAGAGTCGACATGAGACTCATGGTCTTGACTATGCCGACGGAGTGACCTTCGGGAGTTTCGACGGGACACACGAACCCCCACGAAGATCCGTTCAACTTGCGGGGCGCCAGCAACTTCCCCGACTTTTCCACAGGCGTCTGGATGCGCCGAATGTGCGAGAGCGTGGCGTTGTAGGACATGCGGTTCAGAACTTGGGAGACGCCGGACTTGGTGGCGTTGGACAGCGAGGTCGAGTTGGAGGTCCCGAGTCCCTGCACGGTAAAGTTGCCCGTGGCGAGCGCCTGCTTGAGTTTGCCCTCGATGGACGAGACTTTCAGAATCTTGTAGAGGTTGCTGAGCGTCAGGCAGTCGAGCGGTCGCCCCGCCTTCTTCCAGTTGTCGTTGTTGATCTCGTGCACAAACTTGCTGCGGATGTCCTTGCACACCTTCTGAAAGAGTTGGCGGAACAAGTGCGTGAGCAGCGCGCCCGTGGTGACGACGCGCTTGTTGGGGTATGCGTCGCGGTCGTCCTGTGCCATCAAACCTTTCGCAATCGCGAGCAGTTTGCGGACCATGGATGCGAGCGTCTTCGCCTTGCGCGCCTGCAGAATGGCGGGATCCAGCGGATGCTCGCCGGCGAGTTCGCAGTGCGGGAGAAACTCGGTGCGCAGCAAACCCATCACGTGCGGCGCCTTGTCTTCGGTCATCGGCGGGTACTGCAGGTGGTGGGTCAAATAGGCGATCGCTTCGCTCTGCGTAAAGACCTCGATGTCCGCGCACTCCTTGAAGGAGGCGGCGAGGTGGTCGTCCGCGCTGGGCAAATCCAATAGGCGGTAGACGTCGCGGTCTTTGAGAACGCCCATGCTGCGGAAGAACACCATGAGCGGCACGTCCTCGCGGAAGCGCGGAATGCATACGTGCAGAGGGTACCCCAACCCATTAAATTTTGCAGAAATTCGGATCTCGAGTTTCTTCGGGGGCAGCGTGAAACTCTCGTGCAGACTCTTCATCTCGACGCTGTGCGTGTATTTTGTGGTAGTCTTCTTGTTGGTGAAGACCATGATGCGGTTGTCTGCGACCTTCTCCTGTGAGAGAATGATGCGCTCGCCGCCGTGGATGATGAAATATCCAAAAGGATCGTGCGTGCACTCGCCGAGGTCCGCGAGCGAGAGCGGGTAGTCCTTGAGGACGCACAGCGAGGAACCGAGCATGACGGGGATTTTGCCGAGCGAGATACCTTCGAACAGTTTCTGCTCTTCCTTGAACTCGGACAGCGACGGACCCGAATAGGATCGGACCACGAGTTTGATGTCGACGAACATCTGCGCTGCATAGGTGAAATTGCGTATGCGCGCCTCGTGCGGCAGCATCTGCTTCAGTCGCCCCGTCGCTTCCTGGATGCGCGGTTTCATGTAGGTGACGTTATCCATCGACAGTCGGAATTCGTACTTGTACTTTTTCGTCGCCTCATCTTGTTCGTGCCAGACCACAATCGGGGGAGTGGAGCGAAGAATGAGCGGAAGTTTGCTGTAGAGGAAGTCTTCGTAGGGTTCAATTTGCGACTCGCTGAACCGAGAAATACCCTGTTTCCGGAAGTATGCTCGAACCGCGTCCATTGTATTCCTTTCTTACTATCCCCCCTTCGCCGTAAATTTGTATCCATTTTGTATAAGAGTCTATGTCAGGAGGTCCGGTAAAAATCACCAAGGTTGGGGAACATGGGGACACGTTCGCCAAAGCAGGATTGATCACGGAGAACACGATCCCGATTGGTATGCCGTCGGGTCCGGGTATCGCCGGAAACAACTTTGTGGCGTCGTCGTCGAGCATGACGGGAGGAAAGCGCAGGCGCACGCGAGTGGCGACGAAGACGTTTCCGAAGGGTATTCTCCGGCGCACGTCGCGCATTCTTCCGTCGTCGAACCCTACGGTTCCGAAGGGCGCCCCAAAGGGCGCCCCAAAGGGGGGAAAAACCCGCAAGCACCGTCTGCGCCTTTCAACTCCGAAGGGCGCCGAAAAGACGCGCAAGCAGGTGCACGCGCGCGCCTCCAAGACCGACATCAAAACTATCCGCGCCGAACTCGAGAAGCGGGGAATAGTTGCGAAGGATTCCAAGAAAAAGATCCCCGACGGGATCCTGCGCACGCTGTACGCCGACTCGGTTGGAGCAGGACTTCTTTCTTAATTCGGTAGTACAATGACGAAGATATGGGGTCCTCTGGGATGGGCGACCCTTCACTCGGTTGCAGCGTGCTATCCGGATTCTCCGACTGCGAGCGAAAAGCAAATGCTTCTGCGCTGGATTGGGGCGTTTCGCGAAACCATTCTTTGTCCTTCGTGTCAGGCGCACTTTACTGGGATGTTTGATTCATACATTCATAAATACCCACAATGGTGGGATTCGCGGAAGAATTTTTGCGAGTTTGTGTTCCGGGCGCACAATACGGTGAACGCGCGAACGCACAAGAAGATTTACACGTTCCAAGAAAGTATCGCTGAACTCGAAAAAATGTACCCTGCGTCGCGCTGTGCCGAGATCCGCCGCTTTTACTTATCGTACATCCGCCAAGACTGGATGAAAAATATCACGATCGAAGGCATTTCCAGTTTCTCAAAAATCAAAGAACTCAACGTTGTTGAATCGGAGTACTGGGGGCGTAAGGTCTTCGAATGGGCGAACCTTTTGCGGTTTGAAGGTGTCACGATTGTTGCACCTCTCGATGAACATCTCAGCGTTTTGAACAACACCCCTGGCATTCCAAAGATCACTGCACCGGCAAGGGGATTTTCTCTGAAGCTGGGGGGAGGAGGCAAAATTGGCGGACTCCGCAGTCTGCGCTAAGCGGCGCGCTAAACAGCGCGCTAAACAGCGGGAGCGAAATGCGCGGGTCGGACTCCCATGCAAACTTGCGCATCCACGGAATCCTGGTATCGCTGTCTTCGTCGTAGAGTTCATCCGGAAACAGAACCCGTTTTTTCGCCGTGCGCAGAGACGCGCTCGGCAAAATAAACTGGAGTTGTCGCGTGACTGTAAACGCAGGATCCTCACTTCCAAACCTCGGCATCTCTTCCGGGAATCGCAGAATGTGCGATACCAGCGGCGCTTCGGGGTATGAATACACGTAATTCCAGTCGGGCGCCCTGTTCGTCGTAAAGTAAATCATCGTCCAGTGAAAGCACTTCCAAAAATCGCGAACGACTGCCGACATATCTATGGGTCCGTCGAGTATATGACTCACGTACCGCGCTTCAAAGTGCTTCATGTCGCTCGAAATGATTGCAGGATGCTTCTCGTGGTGCTCTTTGTACACGCCCTGCTCGACCGCGCGCGCAAAATTCAGAAAGTGTGCTCGCCCCGCGGGAGTCAGCATATCGGGGTTGCCGGACTGCTTGTACAAATCGAGCGCGCGCTCGTGCCCGCCCTCGCGCAACGAAAACATCCCGAGCGACGGCATGAAATCGTTTCCGAAACAGAGGACGCACATTGCGACGTACTGCGCAACGGGCATCGGGAGAACCTTTGCAAGTTCCCGAATCGATAAGAGTGAAAACCCGGACGCCTTGATCTGAAAATCTGGGTTCTCGCGCAGGAGACACACGGTGGGATGGGGCAGTGAAAGCAGAATTAAGTCGGCGTCCAGACCGTAAATGACGGTTTCCTCGCCTTTCTTCATCTTTTGAAAGATCTTGTGCTCTCCCTCGCCCGGTTCGGCAGTACACGAAACCTCAATTTCGGGGAACTTGGCGCGCACGGCGGCGGCGAGGTCGCGCATGTAGGGCGTCCCGGGCGAAATCTGGTGGCGGTCGAACGCGGGCGCCACCTCGGCAGTGGACTTGCGGAAGCGGCGGTAGCGCTGCTGCACGATCTTTGCGTACGGCACTAGACCGTCCATCGCGATAAAGACGCGGTCGGCAGAGCACACGTCTCGTAAAATCATCTGGATCGCCTCGAGGACGCTCTCGATAGGCCGAGCATCGTCGAGGTAGTTGTGAATGAGGCAGTTAAAGTCAATGCCGAGAAAGGCGGTGTGCACTTTCGATCGAACTCTTTGTGCAATGCGAGGATGCTTGCGAATGAGACTCGCGAAATAGTACGGTATGCCCATGCTACGTGCAGTATGTATGTAATTTCGTCGTGCATGTAAACAATGAGCGGATATCTTTACTCGCAACCCGCGACGTGGAGTTCGTGGTTTGTAAATACAGTCACGTGGATTTGGAGCAAGACGTTCGGGTTCCTCATCGAGGTATTCCGCACGCGGATGTGTGTTCCGACCTGGTTGGCGACGATCCTGTGGTTGTTCTTTTTAGGATCTCTCGGTACTGCCATTTGGGGTATCGTAAACTATGCTCGCGGTGTCAAGACGCTCACGCCCAAATGCGCATCGTGCCCGAATGCGCAAAGCAAACCAACAGCAGGAACGTTTACGTTGACACCTGTCTAGTCTCCATCAAGTCGCGCTCGAACGACCGCGACATTGTATAGTGCTCCGTTGGCATCAAGTACAACTCCCCGACTTCTGCAGAGTCCAGTAAAATTCGGTTCTGCACAAGTTCCCACGCTGTTTTCGGAAACACGGCGTACATTGGACTGTTGATGTACCGCCCCGCCCGACGAATAAATGTCTGGAGGTCCTCAAAATTGTAGACGAAGCACGTGTATTCTGGGTATTCAATGATGTTCTGACTTATTGGCAACCTTGAAATCAGTTCGGCGGGTACATCCGTCACGCCAAACAACTCTTCGATGGTCTCGCGCAATGCGGTTTCTATACGCGACTCGCCGGCGAGCGATTTTCCTCCGAACCCCCCAATTTTTCCCGATTTGTTCTGATACCCCGCGAGTACACGAATCCCGTCCGTGAACACAGAACCTGCTCCGGGCATTTATTGTCTACAACTGAATGAAAACGAACCGGATAAGTAAATGCCTCGTCTGCTGGCAACTGACAGCGTACGAATGAAAATATCAGGCGTTTTACAACTCACGAACCGAACTTTGTATGGCATGACGTCGCGCCACGTGCCGATGTACCTCTTCACGCCTCTGAACCGCGATTTCCCGCCGATGACGGTCGCGTCCACCGAGCGCGACAAGTCCTTCAATAAACTTGCGCTGGTCGAACCCATGGACGACGATGCGGAAAATGAGGGCAGACTTCGCCGCGGAGCGCTGTGCGGGTTCATCGGGAACTGCGGCGATCCCGTCGCCGAGCGCAAGGCGATCCATCTGGCGTACTCCCCCGTCGCTTGGAAGTCGTTTCCGATCATCGTCGAACCCGCCGACCACGACATTATCCTCGACGTGCCCACCACTATAAACATCGACCCGCCCGGGTGCGTCGACATCGACGACTGCATTTCGATTTGGGAGGAGGACGGCGTGACAAAGGTCGCGATCACAATCGCCGACGTGGGCGAGTGGGTTCTGTCCAACCCGTGGATGATGTTTGCGGAACACATGGGTCAGACGCTCTACGACGAAAACGGCGCGATCGTGCGCTCCCTCTTCCCCCACGAATACCGCATGTCGCTGATCCCCGGTCAAAAAAGACTCGGAATCGCCCTGATGTTTGACTGGGTCGATAAAGAACCTATAAACCTCCGCTTCCGCGAGGTGACGATCTTCAACAAGAAGAAGCACACCTACGACTCTATCTACAGCGCGACCGACTTCCCGGTGAAAACCCTCTGCGAGATTTGCGAGAATATCGCGGGCATGCCTCTGGACGACTCACACAAGTGGATCGAGACGCTGATGATGTTCTACAATATTTCGATGGCAAAGCACTTGATGGCCACGGGGAGAGGCGGGATCCTGCGCGCCCACGACGCGCCCGCCCACGAAAAACTGGTCAAGTATGCGCGTCTAGGTCTGCCCGGACACCTTGCGATGTCGTCCGCGCGCTACGTCAATATAACATGCTGCGAGGATCACTACGCCATAAAGTCCGTGTACTGCCACGCGAGTTCGCCGATCCGCAGGTGGGTCGATGTCGTGAACCAATTGTGCCTGAAAGACCAGTGCCCGGGCGCCGACATCGACTTGTGCAACACGCAGCAGACGTACGGCAAGCAGCACCGGCGCGATCTGGCGCTGCTCAGCATAACGGAAAAATACGCAGGAGTATCCGTGGGCGGAGTGGTGGTTTCGCAGACGCGCGTCTGGGTGCCCGAGTGGAACCGCATGATCAGCGTGCTGAACGACCGCGAGGAGGGTGCGGATGTAAACATAGACTTTCACGTGGACATGAACAAACCCACGTGGAAGCAGCGCGTCGTGTTTCGGTGTTCTTAGTTTAGTATCGCACCTCGCAACTTCGCGAGCAGAAGGAGTCGTCGGTCGCGAGAAGGCGCGCGCCGCACCCCTCGCAGTGTCCGTAGCAAATATAGGGTTCTACGCGCGCAATCATGGCGTTTCTGCATTTTTCACGCTCGTCGCGGTCCTTGAACTCTACAGACTTCAAACACTCATCGATGAGACGGTAGACCTGCAGGGGTTTGCGTTCGTGGTCGGGAAGTGCTGTGACGACATAGAGGCAGCGCGTGTAGATATCTCCGTAGGGTCCTGTCGTCAGAATTGAGTTTGACGCCATCTTCGTATACGTTCTCGTTCCATAACTTCCAACAAATCCGTTTTGGAGACTGAATGTAAAAAGGTGGCGCCTACTTTCGCTCAAGTCGCCCTTCCCAGGGGGCGACGTGGCACTAACCGAATAGACTTACGCTTCGGCGCCTTATTAGTTTTTGTGTTTTTTGTTATGTGTATTTTTATAGTTTGGTTTATTCCTCCTCCGCCGCCGACCGCACCACGACCGCGTGCGGGTTGTGCATGCTCATTTCTATGTTTATGTTTATGTTTGCCGTCCACGCGGCGGGTTTGGAGGCGAGGATTTCGCGCCAGGTCATGCTGCCCGCGCCCCTGACCATGATCGACGCGGACAGGTCTTCGGTATTGAGGTGCCCGACCACAGACTCGAGCGCCGGACCCGGAACGTCGCCCTTGTACGCTGACGCCCCCACGACCCGCAGCGTGTCCTCGACGGTCTCGTCGAGTTCAATGTGCAGTTTGAAGGGCGTATTCTCCGGGTACCGCACGCCCTCGAACGCGAGGAACTTGCCCGTCAGACCCGGTTGCTCGTAGTGCATGTGGCGATAGCACTCGTCCCGCAACCAGAGATCCGATTCTGCCACCACTTCGCCCGTGTAATAATTCACGATGTGGAGCACTCCCACGTTTTTCTCCCCCCCTTCCGCGACTTTGACTGTCTCCGCGTCGTCGCTGTCGTCGCCCGAGAACTGCTGCTGGAGGACATGCTCAAATATCTCCTGCTCCGTCGCGAGCGCGTCGTCGCGCTCGCGCCCTATGCCGCCGAATATAGCCGCATACCCCAAATCCCACGTCCATCCTGCTGCTGCCATCATCCTGTGCTGTTGCTGTTGCTGTTGCTCGTTCAGTGTGCTCGTTATTTATAACTTTGGGGAGTTATATCTTTGTCGTGTGGGGGCAGTCTGTTTTCCTAAGCGCGAACCGATCCGTTTTCGTTCGCAGATTTGGCAAAAACGGATCGGCGAGACCGCCCAGATACCAACCGCCCCCACACAGACAGATACAATCCCCCAAGCGATTTTCAAGCAGCACAGTAGAAGAAGAACAGAACAGAAGAAAGATGTCGTATAATGCGTCAAAGGTAATCGAGGAGGTGTCGCAGGAGAACTGGCCGGCAGCCCGCGTGCGGAATATTGTCAAGGTGTTTGAGGAGCAGCGTTCGCTTCAGTGGATGCTCGACGCCCCTGCTCCTAAGCGCATGACGCGGGAGAAGGGTCTCGAGTGGTTGGCGGCGACGGCGGGGATCCCGCTGGTCGATCTCAAGTTGATGCGACCGGTGCCGTTTGTCCAGCAGTACGTGCTTGGCACTCGCGAGCATCAGTCGCTGATCCAGGCGATCAGGATAGTGCACGGCATAACCGCCCGAGCGATGTATTCGCCCGAGAAGGACTGCGCGAGCGACTACATGATCGAGCGCGCGCGCTGGTGGATTGCGTCCGAAGAAAACGCGCCGCGTGCGCCCGCGCCCGCGCCTGCCGAGGTCATTGCCGAGGCGCCCGCGCCCGCGCCTGCCGAGGTCGTTCCGCAGGTGCACCACCGCCGCCCGGACGCGGACCCGGACGCGGACGACCACCTCTTCGAACCGCCGCCGGTGCCGCTGCCTACGCTCACCGAGGTCGCCGAGCGCCTGGCGTCCCTGCGCGAGCAGGTCGACGAGCACGTCGCTGACCGCGAGCGCGAGGAGCAACAGCGCAAAGACGACCGCAAGGCGCTCAACCGCCTCAGCGACCGCCTCGTCTCCTCTGAGATGGAACTCGGACTCATCGACGACGCGCTCGACCACATGTACGCCGGACAGCAGTCGCCGGCCAACGTCGTGGGTCGCCTCGCCGCCATCATCGCGCGCATCACTCAAATGGATATCTAAACAAGCATAAAACTCAAAAAACAAAATAAAAACTAATAAGGCGCCGAAGCGTAAGTCTATTCGGTTAGTGCCTCGCAACTCCCGTTCGGGGGGACGTAGCCCCCTCGTGGGGGCGACGGAGTTGCTAGAGCGAAAGTAGGCGCCACTTTTTCAGTTGATCTGCCCCACACCCAAACACGCGAAAACGGATCGGTCTGCCCGCCCGCCGGTCTGTAGCACGACCCCGACAGCACAGCACAGCACAGCACAGAATGACTACGCAACCTTCCTTCCTGAACGCGCCAAACTACAAGTACCAGAATGACAGCGACAACAGCAACTTTCAACCGGCGTACGTCCACATCGGGTTCGTGCACATGCTCGGCGAACTCAAGGGCGTGCGACTCTACAGATATTACACAGAAAAGGACGAACTGCGCGTGGTGGCGGACTTTGGCGGCGGCGAGTACATGGACTTTGACGGCGAGCAGCAACTGGACTTTAGCATGCTGCTGACGGCATGCGCGATCATGAACTGCGCGTACGACAGCGCGCGCGGCAAGGGGGTTTCGGTGGACTTCATGAACATCTTCTACACGACGCGCAACGAGCGGTCGTACGAGATCGCGGAGAAGGAGCACCTGGAAAAAATCAAGATCCTCTCGTGGGCGGACCTCGTCGAGGGTCTCCACTGGCGCACGATGACGGTCACCTTCGGATGCGATCTCCAAGAGTAATCTCAAACTATGAATGAATAATAATGTCTTTTTTGGTTTGGGGTAGTTTAGATCACATGGTCAGGTAGAGACTGGCGGGGACGACCACATCGCGCACGAGCGTGAAGTCGCGCAGGACCTCCAGCATCTCGAGGTCCTGCTTGTAGGTCGCCAGCGTCGTCCACTCCTGCAGAATGGATTGGACTTTCAGGATCGCCTTCACGAAGTTCCCCTCGTAAAGTTCGTACGTGATACAGATGGTCGCTAGGGACTTTCCGTGACCGGTCGCGCCCTTCGCCCACTCGTATATGGGCGCCATCCAGAACGGAGTCACCTCCCAGTACTCCTCTGGACTCTTCGTGACCTCCTGCGATCGCAGGTGGTCGCGGATGGCGAGCAGGCGCTGGTACTGAAGGCCAACCTCGCGCGGCACGTCGGGCGAGTAGTCGTGCGGGTCGGGGTCGACGAAGCACGCCAGCAGCGCGCATATCTCGGGCGCGCCGAGACCCTCGCACAGTTTGACGCTGTACCCGACCGACATCAGCAGAGGGTGACCCTCGTTGATCTCGGACGCCATGACGCCGGTATCCGACAACTTGCCGCCGTCCTGGATAAACTTCATACAGCAGAGGTTCTGAATGAACGGCATTTCGACGTGGCGCAGTTTCTCAATGAGGGCGGTGTTGTACGCCATCTTGCCCTGTGCGACCTTGCACTGCTTGAAGTGCTTCCACCCGTTCTCCCAGCGCGGACCGAAGTGCGTGTTCTTCCAGGTGTCCAACTTGCGCTGCCACTCCTTGCGGTCCGAGGGCGCGCTAGACCGCATGTTTTCCTCGATGGTTTCGCGGTTGTGAAACTCCGCAGAGTCGAGGCAGAGCGTCATGTCCTCGAGGTCTCGGTTCTGATCCTCGAGCGCCTCGATTTCCGCGAGGCGCGAGGAGTACCAGAAGGACTTGCGCGCCATGTCGTCGGTCCCCACCTTGCCGCCCGACTGCAGGCACTTGATAATGAAGTCGTAGTGGAAGTCCATCTTGGATTCGAGAGTCTGTGCGCTGCCCGTCATCATCGCCTGCACGTCCTCCACGCTCTCCGGGCGGTGCGCGGGCAGGTAGAGCACGAGACCCTCGGTATCCTTGCCGCGCCGCCCCGCCCGCCCCGCCATCTGAATGTACTCGTGCGCCCGCAGCATCCGTAGTTGACCCGAGTCGTCGACCTTGCGGTAGGACGTGAAGACGACGGTTTTCGTGGGCATGTTGATCCCGACGGCGAAGGTTTCGGTCGCAAACAGGACCTTGACGAGACCGCGCGAGAACAGGACCTCGACGATCTCTTTGAGCAGGGGCAGCAGACCGCTGTGGTGGAACGCCACGCCTTTTTTGAGCAGGCATAGAAGCGCGTAGTACTGCCCGATGTTCTCGAGTTCCTTATGTCTGCTGAGGTGGAAGCGCACGATGTTGGCGACATCGGCAGACTCGCGCTCGGACAGCAGGTTGCCCTCGATGGAGGCAGCATACTGCTCACACTGCTTCCGTGAGAACACGAAGAACAGCGCGGGCAGAAGCGAGTTCAGACTGAGAGATTCCACGAGGCGGTTCATGCGGTGGATGAAACTCTGAATGCGCACGGTTCTTTCGACGGGGGCGTCGCCGTCCTCGCGACTGCGGACCGCATCGGCGAGTTTGCGCTGCTCGTCGTCGTCGCGCTTCAACTTGCGGAGGTACGCCATATATGTTTCGCGATGAAACCGGTTGCGTGCGTCCATCACGACCTCGTGCTCGCCATCCGCGCCCGCGCCAGGAATGCAGTGCTTCAGCGGTACTACGCGGTGCTGGGTGGAGATCAAGTGGACGGGGCGCTTCTTGAGGTCGCCCACCCACTGGGCGAAACGCTCGGGACTGTCGATGGTCGCCGAGAGCATCACAATGTTCACGGAGGGCGGGAGCAGCATCAGGCACTCCTCCCACACCTTTCCGCGGTCGGGGTCGTTGATGTAGTGCACCTCGTCAAACACGACCGAATCCACACCGTCCATCGAAAGCGCTGCTGTTGCGCCCAGCGCTTCGGTCGACGCGCCTTGCTTGAATAAGAGGTTGCGCAGGATCTCGGTGGTCATGACGACGACGTCGGCGTGCGGGGAGAACTTGATGTCGCCCGTCATGACACCGACGCGCGGTCCGTAAATCGCCTTCAAGTCGCTGAATTTCTGGTTCGTCAACGACTTGATGGGCGTCGTGTAAAACGCGCGCTTTCCCTTCGCCAAAGAATGCTCGATCTGGTATTCGCCGACGAGCGTCTTGCCGCTGCCGGTCTTTGCTGTCACCAAAACGTTCTCGTCGTGCTGGATCGCGTAAATCGCCTGTTTTTGGAAGGTATCCAGGGGAAAGGTGTACTTGGTCTCGACTTCGGGGATCTCCGTAGGAATCTTCAGCATTCTGTGTATATGCTTTCGGCGTTGGCGAAAAGTGTATCCGTTTTAGAGTAAGCATGGCAAAGTATAGTTTTCCGCGTCGTTTCAGTAGGTCCTACTGCAAAAGGACGAGGTGTGCAAAGATGGGGTTCACGCAGAAAGCGTCGTGCCGACCGTACAAGAACTGTTATCGCCGAGGGGGCGCGCGCAAGAATAAAACTCGATAGAGTACAAATGGAACCTGTCGCGCCTGCTCTTGCGCCCGAGAAAAAGTCTATGTGGAACCCCCTGAACTGGTTTGGGTCGTCATCTGCGCCTGCTGCTGCGCCTGTCGCGCCTGCATACGGCGGTCGGCGCCGACGGGGTCACAAGAAAGATAAGACCCTAAAAAAGCGTCGAGGGGGGCGGAAGACGCGCGCAGTACGACGGCACTGAGTAGAAGTACAACCAGTAAAAGGGTCCTAGAAAGAGAGCAAAAAGAAACCCTCCGAATTTCTGACTTGCACTTCCTGAAAATCCGAGGCACCACAGAGACATTATAAACCCTGCGATTGCGAATCCAATCCACAGCGTAACGAAAACAACAAACACAACTTGATCTGCGGTCATATCCTTACCGCCGTCCTTGATTGCGTCGATGATTGATTTTTTGCCGGTGGAGTCTGTAGCAGCAGCAACCGCAGGGGTTGCTCCAATAGACGACGTCGTGAGAGTGGCAGTCGCGGTGGGCGTGGTGGTTCCGAGCGCGTTTGTGGACGCGGGCGCAGGGTTTGGCGGTGGCGGCGGTGGGATAGTTCCCGCCGCTGCCTTGGGCACGTCTGTAGCGCTTGCTGCTGTTGACTCTGGCATCTGTCTATACTTATACTTTACCCAGGAATTTCAGTCGCGCCAGTCGAACTTCTTCTTCAGTCAATGTTTTCTTCTCGGCAGGCGGTGCTGCCCCCGCCCCAGCAGATGCCAACGTATGCCCCGTCACGCCGCACATTTTCAACCAGTCCTCTTTCGATACGCCCTGCAGTTTGCGGAGGCATATCGACAGATCTTTCGGCGTCTTCTTGCCCATGTGGCGCACGTATGCGCAGTTCGTCATCACCACGAACTTCTCCCACGGTCCCGTGCGCATGCACAGCGCGTAGAAGGTCGACAGCGCCTTCCACGTCACGATCTTGAGTTTTGCGGTTTCCTGCTTCTTGTACTTGCACTGGACTGCTATATACTTGCCCTTGTGGCGCGCCACAAGGTCAATGCCCACGTCGCGGCGCTGCATTCCGAGTTTCGTCAAAACATCCTCGGGGACGTCCTCGAGCAACCACACCTCTTCGTATCCCTGCACAAACTTCAAATACTGGACGCAGAAGTCCTCAAACATGTCGCCGCGGATCTTCTTGTTGTCGCGCGTGCGCATCTCGACGAAACTGTGTGCGGGCGCGTCGTAAAACTTCCTGCACTCTTCTTCGAATGCATCCCACAAATTCATCGGTGACCTAAGAAATATCTCATGAAGTCTCTTTGCTATCTCGCTCGCCATCGTGTCATACAAAAAACATGACTACATTTAGTGAATCCGTTTTTACGCGAGGCACGCCACAATCCAGGGCAATTTTGGGTGGAGCGCGAGAGCAAACTTGCGCTCGTGGCACTTCACTCGTATAGGCGGAACGCCGACGGTCATTGCCATTTGCAGTTCAATTTCCTCGACATGCTTGTCGTTCCACACCCGGACGCGTCTTGCAAACTCGGCAGGTTTTACAGCGCGCAGACGCCCCATGTTTGTGTGAAGTAGTGGGCGGATATCGTGGACGCAGAGGAATGGGCGTTTCGTCTCGGTTGCGCGCAGACACCAGTCCGACTTCTTCTTGGAGGTGTTGAACTCCTTCTCAAGCGCAACGATACACCGGTTTATGACTGTTTCGGGAGTGCTGTCTTCGTCTTGCGGGGGCATCGGTTTCATGCTGTTGATGGTGTTAAAGTATTCGATCGCATCGCTTTCGCTTTCCACAATCTTTTCGGTGTATGTCACAGGAAAGTCGGGGAAGAATCCTGTATCGCGCGCTTCTTTTAGTATGCTCAACCGGTGCTGTCCGTCGACAATGTAGCGCTGCTCAACGACATTACCGCCTGCGTCTGTCTCGGGGACGACGATAACGTAGTATCCCTTGTCGAGAAGTTGCACATTCTCAACTGCAGTTTGCAACTTTTTGGCGTGGTCTCTATCCAGAATGCGATTGCCTCGCCAGGTTGGAATCTTCATAAGGGTGTATACGGTGCCGAGCATCAACGAAGAACCGTCGTGATACGCATGGAGTTTGGTAGAAGACATCTTGTGCTGTCTGATTTATGCAAAAAGACATTAAATATGTTTAAGGATACGTTTTTCACATTAAGCGTACACTGCTCGCGCCACATTCGCAACGTCCGCGTCCGACATCCGCGCAATGTCTGCAGAGACCGCGCACAGACCCGCGTGAATCGACTCCCACTCTGCGTCCTCCCACAGAATGTGCGTCGTCCGCGGCGCTTTGGCGGGAAAGTTCTCGAGAAGCACGCCGTCTACTTTGCCCTTCATGCGCATGTAGCAGCGCAACTGCACGAAGTCGTAGGCGGGCGGCACCGACCAGTAGCGCTTCCGGTTCTTCGTCTCGACCACCTTGCCGTCCTGGAAACCGTCAATGTACCCGATGAGGCGGTACTCGGGGCACTCCAACTGGGTGAACGTGTTGCGCTCCGTGATTTCCTTGCCGGACTCTACAACAAATGCATCCTCCGCGACCTTTTCGAGTTTGGTCCCGCGCCGCTTCTGTATCTCCGACGCCAACGTCTCCTGCTCCTTCGACGCATCAATCACCCCCGCCAGAACAGGTCCCAAAACCGCCACCTCACGCTCCACCGTGGTTTGCCCGGTCTGGATCCGGACCCTTGCCGCCTTTACCGAATCAATGTCAAGATCTCGAATCACATTCGACCCGTTGAGCGCGTTCGTAAGTAGAACCTTCGCATTCTGCTCCTTGAAGCGCTTCACGACGCCCTCGAACTCCGCGTCGGTCTGAACTGTCGTCGCCTCGGCAACCGATTGGGCGAGCACCCGCTGAATTTCCGGCGGCGCTTCTGCTACAATCTCCCGCTCCGTCTTGCCGCCGAGAGACGACTTGACCGATTCGATAATCGGTTTGAAGTGCGCAAACTGCCCGAGAACCTTCAGCAGCACTTCTTCCTTCTTCTTGTAGGGGTTGCGACCCAGGATGCCGGCAACTTCGGACGCGCTGAAACGGGGTTTGGGTGTAGTGAGCATTTTTGTATTTGTTTGTGACTGGGTCACGTCACTCTTTTTCGATTCGTTTTATACGTGAACGATGGTGAATGGTTTTGTTGTATAGGATGGTATAACGTCTGACCAAACCCTGCAGTCAGAAACTGCCCTCTTTCAATCAATGTGTTTTTATAATTTATTTAATTCATGTTACCAAACGAACATATCGTCTTGAACAGTTTTATTGAGAGAGTGCGTCTTGCGAATAAACAGTATGTCCACCTGCATCAAGAATCCTTTCATGACGTGGTGTTCCAGAATATCGTACGGGATAAATCCAATACTGTCCATAAACTGTATATGCTCCAGAAAGGTGGGAACGCCCGCGTTGTACTGACCAAAAAACGGAATTTCAAGCAGTACAAAATCAGTCGCCTCGAGAAGTTTCGTCGCGCCCTTCAAGATAGGGATTTCTGCCCCCTGGCAGTCGATCTTGATAAATACACTTCCTGTAATTTCGGAATCTTTTAGAACAATGTCCAGCGTAGTCGTGGGGCGGCGAATTACGGTAGGATTATTAAAATACCGGGTCTTTTCGCGAAACATGGAATCTCCCGTATTGCGCATTTCAAACCAGTCCACTTCGGTAACCGTCTCGTTTAGAATTACACCCTTCCCGATGTGAACATTCTGCAGTTCGCGAAACCTGTCTAATTCGGAGTACTCGATCGCCTCAAACAGGTGGTACTCTGAGTCTTTGTAAACCTTCATACATTCGTCGGTCCACGAACCCTGGTGTGCGCCAATGTCAAAAATTGTCGAAGGGGTATATCCCTTCTCTTTCAGAGTTTGGAGGTTCGAGAACATCGATTGTGTTAATTGTAACACTCTTTCTAAATTGTTTATGAGTCTACACTCACATAGGACGGATTGAAATGAGCAATTGTCGATTGGTTTTTGTCCAATTCATAATTTCCACAGCGTACATGCGCAAGGGGTTCTTTCCCGAAATCGCTTTCAAGTCTATGCATTCTGTCTTGCACGAGGCGCGCCTCGTCGCTGTCTTCTGCAGTATACCAAGGAACTCTCGTCCAGTGTTGTTTTATATCAGATATTTCCGACTCGTGTACTATGTAGGCGTCATCTGGACATGTAAGCGGGGTATCTCCGGGAATGTGTAAATAAATAGGGGTCTCCCAAAACATGTGTTTAGCATATGTTGCCAACATACAGATCAGGTAGAGTTCTTTGTTTGAATTATCTGAATTCCGCGCATCTATTTCGTATCGACCTCCGGTGGCACGTTGTTCCCAAGATCCGGCGTTCAAAAAACGAACAAGACCCTCGCTCGCTATAAAATCTCCATCCCATTTGAACACCCATGGCATCTTCGTCTTGTTCAAGCACCAGTTGTAATAGGTCATCAGACTGTGTGGGGACTTGGCGTCCGTAGCGAGCGTCTCATACCCTGCGCGGGATGTTTCTACGGAGTACTCGAATATGCAAATGCGATCGTTTTCACGCCGAAGACGTTCGGCAATTTCACGACTTCTGTCAGTACACAGATGAAGAACAAGGACTATTTCATATGGGATTGTAAGCGAAAACAGCGAACGGACGCTTTTTTCTAGGGTTTGTTCTTCGTTACGCACACGCATCATAAAGGATATACCCGCGACCGCCGTTGTCATCTTATAGGTGGTTACAGACCACTCTTAAAGTCGTATTTCGGATAGATCCGTTCGCGCATGTAATCGGGGAGTCTATCCCACTGGTGCACAATGTACGATGTTACTGCATTCGATGTGACGATCTCACTCTTTCCGTTCATGAACTTGTATCCGTATTGCAGCGTGTTGACGAATCCGTCACCATTGGTAAGCGCCTTGATATTTAAATCGTCGCCGGACGTCAACAACTGTAAATCGTACAGCAGAAAGTTGTGAACACCTTGGTCAATCCCGGCGTAATCCGTCTTGACCATGCGCGTCATGATGACACACATTGCCGCCAAATACTCGCGAATTCCCTTGGGCGTTCCATAGGTCGTCCCCGAGCACGAAATAAAGTTCTCACCGATGCCAGGTATAATTTCACGACCCATGCACGTTTCAATATCCTGCAACCATTTCCGATTGTGGGGGCAATCTTTGATCTTCATATCTTCCAGAAAGTATATGAGATCCGCATCGCCGGTGTCGTAGTCCTCAATATTCTTTTGGAAATACAGGTCGCGCGAGTCGCACAGCAGCACATAATCGGTCTTGAGTGTTTCAATGAGTTCCTTGAAGATAAAGTAGCGCTTCTGCTGGCATTGGCGGGGATTATCTAGCATATCGACATGGTAGTGCACGTTGGGGTACTCTGCGCGCAACCGAACCATCTTGTCTTCGTCGGCAGCGTTCACGACAATGACGACATCGCCCGAAAACCCGGTGTCGTACAAAGTTCCCACAAAGCGCCTGTACACTTCGTATCGGTACCCTGTGCAGTACGTGAGAACGGTTACGCGTTTCTTCGTGGCGGCACCCCCATGAATCCTGTCGCGCGTCATGTAAAAGTCTCCGCGACATGTTGGAGACGGGGTTGGAAACTTTCGTTTCTGGAGATGGGCGTATGCGACCTCGCGCGTTTCGCCGTCAACATACGTTACGACTAGACCTTCCGGCGTATAGTGTAGGTGGCGAATATCCTTAGTCATGTCGTACGTATCGTAAAAGGTCGCCGTAGATCCGGCAGGCAACCACCGCTTGTTCCACTCTTCCGGAATGACGTCGGACATATAATCCCACATCGGAAATGCGTGGTCGTTCTTGGGCAGCGCCTCTGCAAACTTCCCCTCGTCGTACCCCGAGTACCACGTGTTGTTCCGGAAGATATCGAGGGCGTCCGGCGCGGCAGTCTTGTACAATTTGCGGTACGCTTGCGTATTCCGCAGTGCCATGAAGTGTGCGCGATTGTACCCGATGCGATCGTAGTTTCGAGAAAGGTCGATAAAGTTCGAAATCTTTCCGTAGATGACGTCAATATCACCCCACCCAAAGTAGTCGTCCTCGGAGATGCGGAGGTTAAAAATGTCGTGGTATGCGACCTTGAACTCGCACAACTTGTAGGGGAACGTTTCGAGAAGAGGGGTCTCGACGATTGCACCAAACTCACACAGGAAAAAGTCGCACATCTTTTGATTGAGTTCCTCAAACGTCATCTGTTCGACCGCCAAGTTGGCTGGACAGTCGTAACCGTCTAGCGAAATGTTGGTGTACAAATGAACTACGAGAATGTCGGAATTGATGGCGAGAGAGTCCAAGTAGAACTGAAAGTAGTTAGGGAACGCTTTACCAAAGTAGGCGATACAGAGGTGAATCTTGCCCGGGTACGCCGGAGACCTTACAGTGCCGTCCGTTAGCGCGAGGTACGAGTCTTTGGAATACCACCCACCCCTGCCGTTATGAATATCGACTACAGACTTGAAGACGTACTCGTAGTGTTTTGCCAGCGTGTACATGTTGTACTTTTCTACGGCGCGCTTGCGGACGTACGCCCGGTCAAACTTACCGTCGAGCGCCATCTGGACTGCCGCAACGTAATCTTGCAGCGTGTGGCAGCGCACGCCCGTCTTGAAGTTCTCGATGGTTTCCGACATCGCGCCCCAGTCCGACGCGATCACGGGGGTCCCACACAACTGCGCCTCAACCATCGCAGTTCCGAACGGTTCGAGATACTTGGTCGGTGCCAGAAATGCGGTTAGACTTCCGAGAAACCTCCCACGCTCAGCACCGTGGATCGGCGCCTTGTACACCACGTTGGGAACAACCGTGTATGGCGACGGATCGCCCTGTCCACAGAGTACAAAGCGCGCGTGTGGCATTCTCCGTGCAATTTCCACGATGATGTTGCACCCCTTACAGTTACCGATGCGCGCCATAAACCCAATTGTCGGAATCGGCGGGGTCGGAGAGTAGGGGAACTCGAGAACGTTGAAAAAGTTGGGAATCACGAACCAGTAGTTGTTGGGATCCTTGTCTTCCACGCCAATCGTCCGCGCCATCCACGTGTGCGATTCAAAGATCCGAAAGTTTTTGCACGATCCATTGTATCCGATGCCGGTTTCGATGGGAATAACGTCCATATCGTTCAGCGCCGCGTCATACGACTTACCGAGGGCGATGCATACAAGGTCGGGTTTCTTGTAATTCTTCGCAAGTTCTGCCTTGAACCGCCGGTTGAACTCTTCGTAGAGAGGCGTGCACCAGTTTGCCAGTTCCCCGAAGAACGTTTTGGGGTTGTCGAGGTACGCTTGTGCTTCCTCGTCCGTCTTGAACTCGGTGGGTTTCAGGTGGCGAATCGACTTGACGCGCAGATCCTTCCATTCTTGTGTCGTAAAGAGTTGGACGTCCCGGGTAGCGCCGCTTTTCGACCCTTCGGTTCCGTAGTGAATGACTTCAAACCCCCGACTGCGCATCATCGAACTGAACCGCAAAACCTTTCCCGTAAAGGCACAGTGACTGTAATCATCGTGCGTTAGCGTGTGTGGGATCGCCGGCAGGTGCAGGCGAAACGCTTGCTGCGGCGGCGCTTGCATATTATATACGCATTCAACGACTCATGTAAATGTTAAACACTCTGGATAAACTCCCACTGCAAGTATTCGCAGATCTTCTTCCAGATGGTGTCGTGCTGTATGAGTCTGTCTCTGCTTTTTAGTAACTGAAAGTGAACCTTGTACTCGTCTAGTTCCAGCAACTCCAGAAACTTGTAGATGATGTAGGAGTAGGACAGAAAGTTGCGGCGCTCGTCGGGGCAGTACAGCAGATACGGCGCCTGGACTTCCTGGAACATGGCGCGGATCTTGTCCTCGATCTCGGGCGTAATGGTGGGTGGTGGGTTCCCGTTCAGGCGACTCAGGATGTGTGCGGCGTGCTCGTAGTACCTGTTTCGGTTCAGTTTTTTGAGGATTTCGCGAATGTTTTGTTCGGTGAGCAAGGCAATGTTGTCGATGCGTCGCTTCCTTATTTCGCAAATGACTTCGCTCATGACCTCTTCGGGGATTTCGGTGCTCTCCTTCGCCTGAAACTGGTTCAGGATTTCATTAAGATGATTCTGCTTCTTGTATGCGTAGTTGTTGCGCTCCTTGGGCGGGTCGCGGAAACTCGGAAAGTCGGAGACGACGAGGGCGTACTCTTCGCTGCCGCACTTGGGGCACACAAGAATACCTTCGGACGTGATTTCTTCGCGGGCGACATTGCAGTCGGAGCAGTGTTCGGAGAGTTTATAGTCCTGCGCTTCGGCGACGCCGTCCGACAGACCGCGGCGCTGCATGTACTCGTCGAACATCTTTTTGCGGGAGGGTCCAAGGGCAGTTTCGGCGACGGAAAAGAGTTTATCAAACGTTCCCAGTGGAGCAGCGCTGGTGCGAACGGCGGGTTGCAGCGGTGTTGCGTTTGACTTCCTACTCACTTGTTGGTAGTATTCGAGCATGATGTCTCCGCTGCCGAGGTAGTAGTTGTAAAGACACGCCCCGCTCTTCGCTTCGTCCAACTCTGCCTGGACTTTTTTGACCTCTTGCTCCGTGTGTGCGTGCTGCATGGATTCGTCAAAGTCGAAGCAGTTGAACGGTTTCGAAAGGACCGCATGCAGTTCGGAGAGTTTCTTCTCTAGGTTCTCCACGTTTTCCTCGGACGTCTTGCGGTTCAAATCCAGAATGTGCTGCTCGTGCATAGAGTCCAGCGTCCCCGATTTCGACTTGTGCGATGCCGGAGTTTCGCGCGCCTTCTTGACTTTGAACACGTCCGTTGACATTGTGGGTCTTGAGTCTCTTGCTGTAAGTGACTGTTAACGGATGTGTGTGGCGACATACCCTACAAATAACGCGACGGCGATCCCCAGAACAACGCCAGGGGTGGGATCGGTGTTTACGAGTACGTTGGGACCGTAGGAACTCGGAAAGTACGGGGCGAACGATTCTCCTTTTTTTGCTGCTGCTGCATTCATTCGCGCTGCATCGTCTTTAAGTGCAACTTGTGCGTCTGGACCCGAACTGGGTTTACAACCGTTCATGTTCAGTTCGAGCGAGGGCGACATGAAGTGAGTCTGGGTGCCCCTATCTGCACCCCCAGCGTCTGTGATGGGGCACGTGAACGCTTGGCAGGGCGGGACTCCGTCGAGCACCATCGCGTTCATGATTTTAAGAGGATTCATCGCCGCAATGTCTCCGCCTATACCTGGAACGATGCCGTCGACACCGCTTCCGCCGACAGCATTCTGAAAACTGGGTCCGAGAATGGCAGCGGCGTCGTCGGCGCCCATTCGGTTATTGATCCACGTCCATCGATGCACGACCGTTCCGTCGGGCGCTTTGCATTTGCCGCCCGTGTCTGAAAACAGTTGGTTGCCCATCTTCGGTCCCAAAATAAGATTGTTGACGTACCCTGCAATTGCTCCCGTATTGGTAAAGACCTGGTCCATCGTGCCCGCGCTCGACACTCCTTTTTTGGAGGGCGATTGGATGTCTTTCAGGTAATCGTATGACGGACCAAGAACCGCATCTGCTCCCGAACTCGCGGCGCCGATGGGATCATCTCCTGCTGCGGTTATGCTATTCTGCACGCTCGCCCACATTATTCTTGAGGTCAGACGCAAATTTGACGAGATACTCCTGGAAGTGCAAGTTCGTCATGATACAGGGTCTCTGGCGCACGACATGGTTCACGAGGTATAACAACTGAACGCGGAAGCGCTTGACGACGTAGGCGAGCACGAGCGTCGCGGACCGGTTCATGCCCGCCTGGCAGTGGACGTAGACGTTTCTGCACACGGGGTCGCGCAGATAAGCGTCCATTGCTGCTTCGAACGCGGGGTAGTGCTTGTCGATAATGTTGGTGGGGTCGTCCATGGAGTTCAAGCACGTATAGTTCTTGCCGAGGTACATCCGAAGACTTGGAGGGCAAGCGCTGTCGTCCGCACAGTTGATCACGTGCGTGATCTGGTGTCCGTTGACAAAATTGGGGAGCAGGTAGAATCCCGCGCCGAGAAGTATGCGGTCAAACACCTTGGCGATCGGGTCGTGGATGTATCCGCGCGACCGCGACCGGTAAGGTTGCAAATATGTTTGAAGCATTGTTAGTTATACATTACAACAACTAAATGACGCTGCTCGCAGACATGCCCGCAGACATGCCCGCAGACATGCCCGTTGACCAAGAGACATTACTTGCGATCATGGGGTGTCTCGTGATCCTTTGGTTGACCATCGAGTTCGTCGACTGGTTGAAATAACGGTTTACCGGCGCCCGTTCATCGGTGACGACTTATCGGCGCCCGCCCTGCACCGGCGAGTACTCCTTCAGAAACGGCATGGCAACCGCGGCGACGACGAGCGCGACGATGAGGGTCGCGGCGGCGCCGATTGCGTCTCCGACCTTCAGCTTGACGGGACCAATTTCAATGACAAATCCGCCGACCGTCTGTTGCGCGCTGGGGAACAGCACGACGAGGAATGGCGTGACAATGCCCGAGATGAACGCCTGGAAGAAATCCTTCAGGGCGCCGCCTACAAAAATCGCAACTGCAAACGTGAGGAGGAGGGATTGGGCCATTTGTTTGTTTATATCCAACAGAGAAAAACGGATCGCCGCGTTCGTCTGTGTGATAACCGCATGAAATGTCTTGGTCCCTCTACACCCCGCAAATGAAGTTGAACTCGCTCGAAAAGAAGATCGCCATCCTCGATGTCTTGAACGCAAAGGATAAACTCATGCTCGCCCAGTCCGCGCACGATGCAGAAATAAAGACACTCAAAGAGCGCGAGGCGGCGCTCGACTCTGCTTTCCACGCCAAAGTGTCTATGGAGACATTCCTCCAACTGCGCGAATCCAAGCGCATTCAGGCGCGCGTGGTCCGCGAATCGTTCCGCACGCTTGTCGCGGCGATGAACGCCCTCGACGACGCCGAGTCCCACTACGACGTCGTCTGCTTCTCCATGGAGTCGATGAAATGAAATATGAACAAAATAAATCAAATCAAATTAAATACCGAACTGCGCGCTGAGTTTGGCGGCGTTTAGACGGGCAGACGCAGATGCAGACGAAGACGACGAATTTTTTGACCCGTCGGATTTCGACGAGGAGGACGCGCGCTCGCTGTTTCTTTCGGGGGCAGCAGCAGCGCCGCGTTTAGACGAGGACGAGGACGAGGACGAGGCGGCAACTGCCGCGGCAACAACTTCCATGCTAAGCAGACCTATTCCTCCTTTTGCACTGTTGGTGGCGCTACACAACCAGGACGCCATTTATTTACTGGAAGGAGATAATGTCGGGGGCGGAGAATACCCCCCTGAGTGTTGTGCGTCGTCCCACCGTGAGAACGCACAGCGCGATTCCTACCGTGACTGTAGCGAGTCCGGACACGCCCCTTCTGACGAGAATATCGACGGAACTGCACGATGTACACGAGGACAGCGCGACGACAAACGGGAGCAATAGCGGGAACGACGACGCGGTCGTTGAACTGGACTTGGACCCCTCCTCGTCCAACGGGACGCTTCTAACCTTTTCGCAGGTCGACGAACTTATTCAGACCTCTTTCAACGATATCGTAAACAATCACTCTGCGATCTGCGACATCATGGCGCTGTACTTGAAGGGGCAGAAGATCCTCCACATTGAGGCGAAAACGATATGCGAGCAGCGCCTCCACGCCCTCATGCTGCCCGCCATTTTTATCACCTCCGTGTGCACCATTTTGAGTCTCGCGCTCAAAGACATTTCGTACGGCGCCACCATCATCAGCAGTTTGAGCGGCGCGAACGCCTTCATTTTGGCGCTCGTGAGTTACATGAAACTCGACGCGAAGGCGGAGGCGCACCGGACGGCGGCGTACAAGTTCGACAAGATGGAGTCTATTCTCGTGTTTAACTCGGGCAAGATGCTCTTTGTCCACGGAGCAGTCGAAAGCATAGAAAGCATCATGACGACCACCGAAAAGAACATCCGCGAAGTCAAGGAGGCGAACCAGTTCGGTCTGCCCGAGTACGTGCGCTACAACTATCCTCACCTCTACAGCATGAACGTGTTCGCAGAGGTCAAGAAGATTCACTATAAGGAGCAGGAGTGCGTAAACGATCTGAAGGACACGCTGAACGACATCACGGTTCTGAAACAGAACGAAAACCGCACGCCTCTCGAGGAGACGAAACTGTCCGATCTTCGCGAACTTCAGCGTATCATCGTGAAAAAGATTATAAACCTCAAAGACGACTACTTGACGATCGACAACCAGTTCGCGGACGAACTTGAACGGGCGCGCAACCGCGTGCACCGCTGCCCGACGCCCTGTGACTGGTTGAAGACGTAGTGTAAAAATTAATATGAGGTTAGGACAATGGCAGTCAAACTTCACGAAGCAGTCGTGGATGGAGACGCACAAAAGGCGAGAGCACTGCTCAATGCTGGCGCTGATCCACTTGCTATAGACGATGAAGGACACACGCCCGCTTTTTATGCGTTTGATCTGAACAAACCGGAACTTTACGCGGTTCTGGTTGTCAGTCATCCAGAAATTCTTGAGGACGAGAGGGTGCCCCGCATACAAGATATGCCCGATGACAGACAACAGCTGGAGTTTCTAAACGCCATTACTGCGGAGATTGAAAGACTCCAGGACAATGATGCTGTAAATAACCTGAGACTACACAACCCAAAAATTAGAGACTTGGAAATGTTGAAAGATGAGTTAAACTTTGCAGCAGAAAATCATGGAATGATGGGCGCAAGACGACGACGCCGGAGGCAGAGGCGTGGGCGCAAAACAGTGAAAGCGCGTAAAGCGATGAAGAGGAAGAGGAACACAATGAGGCGCCGCTAGATCAGGGGTTGCAGCAGGGTCTGGATGACGTAGACGAGAACGACGCCGACGGCGCCGAGGACGGCAGCGCCCGTGAGGGACACCACGCCGCTGCCCGCGTAGGAGTTGGGGATGTAGCGGAGGAGCAGAGACTGGACTTGCGACAGCGACACGAGAAAGACGGCGCCGAAGATGGCGAGGTAGGTCATGATGTTCTTGAGGACGTTCTTGATCATGTAAGGGTGCATCTGCGCCGATTGACCTGGGTGCGGCGGCGACACGATCGCGTTCGAGGTGCCCGGCGTGATCATTTGCGGGTACGTCGTTGCTGCCGGCAGAGACATGGCGGGTTGCTGGGATCCGCCCGCGGGCATCAACTGGTCGAGAGGAGTAGCGTCGCTCATTTATATATCCTACGCGGAAACTCTCACGTCGGGGCACGACGCGTCCTCGATGCGGTAGCGGTAGCACTTGCCGTCCACGCGCGTAATCATCGTCCGCAGTGTCTCCGGTTCGTGCAGACTCTCCTCGACCTCCACCTGCGGGCGGTGGAACATCAGGACGGCGAGACCGAGTCCGATGACAAACGAGAATAGCATCCTCGCCTCTGGTTTCGCAAGAATTTCGCGCAGCATTATAATATACAGAAATGCAATACTTTGGAAGTCACAGTGCTGGCGTCGGCAAGGTCAAGGTGGGGAACTCGTCCGACCTCCTCAAGGCGCAGAAACTGCAGATTATCCGGAACGCCAACTCGAATTCGCCAAAGAGCAGCGTGACGACCTCGATTCACAGCGTGCGACCGACGGAGATCGCCCAGTACAACGCGGTAACGCAGCAGATTCAGTATTCCGTTAAACACCTTGGGAATGTCGGCTATTAATTGAGTGAGAAGTAAATGTTTCGTTTGAATAAACATGGAGCAGCACTGGATGATGGTAGTACACGCTGCACTGATTGGACTGATACTATTTGCGGTTATGGTGTTTGGACTGCGGCAGCAAAACGAGGTTGCGGAACGTAGAAGCATTCTGATAGCATCGGTTGCTCTAGTATACATGATTCTGTTCGGCCATGGACTCCCGTTCAAGATGAATAAAATTTAGGTTAATTCAAAAAGTCCACCGACGAGGTGCAGGGCACTTGGTAGGCGCGGGCGCGGAAGCACGCATTCGCAGTCTTGGGATTTCGGAACACCAGTTCGGGGTTCGAAACGTCAGGAACCATCTTTTTGCGCGTCATGGGGGGGACGAAGACGCACGTGACGACCATTCCTGCGACGAAACCGACGAGCATCCACACGACGTCGAACATTATTTAACGCGTACAGTATAAATATAGATGGAAGTGCCCGTGGAGCTTGTCGTGGGAAATCATTACAGAATCAAGGGACCGGTTCGTGACAAGGTTATACTTTTACACGAAGACGCAAAATACATTGGATTTGACAACGGTTATAACAAGTTCATGATTGACAAGGGCGTCATTTCTATTCGACCGAATGCGGTTGGTTATGAATTTGAAGCGCTGGAGTCACAGGCAGAACCGATGGAGGTAGATGGGGGAAAGCGGCGCAAGCAGCGCAAGCAGCGCACGCGGAGAACCCTACGAAAGACTCATCGTCGCGCTCGCCACTCTACCCGCCGGAGGAAGTAGAGTTTTGTAGACTCGCGCGATAGTCTCGCCATCGTCGCCGCTCCACGTTATGCTGCGTGCGCCCTTCGGAGGATACGGTTCGTACCCGCACGATACGAACAGGTCGGTGTTCTCGTAAAATTTGGGGTCGTGCTCCATCCAGATCAAATCGTTGTACTGCTGCTGCAGGTTCTCAAGGAACCGCGCTGCTTCTTTGGGGTTTCCGACGACCATGACGATAAACATTTGCGGGGGTATTATAATGCTTCTACAGGATATCCGTAATTTCGAAGATATTCACGTCATCTTTGCGGCGTTCGTGGCGGCGTGCGTCGTGGATACGGCGGGACTCTTCGTGTGGCGGCAGTACCCGAAGGAGGCGTCGATCTCGAAGTGGTACGACAGGTTCGGTCTGGTCGCGTACATGCTCGACGTAACGTCGATCGTCATCGGTATTCTTCTCGCTCAGGTCGCGTACGGGTTCGTCAGCAAGTCCTGGAGTCCCGCCCTCTTTTGCGCGATCGCGATCGTCATCCAGCAGGTGCACGACCTCGCGTTCTCTCAGTTGCTGGTCCCGAACGTTCAGAAGAACCACATATTCGACGTCATGAAGACCTACGTCGGAAACTCTGAGTCGTGGAAGGTCTTGATCGTGGACGCGGTCTACATGGTTCTGGCGTCGCTCCTAACAATGTACTTGGCGGGCGAAAAAACGTGGGTGAGCGCCTCTCTGCTCGTGACGACGCTGTACGTCACGGGTTACGCCTTGTACATACACGCATGACGCTTCGGACGCTTCTGAAGGGGGTTCCACCACCTGGTCTTCTGGAACTGCGGGGGCGGCGCGCACGGCCACGCGTCGACCTTTATGATTACAACCTTCACCAGTCCGATCTCGGACGAGTGAAAGTCGTACGTGTGCTTTCCGGGCAGAATGAAGGTTATGTTGGCGTACCCGTCCAGGGAGTATCGCCTAAATTCGCGGAGAAACTTGCCAAACGTGTCGTCGGGGTGCTCGAGCGCCGCGAACCGGCGAATCGCCTCGCGCACGTTCTTCGACGGAATTTGTGGCGTGGTGCTCATTTCTTCTTGTTCCGTCTGTGGATTTTCGAATGGCGCCTTCCATTTTTGCGGGTCCCCGTGCGGGTCCCGCCTTCCGGCACCGCAAATGGGTGTATCGGGGCGTTCAGGTCGCTCTGTAGTTCGGCGTCCCTCTTGGCGGCGCTTGCGGCAGATTGCGCCTTTGCCAATCCTCGTTTGAATGTGGGGTTGGAGCGCATTTCCTTCGCAGTCATATCCCGAAGTGGATTTTGCTTCTTTGTAGGAGGGCGGTATTCTGCCCTTCGCGCGCGGTCGATCGCGTCCTCGTACGCGTCGTGTCGCATGTGTTTGATGCGGAACTCGAACGAATACGTGTTGTTCGCGCCTCCGAGCATAGCGACGGTTGCGGTCGGGTGATCGCCGTGGGGGTTTTTTACGCTTATCTTAATTTTGTCGCCGACTTGATTGGACGGGAAGGTCGTCCACGAAGTCGTGCTGTTTTCGTCGCGTTCCGGGTAGTACAGCGTGAATTTCTGGTCTTCGGGATACCGTTCGTAGAATGAACCCTTTTTGAGTTCGAGCGCGCTCCGTACGCGCACGCGTTGCAGAGAACTGAGCGCTCCTCCGCGGATAGACGGGGTCGAAGGGGTGTTTTTCGCAATGTATCCCTCAATGCGGTCTAGAATTTTACGCCCGCCCGTGACTTCTTCTCCTTCAAAGACACGTTTTTCTTCGGCGATTTTATCGAGAATTTCCTTGCGAATATGGGGGTCTATCTTGGCGAGTTTTTCGTTGGTTTCGACGAGAAGGCGTCGTGCGATTACATCGTCTGGGGTTGTTTTTAGGCGTTGAGTTGCTGCGCTTTGCTGACCCATCGTGAGACGAATCTCTTCTTCGGACGGGTTGTAACCCAGCAGTTGGGTTGCGCGCGAGGGAAGGGGTTGAGGTGCGGGCGCTTGTTCAACCGGAGCAAGACCGGTTCCTGCTGCAGGCGAGGGCGGTAGCGCGGGCGGCGGAACTGCGTTTAGCGCCCTGCTGAAGGGGGATTTCGGCGGGGGGAGTTGTTCCAAGTTCAGCAGGTTCCCGGTGGTTGGAGGAGGCGGCGGCAGCGGCGGCAGCGGCGGCGGCGGAACTGCGTTTAGCGCCCTGCTGAAGGGGGATTTCGGCGGGGGGAGTTGTTCCAAGTTCAGCAGGTTCCCGGTGGGCGCGGGCGGCGCGGGCGGCGCGGGCGGCACGGGCGGCGGAAGCGCAATGGGTTGCGTATCCACTGCAGGAAGTACTTCGCCGAATGGAGCGGGGTTTGGTTGGGGTGCGTCTGCGGGCAGTTTCTCCGGGGGTCGCGCCACGCCTTGGTTCGCGAACTCGGATGTGGACGGTTCCGTTGGCGGTTCCGTTGGCGGTTCCGTTGGCGGTTCCGTTGGCGGTTCCGTTGGCGGTTCCGCGAGCAGTTCGTCGGGTCGAGCAACGCCCTGCGGCGAGAACTCGGGCGCGGGCGAAGTCGCGGGCGGAGTCGCGGGCGGAGTTGCCGCTGCCAACTTGAGTTTTTCGAGTTGTTCTTCCACCCGCGCATCTCTCGCTCGGTTTTCTGCCAGCATCTGGGCGAGAGAGTCTGCTGCCTGCCTGACCCTCTCCGACCTGTCTGCTTCTCCCGCGCGGTCAACGCTTGCCAGGGCGGCGTCTATACCTGCTTGCCGTTTTCGCCTCTGGAGTTCGTCGTTGAACGCCTTGTTTTTCAGGTACATCTCGGTTCTCGCAAGTCCCGCCTCGCTGTCCGGTCGTGCGTCCTCTGCCCGCTTCGCGTCGTTCGCAGCCTTCATCTTCAACACCGTATCCGCAACCCCGGCGTTCATTTCGGCAACCAATTTGCTCTCGATCTTGCTGCGGTCGGTCGAGACGAAAAGAGGCGCATACATGACCTTGCCAGACTCCAGCACCATATCCTGACCGCGAACCTTTAGAGTCGCCTTTCCGACGAGTTTTACATGGACCGCGACGCGCGGGTCGTTCTCGGAGATGCGGTCGACCTTGAAGGGCATCACGGGGAGTTCGGGCGTCTCCGTTTCCACTAGACCTCCGTATAGGTTCAGAGGCAGTTTGACCGAGACGTTCAAGTTCGCTTTTTCGAACTCTGGATTTTGCAGGTCGAAGTAGGCAAGTCTGCGGTTGGGGTCGGCGGCGTCGGCAGGAATATCGGAGACATTCGGGATGTTTTCGCGGGACGGCGAAGGGTTGCGTATGAACGCCACGAGGTTCTGAATCCAGTCGGCGAGACGGATTTCCAGTTTGAGCGCGTCGGGGTCTACAAACACCCGCTGCCCCGACTGCACTGCCTTGCTTCCGACTTTCTCTTGGACGTACGACGGGTTTAGAATACCTGGCAGCGTCAAGTTCGACATTTCCTGCCCAGTGACGATCTCGGCAGTGATGGCGTTCGCCAGTTGGGCGGCGGTCTTGAAGCGCTGGTCCCCAAAGTCTTTCGCAAACGACCCAATGACTACGCTCTCGGGCGTCCCCCCGACGAGCGTCGCAATACCCACGCGGTGTTTGCCGGTCTTCTCGACGAGGTACACTTCGGGCGCCGAAACGAGAGCAAACACGGGCGGAACGACTCCGAGCGCCTTTGCGGTTTCGTCGTCGAGGCGCACCCATTTGCGACCGTCGCTTCCGGTGGTTTCTGTACCTGTCAACGTGGCAACCGGCGAGGTGCGCACCTCGACCTTGTCGGTTTTCGACTCTGTCCCGGGCGCGACAGAGATGTCCGATCCGCGCGTGGACTCCCACGTTCCAACGCTGCTCGACTTCAAAAAGGTCGTATCTCCGCGAATCCTAACGTACGCACTTGGGGTTCCCTCGACAAAGTTAGTTATGCGGGGTTTCATAACTTCGAGATCCAACTCCAACCAGTTTCCGAGCGTGACCTTTCCGACGACCTCGTCGCCCGCCTGTTCCCACGAGATTGTTCCGACGACGGGGGCGTCCGAGTTTGCAGCAGAACGCACCTGGATGGCGTCCCACGAAGATTCGGGGTTGTGCGCGTAGTACACTTTTCCCACGGGCGTGGGTGTGGGCGTGGGCGCAACCTTGGCGGTTGACGCAGAAATACTTAAAGAGGACTCATCTTCGCTGCTGCCCTCGTCGCCCTCCGTCACGGCAGACAGCGAGGGTTGCACGCTTTGCCGCCCTTCCGACTCGGATTCAGAACCATAACCAGAACTAGAACTAGATGTCGGAAGTTCGGCAGATATTCCGGTAAGCAGGTCGGCAGTTTCTACAAGAGAGTTCAACGCTTGAAGTTGGCGGTTGACATCGTCAACGTACCCCCGCACCTTGCCAAAAATAGTGTTTATTGTGCTCCTCTTGCGTTCGGTCGCGTTTCCAGACGTGTTTGTTGCAAACTTATCTTTTTCGATATTAAAATCCCGTACTGCTCGAGTAACTGTGCTGTTTAAATCGTTTGAATCGCGAATAAACGATCGTCTTGAAACTCCGACCTTCGACGTATCTCGCGTGTCTCCAAGCATTCTCCTACCTGCATCACTTTGCAGATATGTTACGATTCTCAGGTACTCGCCATTGAACTGCTGTACCGTCGTCTTAAATTCTGATTCAATGCTCTCAAATTCTTCTCGCTTTTTACTCATTTCCGGAGACAATGTTGCAGTGACTGCTGCTTGCGCCCTCGCAGTTGTACCTCTGCGCCTCGATGCGCCTGGATTTGATATGGACGAAGACGCAACGGAAGACATCCCACCTCTTATATTACTCCAAGAAACTTGGTTTAGAGCGTTTGCGGTACTGAATGAGTTTCTGCTTGGCGCCCACATAATATGCTCGGTACGCCTTGACGGGGTCGGGGTCTTTGAACTCGTCGGGCATCGCTAGGCGCGGAGCGGTGATACCTTTTGACTCTAACCCAGCAGGGTAGACCAGCGACAACCAGTCTAGGTGCTCTTCGCATTTATGTGTCTTTTCGCTGCCGTAGCGGAAACGGTACTCATCCACGAGGGCGCGCGCGAGGCGGAGCAACCACAGGTAATTGTCGAGACTTTCGCGCAACCATATGTTGCATGGGTGGTTGCGGTGGGTGGGTTTGTACCCGCTTCCGTTGGGGGTAGACGCGAGATACTCGGGAGTTCCTGTAGATGTAGTCCAGTGGCATGTGTAGAGCAGTTGGCAGGATTCCAGTATCATCTTGACAACGTGTTTGTCAACGTGGTACTGCGCGCATAATTCAGGGTCCCAGTCAAGGAAGAATATGTTCATTTTGGCGGGGGCGGGGGCGGTTGAGGTGCAACCACCGCAGGCGATACGTTTTCCATAAATCTGGGTTCGGCAGTGCCGCGCGACTGACCCCTGTACACCATATCGAACTTGATGCGGAGAAGACCCTCGAGTTTCGACTGCGGCGCGGGCATTACTACAACTCAATATGATTTCGCACGGCGTTGTTCCACGTAAGTTCCTGACGCGGGATATCTTTGCGCGACTCTTTCGCCTGAATGACCTCTTTCGTTGACGAGTACTGCGTCGCGAGGAAGAAGACCATGATTGCTGCGATAACGAGGAGCATGGCGATGTTGAACCACCAGGAACCGTGGAGGTTCTGAATATTTTTGGATTGCAGCAGGTTGTTGCGGACGCGCAGGAGCGTGAACTCGTCCACGAGTGTCTGCATAATTGTGTTTAGAGTATAAACAATGGGAGACGCAGCGTCCGCGGCGCTCGTAGGTGCATGTGCAGGCGTCGCATTCATTTCGCTTGCAGCAGGATACCTTTCTGAACTTGTTGTTCCCGTCCAATTAAAGGCAGCGCCACCGCCACCGCCGCCGACGAAAGAAAAGACACTGGAGGAGAGGGTCGCAATTATTGAGAAGAAGGAGGGAATCGCACTTGCAAATACGCCGCCTGCCCCTATGGTAGAGTACGTTCTGCCTGCGCTGCCTGCGCCCGAAACCCCGCGAGTAGTCGGGTAAACCACGGATGACTGGTACCTTTGATCTGTAATCTGGAAAACGCAGAGGGGGTCGCGGCGAGCGCGCGCACAATCTCGAGTTGCTCAACATACGTGGGATGTACAAATTCGACCTCCAACTTTCCGTACAGCAGCGCCTGAATCTGTTCGTTGAAGTCAGGTGTGCTCATATTATGCTACACTCTGAAGACTATGCGTATACGGGTTCGCCTTGAACGCGTCTAGGATCGCGGGGTCGACGCGGTTGATCTCGGCGTCCAAGGGCAAGGGAAGCGTGTAACTCATCTGACCGCGCTGCTCTGCCGTCGACGCGGATGACACGACATTCGCGGCAGCCTCCACCGTGCGCACGTTGTACAGCATGTCCTCGTCCTTATTCACCTTGACGGCGCCCTTCGCGTCGGACCCCGAGTTGAAGGCAATGCCGCCGGGTGCGGTGTAAAACGTCATCGACGACGCCTCGCGACCCGGGTTCGTGTACGCCTCGTTGTACTGGTCGACGACGTACGTCCCCTCGCTGACTCCGCCCTGACCGCCGGCAACACCCACCCACTCGCCGACCGTCAGTTTCATGAACTCCTGGAAGGGTTCCGTGAACGAGCGGACGTAGTTGGCGAACGAATGCTCGGCGCCGCCCGCGCCGTAGTACTCGATATTGGTCGTCGCGCGCTGCTGCTCCTTGAACATCTGCTCCGGGAAACTCGCGGGCGCTACCTGTACTCCGACAGCAGTGTTCAGGTGCGTCAACTCTCCGCCGATAGTGCCGTCCTCCGTCATGATGTTGAACGTGTCGGGGCGGTTCTTCATGACGGGCGCCTGCAGACCCGGTTGCGTCACAAAGTAATTGCCGGGCACGACAGGTTTCTCGTACGATAGTTTGGGTTTGTTGTCAACGCGCAGTTCGTCCGTAGTGCGCGGTTTGGCGAACTGCTGGGCGTCGGTGAACTGCTGATACCCTCCGCTACCCGTGTTGGTGTACCCGTTGTTCAACCCGGGAGCGACGTAGGTCTTCTCGATGGGGGACACGTTCTTCATGCTCATGCCGGCGACCATGCGCGACTGAATGAAGTCGGACTCGTTGGGGTTGCCGTAGGGGTCGCCGTATCCCGGTTTGACGTCGTAAAACGTCTGCACCTCGCGCTTCTGGACGTACTCGCTGCCTGTTCCGGAAAACGTGTCGAGGATCGAGTCGTTCGCGCCGCCCCGCAGGTTCTGGGTGACGCGTGCGCCGAAAAAGGGGACCATGTTATTATGCCCCTTCGTGTCGTTGGTGAGACGCACTTGTTCGGTGAGAGGTGCATTCGGAGATATGCTCGCAGGAAGCGTTGCTGTCGAAGACCGCGGGGTGTCGCGGAACCCCTCCTTCTTTTTGCTGGCAGAATCGGAAGTGTATTGGGTGGAGAGGATGTATCCCAACAACCCAATACCTGTGAAGAGTGCGACTTCGATCATTATAATTACTGAGCGCGAAAATTCATGACCCTGGACGGGGCGCGCGTGTTCTTGAAGTATTCAAAGGAGGGGATGGCGTGCTCCTGGGGGCGGTAGACCAACCACTGGAAGTTGTTGGGTTGCAGTCGCTCGCGCGCGACGGGCACGTTGAAGGAACCCACGAACGGCGTGCGCGGAGGCGCGTCCTGGGCGTTCACGGGCGTCTGGAACACCCACCGCGACTCTTGTGTCGTTGCGTCATGATAGGTTAGTTCTGCCATACGGGTCGTATTATCTACATATGCCAAAATCATTTCGCCGTCGCTACTTCCGTTGCTGCCGTCCCCACGCCAGTGAAAAGACCCTTAACGACCGAGACTGCCAATTCGACTGCGCTGACGAGAGTCGTTCCCACACCGCTCAACGTCTTCGACAGCGGGGACTCGCCTGCTGCTGCTGCTGCCGGCGCCGCCGCCGCCCCAGGCGTTGTTGTTTTTCCACCTACCGAGGCGGCGCCGTGCGTGGGCGTGGGCGTGTCGACGATGTTGTACTTGGACCACGCACTCTTTCCGAAAGGATCCACGACGAGTTTATCGACCTGGTCTTTGAACATTCCTACGAGGCGGTCGTTCTCCTCGGAGACCTTCGGGCGGATCGGTTCTTTTGGTTTCACGCCATAGCAGTTCACGCCAAACTTCATAGCGGGGTCAAAGTACCCGCCGTTCACGCCGGGGCGACCGCAAATCTCGCGCTTCTTGACGTCGGGATCCGTAATGCGCGCCTCCCACGATTTTTGCTGCGTGGGAAAGAGCGCAAGTCCGCCGGCAGACCAACCGTATCCGCACCACTCTGCGCCAACGTTGTACGCCTGCTCAACCTGCAGGTATGTGGCGAGTTCGGAATCGTACGCCTTGCACACGTACTGCGCCTCCTCGTAGGTGAACTTGTTGTCGGAGACATAAAAAACCTCGGGACCCGTAAATGGGATAGCAGGTGCGATGTTCACCTGAGTGGGGGCAACCGTCCCTACCGGCGGTGCGGGGGACGGGTTAAACACGATATCGAGGTTATTGTTGCCGTCGGTTACAGTCACGAACCCGAAGTATATGAGAACGAAGCAGAGGATTGCGGCAACCATCAGAAGAACGAGGGTGGACATGATGTCGCCCATGAGGAGGACCCATAGGATGACGACCGCCCCCACCAGGATTAGAATCCATGTGAATGCGTCCATTAGTTTTCATGCAGGAAATAAAGCAGGACTCTCATTGTGCTGTCCAGCGGAAACTTGCGCGAATCGACGGCGACCACGTGCTGGTCGTCGAGGACGTACCACGGTGAACCCGGCGGCATCTTGCGCGCATACGTCCGCCAGTGCCCGCCCGTGAAGCACACCACCGAGAACAAGTAGTATTTCTTGTTGTTGACGACAATGACGCTCGAGTACTCGATCGGCGTAGACCAAATCATCAGGACTTTCGGGAAAGTTCCGAACAGAACTTGCTTGGTGCACCCCTTCTTCTCTTTGCACTTTTCGCACGCCCACGACTCGATAACCTGCGGTTGCACATACTCCTGAATCGCGTTCAGAAGGGGGATACCGGGGCGCGAGGGCATCAAATGCAGGTCAATGGTCGTAGTAGTGTGCATCTGCGCGTCCTGGCAGTTGTTGCAGACAATGCGGTCGCCGATATTGAAGCGGAACGCCTCGTCCAACCACGGCAGTTTGTCGCAGAGGTGGACAATCAACTCGTGACTGTCGCCGATATTTTCCCCGGCGGGCATGTAGGAGGTGCGAATGCATTCGTAGAACTCTTTGAGTCCGTGAACGCCCTTATTGCGATAGACTGCTTCGAGGCACACGTCGTAGGGATTCGCTTTATCCACGGTTCCCTCTTCGTAACGGTCGGTCAATGTTGGGCACGAAAAGAGTCCCTGTAGCGCAGCATTGACCCAACAACTTCCGCGTTGGTTGGGGAGTCCGAACATGATATATATCTATTACCCGAAAGCACTAAATGAATTTAGAAATCCAGTCGGTTCGCCTTGCTCTTGAAACGCCTTACTGAAGGGGCGCTTGAGTCCGTTTTGGTCTTGTGCGCTGAACTGGTCGCTCTTGCCGTCCCCGAACGCTCCGTCCTTGTCGCCCGGGACGGTGGACGATTCCTTGCCGCCCCCGTGGCGCTCGCACCCCATGGAGTGCTTCGTGCACGTGCAGGGGACCAGCGAACTCTTGCGGATATAGGCGTCGCCCGGACCTGTGAGGGCGGCGATGGCAGCAGATGCAGGCGTGTAAGGCGGCAGAACGCTGCCACCGTCGACGTTGTCGTTCAACTTAAAAGGAGAATCATTTGCTAATGGGTTTCCAGGTTGGGCGATGATCGCAGGAAGTGCACCTTTCGCATGAGCACTTCCAGCAACAACGGGCGGGGTCGCAGGCGTCGCAGGCGTACACGGAACCGGAAGAATCAGACTAGGCAGATTTGAAACTGGTATAGGACTTCCGTTGGGCATTGTCGGAACCGTCTGTGTCAGCGCAGTCGCCGATGGAAAGTATACAGTTCCATTTGGTCCGCCTTTTTGAACCATTATTGCGGTGCAGTTTGATGTTGAGCAATAACTTTTTGCCATATCTAGGGATCCCAATCCGATTGTTACATATGCGTTTGCACATTCCATCGCGGTCTGTGATGCGGGACATTTTCCCTGCGCCTTTAATTTGTCGCCAACATAGTTGATATAATTGGGAAAATCTTGAGGCGCAGGCGGTACAGGATACCCTGTCGCCGCGCTCATGGGCGTTTCCGGAGCCCAGCACTGGGTTCCGAAATGTTCCTTGCTCGTATTCCACGAATACACGAGGGCGAAGACGACCACGGCGAGCACCACCGCCCACACGAAATATTCGTCATTAAATTTCATCCACGCAATCTTATCCATTCTCCACATCAAATTTTACTTACATCTTGGGTCTGGGCGGGTTTGTTCCGAGCATCCCGCTCTGCCCGACCGTCGTTCCGAGCGTCGAGACTGCCGGCATCGGCGGAGCGGCCACTGCCGGAATAACCGTCACGCCCGACGGCGGCAGGTTGAGCGGCGCTGGCATCGGATTCGGACCCATAGGTGGTGGGCCGGCAAGAGGAATCCCCGTGACTCTGGAAAGAGGCGTGTTAAGAGGCATGGGCGGCGGGGGCGCGTCGGGAAGACGCGCGGCGTTCGCTGCGTCGTTCGTCGCTGCCGACATGGACGGCACCACTAGCGTATTCATATCGCTCAACCCTCGCAAACCGGTAGTGGGTTGTTCCGTGCCCTTCTTGCACATTCCCTTCTCGATGAACTGCATCGACGGGTTCGTGTTTGAAACGGTGGGTTGTGTGCGCGTCAGTTTGTAGGTCGTCGTGCTGCCTGCCGTCGTCGACAAAACGCCCGTGCACTCCGCATCGGCAGCACACGCCTTCTTTGCCGTCTCGGTGTCGACGTACTCGGTGCTGTTCGGCAGGACATCGAGAGAAATCAGAACGGACTGCGGGTTCTTCCAGGAGCAGATTGGGTCAAACGTCTCCTTCGAATTCGCCCACACGTAGTACGCCACAAGTGCTGCTATCAGAACTGCCGCAATGAAGAATGCGTGTTCGCGGCAGAATTTCATCTGTATACTTGCTTATTTACTGAGGACATTATTCGTTCATTCTTTCACTTTGCCGGTGCGCTCGTCTATGGGTTTCAACCAGTCGGGGGTGGGAGGCGCGTTCGGGGACACGTCGGTTTCGCGACCGTATGCGTCCTTAAAATATTCGTGAGCGGGCATGACGGCGAACGCGAAGAGAACAAGAAGGATTATGGATCCCCACAAAATGGCATTGCGGCGCATCATTTCTCTTTCTCTTTACAGATATAAATGGTAAAATATACGAAACAACGCAAGTCGAAGAAGTCTCTGCGCAGGACGCGTCGCAAGGTTCCGAAGACTCTCCGGAGGACTAAGCGCCGCGGAGGGTACGACCCCGTAGGACCCAACGGCGGAAACTACGGAACTGCGCCCACCAGCAACCCCGTTCAGTCATCGGGCGCGCTGCCAGACCCTAAATCCGCGTTCCCGGACGGTCCGAGCGGGTATTAACTTAACTACCGCGACACGCTGCTCGACGGCAGTTGCTTCTCGCGCTCGGCGCCCACCCAGTACGGGGACATTGCCGAATAGAGAGACTGTTGGTACGGATCCTGCGGTTTGAACTCCATGAACCCAGTAAAAGGTGTGACCTGTTGTTTCTCCTTCTGCGGAACAACAGGTGCTGACACGTCGGGGCATCCCGTGCGCTCGTTATATTGACGGTACAACTCGAGGTCCTTGAACTGCATCGGGTCTCCGCCGCGCGTCGTGCCCACCCACATCGTGCCAATTGGATAGAGGTTGTTCAGACAGGCGCCGCCGGCAGGTGTTGAGGCGCTAGATGACATTATTTAACCTTCATACAATAATGGTCCGGAAAACAAGAAGACAGCGACGCAACAAGCAGCACACTCGTCGTAGGAATCGTCGGAGAGGCGGCGAAGAACCACCCACGATCATTCGTTTCTGGTTGAACGGGTGTGGTGCGTGTGCAGCGTCAGAAGAGGCGTGGACGCAATTCGAAAAGGAGTCGCCGATCAAGACCCTAAAGATCGAGAGCAGTGCGATTCCGCCCGAGTGGAGCGAAGAAGTCAAGGCGTTTCCAACCTATATTGTCGTCGTTGACGGCAAGAAGGTCGCAAAAGAACAGGGCGCCATAACGGACTCTGCAAAATTGAAGAAACTCGCGGCGAAAGGCAAGGCGCGCAGGCGTTAGTGGGTCGGAATTGGGTTCATCGTACTGCCTTCGGCGAGGACGTACTCTTCTGACTTGCCCTTGCGCGACACGTTGTCTTTGTTCAGAAACGACTGGAATCCCTCCAGATCATTGGGGATCGTCGTGGCCGCCTGGGTGACCCAGTTCCGCGAGGATTCCATCAGACCGTACGTGTCCGACGTGTCCATGAAGAGGTCGCTCGTCTTGGAGAACGCCTCGCGGATGCTCGAGTCGAGTACAGACGACGTGACGTCGGGCGGCGCAGACACGCGCGCGGGGTCGTCCACGTAGTCCGTGAAGAGGACGTTCATGAAGGGGTTGTCTGCCGACGGCGTCGAAAAGTGCTCTGCGCCCCCGGTCTTTGCACTGCGCTTCAGGTTGTTGAACGTCTCTTGAATCATCTGCGTCTTGGGGAAGAGGCGCACCAAAAAGACACTGGCAAGCATCACGAGCGGGATGAGCAGCAGGTAATCTGTGCGACGGGCGACGATGGCGACCAGCAGAGCAGAGTAGACCGTGAAGCGCACGACGGCGTTGAGCGCTTCGGGGACCGTCATGTCGTTCGTGGGGAGGAACTTGTGCCATCGGACAAAGAAGTGGGCGGGGTCATCCAACCAGAACAGTTCGCGTTGACTTTGGCGTTCCGTTTGCTCCTGACTCATTGTGTATTCTTCCGAAATTACTTCTCTACTTCTACTTCTATTTCTTCTCGGCAAGTTTGCGCTGGAGGCGGGCGAGCATGCGCTGGCGGCGCGCCTCGGGGTGGTTGCTCGTCAGTTCCTGCGCCGTGCGCACGGGTTGTCCAGCGCCAGCGGGTGCATCGCCGAACAGTTCCGTCTTGAAAACCTTGCCAATGGACTGCTTGAACTTTTCCTTGAGCATCTCGATTTCTCCCACAAAATCCTCCTTGCGCAGACTGCCGTTGCGCATCTTCTGCTCGATCAGGACCTGGACGGACGTGATCGCGCGCTTCGTGACGGGGTGGTCGGGGTTCTTGATCATCTCCATAAGTCCCGCAATGTCCGTGAAGTCCACCTTATCGAGACCCAGTTTCTCGACGTTGAGGGTCTCCGCGACCTCCATTCCCAACTTGAAGATGCGCGTGTCCTTGAGCGTCTCGAGAAGGTCCTCGACGCCGCTCTGCGTCGTCTCGTCTTTGAGGAGTTCGTCGATCTCGTCGGTCGACGCCTTGCCGCTGAAGGTCGACCACATCGTCTTGATCGTGCCCATGATGTCTGCGCCCATGTAACTCGCCATCAGCAGGGTGCGCGCGTACGTCCACACCTTCTCTTCTGCTGCCGACTCGACGCCGTGAAAAAGGTCAGAAAAGTCGACGCCGCGAAGGAAAAAACGACGCTCGGTAAACAGTTCCGTATTCTTCTTGAGCAGGTCCATGCAGTGCGGTTGCACGTGCTCTTTCAAGTAGGCGACCTCGGCGTCGCAGTTGAACCCTTCCGGGTAATTGGTCTTGAGGACATCGCAAAGACTCGGAAACTCCTTCGCGATATCGTCAACGCATTCGCGGATAAGTTTTGCGGTGTCAAGCATTATCTATACCCTCCAAACAAGATTGTAAATGCCTATATAACTCGTCGCTAGGCGTGCTGCTTTCAACTGTAACTACCTTCATTGATTGGGCGCTGGCGCCGGCGTTCTCTAACCACGCGCGGTGCGCGTCGTCGAGTTTCTGGAGGTATTCTCGCGAAATGTTTTCCTCGCCCGGTCGCCCGCGCATTTTTATACGCTCCGCACAGGTTTCAACGTCCGTCGCCAACCACAGGACCGCGTCGGGAATGTCCCGCGCAAAGTTGTCGAACCACAGGTTGTACAGTTGCATCTCCATCTCGCTCAGCAGACCGTCTTTCGAGAGCATGGCGGCGAATACGCGCTTGTCGGTAAGAACCGAGCGCTCCGTGATGTAGAATGTGTAACCCGGATTCTCCTCAATCGTTTTGCGAATGTGGAGAATGCGGGTGAGAATGGCGGCGTTTTGGAACGTATACGCCCAGCGCGGCGTGTCCTCGTAAAAGTGCTGCAGCAGGTTCTTGTCGCCGTTCCGAAAGTACGCCCATACGTCCACAGGTTCGTCAATGACTTTCACGTCCTTCATTTTTCGGAACTTTTCCAGAAGCGTCGTCTTGCCCGCGCCAATGTTTCCGTCGAGAGAGATGAGAACAGACTGCATTCTATGCCATCTTTAGAGAGCGCCGGCGCGGGTTCCATTTTTCACAACTCGCGATGTGCGTCTACGCTCGGTTTCCGCCGCGGTACGCCAACTTCTTCTCCTCGCTCGCGGACATGCAGAGGCACCCCGTGTCGGACGAGATGGCGTTCGGGCAGCACTCGGGTTTGAACGTGGAGTCTTGGTTGGCGAAGAGTTGCATGTCGTCGTCGGCAGCCTCGTACGACTTGAGAGGCGTGGGCGCGCTCACGGACGACCACGAGTTGCCGTTGGAAATGTCGATACCTGCGTAGACGCCCTCGTCGCCGCCTTTCGCGGGCGCGCCAACTTCTTGCTGCATGAATCCTTCGCGGGACGATCCCATAAATAGACGTGCGGCGATGGCGACTACGAACGCGGCAGCGCCCACCATGAGAACAACGGTCGTTTTATCCTTCATTATTATCTATCCTCCGATTTAATTCGCTCAACACTCGTTCCTGAATCTCCTCGAATTCGGCGGGATCGTGCGTATCGGGGTAGTCGCGCGCAAGACCGCCGTTGACTTTGAAGCGCCCGTCCGGCGAGTCCGTGAACACCTGCATCTTTTCGCCTTCAAGGTGCACGACGCCCGTTATGCGGACATCGCCCACGCGCATCCCGGGTCGGACGCAGCACAACTCTATGCCGCCCTCGAGCGTGTCGGTCCGGTTCAGCGGGACATAATCGGGCGCCTCGGTGTCCACCTCTTCGTAATCCGCAAATGTTACGCCGTCGATACGGATCTCGTGGTTGCTGGTGTTCAGGCAGATCACTTCCGAAGGTCGGACGCCTTCGTAGAGCGTTGCGAGCGTCGAGTCGCGGACGTAGACCCACCTTGACTCGCGGACCAGGTGTTTGCCCGTTACGAGAACGTTCTTGTACAAATACAGTTCGGTCGTGGGTTGCACCGCGAAGCGCATCGTGGCAGTGACGCGCGCATTGTTTGCGAGAACATCGCCGACCCGGATGCGGTGCAGAGGGACCGTGCGTCCGTCCGCGAGGTCGATGGGCGTCTGCGGGTCAAAGCACTCATACGACACGCCGAGCGAGATTCCGATGGGAATCATCACGAACAGGAGAGGTGGGAAGACGAAGAGAATAATGATGGCGAGACCAAAAATGATCGAGACAATTGACGTGAGCATCGTGCGAATCGTCGAAAAGAGAGATTGAATGAGATTTATGGCAGTCGAAGCGATGACGATGCTATAGGTCGCGCTTCCGAGAATTCGACTGGTTAGGTCGCGCACCTTGGACAATAGGTGGACAAATGTCCCAAAGACATTTGCGAGTTTGGCGAACGTCTGTTCTGTAAACGATGCCACAAAGTTCTGGAGACCGGTGATCATTCCCCGGAAAGAATCAAGTTCGCCCAAGATCGGTTTGAGAGCGCGTACGAACGCAGAAAACATCATGTTGACGGGGTCGAGCGCGCGCCCAAATATTCCACTCGCCGTTGAGGTCGTACAGTACTGGAAGTTCTCGTAGGTCGTTACGTCGGGGTTCATCGACGAAGCGAACGGCATGTACATCGGGTTGCAGCGGTACTTGACCCAGTCCTTCTTGATCTCGTCTAGATTGGCGTATGCATAGTTGTAGAGAATCACCCCCACAATGAGGAGTGGACCGGCAAGTAGAACCACTGCTGCCGGTAACATTATCTTATGTTTCCTGTTCTTTTTGGATTTGCTCGTCGCGCCAGTCGTGAATATCGTCGTCGGGCACTTCGTGGTCGTCCAGAACCGTGAACCAACCGCCGTAGGGTGTCAGGACTTCGTATTTCGACCCCTCGACGATGAATTGCACTACGTCCGCGTGTTCATCTTCGCTTCCGCACTCCTCTTCGAGCACGGGCGTGACTCCGCGCGAACAGTGCTCGATCCACGTACCGAGTGCAAACGTGCTGCCCTCGAACGAAGACATGCGGACCCTGCTGTGCCGAATGACCGCCTGGACGCGCTTGCCGTTTTGAAGAACGTCGCCGATTTGCACGTGTCCCGCGACCTTCGCGACCTCGCTACCGTCGCTTGCTCTCACCACAATGAACGCGGACGGACGCACGCCGGTGTACCGGTACTTTAGGGGATCGGCAAGTTTCTGGCGGGACGTCAGCGTGCCGTAATGCGCCTCGACCTGTTGGAAAAACTTGGTAAGGATCGCGGGGTTGTCCGTCTCTTCGTAGTCTTTGAACGTGTACCCTTCTGCGTCTATTCTGTGTTCGCCCTCGACATTCAGGCAGTAAATGTGCTTGAACGACGGACTCGCCGCGGCGTCGGGGTGGTTCTCGACGCGAATCCACTTGCCGTCGTGCAGAACCTTGTGGTTCCCCGAAACATGAACCTTTCCAACTCGTTTCATTTCGGTGCGCGCCCCGTCAAAGACGAGCACGCTCTTGACGAGGGCGCCGCTTCGGAGGTACTGTCCCGGTTGAATCTTGCGAATCATTTCCACGGCGTCGCCCATCATGTCGACTAGAGTATCCCCCTGAAAGCAGAAGAACTCTGCTGCCTGTCCAATGGGTCCATTCGCCACGCTCTGACCTGTTTGAAGACCTGTCGACACGATATTCATAAGAACCGCAAACGACGTCATCATGCGGTTCATGATGCTGCGGACGCGCCCGAACAACTGAATGACTTCCTGGAATGTGTTTTGAAGTTTTCCAAAGGTTCCTTGCACGATCGAGAGAAACCCGTTGGATGCACCCGCCATAGACGAGCGCATAAAGTCCATGGATCCCAGGATTGTTTTCAGTATGCCGGTCAGAATGTTAAAGTTCTGGTAGATCGGGTCCATGATGAACCCTGCGTAGGTGTTGACGGACTGGAGCGTGCAGTTCATAAAGTTGGTGGCAATGTCCGAACCGACCATTCCGGCGAGGGGCATGTAGACGGGGTTGCAGCGGTATTGGACCCAGTTCGTTTTGATTTCTTGAAGGTGGGCGACTCCGTAGGCGTACGTTCCTGCCAAAATCGCCACCAAGGTGGTCACCAAAACCACCAAAACGGATCCGATCGACATTTGGCACTTATCTAGTACATCGAAGAAACAGAATAGAATGAATTACCACAGCATGAAACTCTCTGAACTGAAGAAGGTCGCCAAGGAGCGCGGGGGGATCAAGGGGTACTACACCATGTCCAAGAAGGAACTGATTTCGTTCCTGGAGATGCCCGAGTTGCCCGAGTGGTTGGTCGTCACGAAAATGACGGTCGACGCTCTTCGCGACCTTGCAGGAAAGCGCGGTCTGCGCGGATACTGGGGGTATTCGAAGGCAGAGTTGATCTCGACGCTCTTCCCGAATCTAGCGAAACCCTCTGCCGGATACTCCGACAGCAAGGCGGGCAGCGTCGATGGCAGAACCGCGCAGGAGTACTACGAGGATAACCGCGAGGCACACAAACATGAGGACCCACAGAACGAGAACGGCGAGAAGGTAGGGATATAACTGCTTGAAAATGCGCACCATCATAGGGCGCACGACATGCGTTTCGATATAGGAGTGCGTCTCGGGGCGTCCGCCGAACTCGATGCAGTCGCGGAAGAGGTTGTGGAAGAACCCCGACTTCTCTTTTTGACTCATATTTTTGTCTCAAAAGCAATATAAATCTGCCATGAAACTATCTCAGGGGACTCTCCTCCGTCTTGGCGCCGTTGCAGTTGGACTCGTTGTACTTGTGGTCGTCGTGAATGGATATTCCGGCATGAAATTTGGCGGCGAGGGTCTTGAGGGACGCGACTGGGTGCCGCAGGGTCCGCTGCCCGAGAACCCTTCGTACCCCACGATGGTCAGTTCTTACTCCGAGGGCGGAAACGCCGCGCCCAGTCTGGCGCAGGAGTCTCGCCACCCTACGGGTCAGCAGGAGTACTCGCAGACGATGCTTTCGCCCACGGATCTGCTGCCGCAGGGCGGTCTCGGCGCGTCCTGGGCGGCCACGAACCCCGTGGGCATGGGCGACCTGAAGGGGCAGAGCTTCCTCTCGCCCACGTACCACTACGGCATCAACACCGTCGGACAGTCGCTGCGCAACGCGAACCTCGACGTGCGCTCGGACCCGCCGAACCCGCGCGCCGCCATATCGCCCTTCCTGAACTCGACGATCGAACCCGACCTCTACCGCCGCGAACTCGAGATCGGCGAGTCGGGCGCGGGCGCGTCGGGACCGAAGTAAATATGACGTCTAAATAATGAAATTCGCGGCAGTGGGTGCCGCGATCGCCGTCGCGATGGGCGGTTACCTGCTCTACTTGTATGCCAACGGTGGACCCGGTAATCTAGTCGATGTGAAATCTTCAACGGACGGAGAGACCTATGCGGTGCAGGATCTGCCGAACAAGCAGAAGGCGGCAGAGATGCTCGCGCAAATCAAGGCGAATATCGAGAAAGTCGTAGAGTACTACAAGCAACCCGAGTTTGCCTCCGACAAACCCACACAACTCTTGGTCGAGCGCTTCCACCCCGAAAACATCATGGAGAATTCCATGACATCGAAGGACACGTCTTATTCGGAAAACAAAGGCGAAAAGATTGTACTGTGCCTCCGCGACAAGACGCGCGCGCCAGAGTACCCGTTTGTGCAGATGAATACCGTGATGTTTGTGGTACTCCACGAGGTGGCGCACCTGATGACGGAGGAACTGTCGACGGGCAAACATACGAGCGAGTTCTGGGCGAATTTTCGACGACTCCTGGAAGACGCGTCGAAGATTGGTGTTTACGAACCCGTGAATTACAGTCGCACGCCCGTCGAGTACTGCGGCATGCAGATCACAGACTCGCCGTTATGAAAAGAATTTGAGAGGATTCAATCCGTATACGGTTTCCAGACCGAGGTGGGAGATGGCGTGGATCCCGATGGCGACGGAAAAAACGAGGAGGATCATGACCTTTTTGTAGGGGTCGAGTTTGTAAAGGACGCGAAAGTTCATGTATGCGACAACGACTGCCGCAAGCATGAGAAGACCGTTGAGCGCGTGCGCCATCATGGATGGAGAAGGGATCATTAACTAGTAGACGAGATTTAAGCAGAGAACGACCGCGCGCTCTTGATGGGTTTGAAGACGACGCGGGGATCTTTGAAGTCAATTGTGCGGAACGATTCTCGCTTTATCGCAGCGGGGTTGGTGGTTTGAACTGTGGGGGTCGTGCGTTTGATAACATTGCGTTGGGCGGCGTTCTTGTGTTTATAGAGCATGTACGCTCCGACGCCCGCTGCCATGAGAACGCAGGCGGCGATGGCGGCGCCCGCGATGGCGTTGGCGGGAATGACTCCACTCCCGTCTGCTGCCGGCGGGACTTGCGCCCCGGAAGTAATGCTGTTCGGGTCGGCAACTACTGCACTCTTGGGACTCGCAGACGGAGATTGGGACAGCGTTCCGGTCGCGGTCGAGGTCGTGGTTCCGGTCGCCGCCGAGGTCGCGGAGGCGCCCGGAGATGCATCGGAGGTTGGCGCCAGTCTGGGTCCTGATCCTGATCCAGATGCTGTGGGTGTTCCGGTGGGAGAACTGGACGGCACGATATACAGGGTACCAGTACCAGTATTACTAGGATATGCAGTTGGACTAGCACTCTTTGCCACCACAGAAGGCGTTGGGGTTTGAGAGTTCGATAGGGTTTGACGTAGACCCTGTGCGGTCGCCGTAGCGGTCGCCGTAGCGGTCGCCGTAGCGGTCGCCGTAGCGGTCGCCGTAGCGGTCGCCGTAGCGGTCGCCGTAGCGGTCGCCGTAGCGGTCCCAGTCTGCGTCATTGACGGCGGTGCGCTTCGGAGCGGCGGCGACGAAGGCGACGTTGATGGGATCACCTGTTTGGCAGTCGCAGTCGCAGTCGCAGTCGCAGTCGGCGACGTTGACGTGCGGAGCGGGGGCGACGAAGGCGACGTTGACGGGATGACCTGTTTGGCAGTCGCAGTCGCAGTCGGCGACACGGACATGCTGAGCGGGGGCGACGAAGGCGACATGGACATGCGGAGCGCCTGTGGCGACGGTGAAACTGACTTTGAGCACATGAGCATCTGGCACGATGCGCCTGCGGGTACCGCCGGGACCGCCGTAGAGTTCATGCAGTACGCGTACGCTGCGGCGCACGACGGCGTAGATAGATCTATGCAGCACGAGACCCCGCCGGTGGCGCCGCCCGTCCCCGGATTCTGCGAAGATACGGGCGTAATGAAGAGCAGGTACGCCAACAACGCAATCACGCTCATATTATTATTATACTTGCCTCCTTTTTCATTCCAATGAATGATACGTTTTGAGTAAGTTTCGTCTTCTGTACTTATAACAGGCGCAAGATGTTGTCGGCAACCGTCTTGAACCGCGGGACGGGCGTGACGGCGTCCATCCAGTTCTGGGACGATTCGAGCATAGACACCATCCAACTCCAGATCGGGTGTATCGTCGGCGTCCATCCCGATCGTCTGCGCATATATGTCCAGGGCGAGTTCGACGGGTCCTACTACGCCAAAGACGCCCGCAAATGGGAGGCGCTGTTCCTGCGCATGTCCCCCGACGGCAAACCCATTCACAAATCCTCGCTCGCGGCATACAACGCCCACCGCTCAGACTCCACGATCCCGTTCGAACTTGCGGAATACGACAAGACCGCCTGGATGAATCTCAATCCTGCATACGAAACCTCCTTCCGCGAACTCCGTATCTTAGGCGTCCCCGAAGAGCGCTCGTGGATCTTTCCTCTCAACAACGGCGACCCCCCGGAACACACGCCGCCTGCATCACAGACGTCCATCGATATTAAGTCTATCTTCAAGACCCATCACCCGTACAAAGTACTGCAGTTTGAGGTTGTTGAACATTCCGAATTGCTGCCCCAAATCGAACTCCTCTACTATCCCCGCCTGCGCGTCGGAAGTCCTGCTGCCGTCCCTCCCGACACCGCCCGCGGCGTAGCGCGCCAACTCGAAATTGTCGGGGGGGTTAGACTCTTGGACTCTCCGAAACCAGACAAGGTCGCCGTCGTTCAGGCGCGCTGGAAACTCGCGCTCGTCGACACTGATTTCGGAAACGCCGTGCGCAACCGCTTCGAGCAGATATTTTACGGCACCACTCTCTCGAAAGATATTCCGTGCATTTCGTTCTTCTCCAGTCGCCAGGAGCAGTCCAGGCACAAATTCTTTACCGACAATTCTGAAAAAACACCTTTTTTGGATCTGCGTCTCTGGAACACGTGGTGGACGGCGACAAAACCCGTCAAGAGCAAACCGGCGCTTGTTCTGTACCGCGGTTCCGGCAGACATTCCTACGACCGCATAACTGTTTCTTCCACTGAGATTGTCTTGTCGTGTGCGCGTACAGATAACGAAAGCAAGCGCACCGATATCGAGGACTTGCGGATGCAAATGAAGGAGTTCTTGCTCTCAGTCGACGGTCTTGTTCTACAACCTGCCGACGTGGACGACGACCGATGGATTCTGCAGGACGCTGCTGCCGTTCTCCACTACACGAAAGACCTACGCGACGCCGACTTTCGCCGCTTCGACTGTCTCCGCGGAATCTATGAAGCGACCACCCCCGATAAACTCGTGTTCCGCCTGCTGCGCGCAGACCAGAGCGACTCTGGACTGTCAGACAACCAGGTGACGGTCGTGCAAATGCTCAAGGACGACGAGAACACGAACGCAGACGACGTGCGCGAACAGATCCCCGAACTGACGAGCAGCGAGAGCATTTCGCTGTTAGCAAACGTCAAGAGTTTGCTCGTCGACACCCCCGACCTCGCCGACCGCTCCACCATCCGCCTCCCCACAATGCGCTACACGGCAAAGAGTGTAGTTCTGACGCACGCGCCTGATCTGAAACGCATCGTGCAGTATGTGAATGTACTCCGCGACGTCCTTATTCGCCCCGACAACTCTGACCTCGACGGGTTCTGCCCAAAACGAGCAGAGTCGGTGGAGGCAGAAGTGGCGGCGCCTGTCGTCGTGAGCGCCGCGCCCGAAGTTAGCGAAGCAACAGCGCCCGTCGACGAAGACGAGTTCGACATCATGGCGATGATTTCCGAGGATGCACCTGCGGTAGCGTCGGCAGCACCGCCCGCCCCGGAAGCAGAACCTTCGTCAACCGGTAAAAAGGTCGCGCGCAAGGTAGCAGCAAAGGGCGCGACCACGAGCATGGCGCTTTACTTTTCCGAACAGTTGCATGAATTTGACTCGCAGACCTATGACCCATCGGATTCTCAAATTTTCCGAAAGTGCGACCGCCCCCGTCAACCCGTGATTCTGAAAGCAGGAGAAACCGATCGCTTCGAAGAGGACGGCGCGCTCGCAGACTATGCAGTGACTCAAGCAGGCAAGACGCTCGATCTGTACGATCCCAACGGAACCGTTATTTGCCCAGAATTGTGGTGTACGGTCGACCGCATACCTCTCACGACCGAGCAACTTGTGCGCGACGCGTGCCCCGTGTGCAAGGGCAAGATCCGCTCGACCGATAAGGCGGTGGAAAAGACACAGGATACCACAGAATTTTCCGTTCTTCGGCGCGACGCCAAGTTTGCATACCCTGGGTTCGTAAAGTATCAGTCCAAAAAGAATAATAAACCAATCCCTTGCTGTTTCATGACATCACAGACGACGAAAGTCTCCTTTGCGAAGAAAGAGAAAAGCGAAGTAGCAGCACCCAGTGTTGCCGAAGCGTTCTACGTCCTCGGCGAAACAAAGACGCGTCTCGGAGAACTGCGTCTCGGGTACATCTCGAAACCCCTCGTCGAACTCTTCAAGATTCCCGTGGACTATGCGCCCATCGTGGACGCCGGAAACCGCGTGCAGTCGGGTCAGGGGTCTTTTTTCCGCGCAGGCGTCGGGCGGGCAGAAACGAGTCTGCCCAAAGTTATTCCGCACATGAGAGGGCGCATCAAGTCGCCCTCTGAAGAACCGGCGAAGACAGTGATGTGTTCCTTTTTTAGATCGTGGAAGGGTGCGGACGGCGAGGGAGACGATCCCATCGCCCGCCGCGTGTCGTCTATCAACAAGGCGTTCCGCGAAAAGACCATGACGATCCTCGAAGAACTCGAGTACGCTTGCCTGGCGTCTGGGTGCAGACTGTACGTCGTCTTCACCAACAGTGCCACTGGCGAAGTCCAGACCAGTTGCTTCATGCCACTGCGCTCTGCAAAGACGATAACCTACAAGCACACCATCATGGTCGCTGCGGATTCTAGCGATCCTCTGAGCGTGGACTACATCTCCAACGTCTCGCGCACGACGACTGCGCCTGCCTTCAATGCGGATTTAACGTACACTTCGTATGACGCCGCACTCAAGACGAAACTCGAATCGCTCGTCAAGCGCCTCGAGGATGCACGCGTGTCTGCGTGCATCAGCGAAGTGCCGTCTATAGAGGACGCAATTGCAGTGATAGACAAGGTACTTCCCGCAGAGAAGGCGAATCTAAAACTGATCCGCGACCCCTACCGCCGCTTTCAGGCGCTCTACATTCCCAAAAAGGTCTTATTGCCGTTCCGCCCCGCGACACAGGTTCCTACCAGTTTTACTGGCGGTCTCAGCAGCGACAGCGTGGACGACTACGCAAATATCGCGCCCGACGACTTCCCTCCGCGCCTCGACATGCTGAATATTTTGCGGTCTGCGAAGGAAATTCACGGGGGGTTTGAGTACGCCCACGACGCGTACGACATTCATAACCGCGCGGTGGAACTTGTTACGCGCGCAGGTCTGCGCGTACCGGTATCGTCGGACGTGGCAGCAGAGTCCCCGCACCCCATAGAAGAAATTGTTCAAACTACGCGCGCAGCAGAGGAGAAGACCCTGGCGTTCGGGAAACCGGACGAGGACGCCATCAAGCGTGCGCGGTCGATTACCTACGAAGCAGAGATATTTGACTTCTTGCTGTTCCAGTTGACGAAGGATGTCCAAACCGAAGAGTATGGGGCGCTCCGCGAAGTACTGTCGCAGAGCAACCCCGACATTGAAGAACTGCGCCCGCTTCTGGCGGCGTGGATGGACGACACCCTGCGGTTCAGCGCTGCCGACGACCCGCCTACATTTTACAGCAAGATCCGGCAACCGTGTCGGGGTCGGGACGAACCGAAATGCAGCGGTCTGTGCGTGTGGGACGGGGCGTCGTGCAAGGTACAAATCAAAACAGGTGTGCGCGAAGGACTGCGGCGCGACGTGATCGGAAAGCGCCTGCTCTCCACGCTCGTCAGCAACGACAAGATCCGCGGCGTGATCTTCGAGAACCGCGCCTCGCCGTTTTTCAGCAGCATTCTATACCTCGAGTTCCCCCACGAAGTCATTCTGTCGGATGAAGACGTTTACAGTGTCCTGCGACCTTCGGGTTCGGTTTCCGCAAGCGCGTAAAAATATGGGAGCGTAAGATAAACAGAATGTCGGATGCACTGGTCATGGAAGGAGGACGCCACCACCGCGCGGTCGGGTCGCGCGTGCAGGTCGTGAACGGCACGGCGCACCACACGTCGGGCGGTCTGACGAAGAAGGACCTCAAGTACAACAAGTACGGTCGCATCGTGTCGGCGAAGAAGTCGGCGCTCGCGAAGCGCAAGGGCACGCTGAAGAAGTGGGAGAAGAAGACGGGCGTGAAGTGGACGATCAAACACGGCAAACCCGTGAAGGTGAAGCATGGCAAGAAGGGCGGTGCCGAGGACAGCGAGTAATCACTCAAGAAACGCTAACCTTGCGAATGTAAATATGACCAAACTTACCTTCGCCAATGTGGGCAACCGCAACGCCTACTCCTGAATCTTCTTTGCCATCGTAATCCGTTTCCTTTTCAATTTCATCCCCATACCCATCCTCTTCATTCAGTTTGGCAAGGTGCTGCTCAACCGCATGAAGTGCATCTGCAAAAGACTTGTATGCATGGTCCCATATTTTCGGTTCGTCTCCCCCGTCCTGGTACACTACGTAGATGTGCATGTTTCCTCCTACCCTGCGCTTGTTTCGTCGTGTTCGTACACGCTTCACCATCTGTTTTATAGTATTACCAGATTACCAGAGAATATTCGGGCGGTGCAGTCTCTTTGAACAGCGCTTCTACGCCCGCAATGTACTGTGTTCGCAGGGCGTCAATTTGAGCGTCCGTTGGGGTTTCAACTTTTTGAACATCGATGGGCGAACCGGTGTAGGAGTGAATTGGTTTGATCGACTTGTACGAGAGTTCAGACCAGTTTTGAAGAGCAGTCCAACTCGGGAAAGGTATTCCGAGTCTAAAGTTTGAGTATAACCAGTTGTTTATGGAATCAAAGATCCAATGATCGCCGCGGGGGAACCGCTCGTTTTCCCCGTAGGTCAGAACAGGTACGAGTGGAGTTCCTGTTTGGAGTGCGACTCTATATATCCCATTGCGTTTTGGAATGGTTATGACGTACGGTCGACTGTCGAGCATGTCGCGCACGCCGCCGAGCATGACGGACACCGATTCGTGAGCGTTGAGCGCTTTTCGAATACTTCCCGCGTCGGACGGGATGCTGTGGAGATGCCGCGCGAAATCGCCGAGGATCGGGATGTAGTGCCAGAACGAGATGAGGACGCTGTGGTTGCGCGGGTACCCTTTTGCAGAGAGAAGACCCGAGTTGTAAAACAGGGAGGAAATGCTAATTAATCCGTGTGGTTGCCAAACAAAGACGCAGGGAGATGTCGGAAGAGACTCGCGAACGTGCAACTGAAATGACTCCTGCAGATTCTCCTCGATCTGGGGATTCCGCAACTTCTGAAAAATCGTGTCAAACAGAAGGTCTTTCGGACACAGACTGTACAGCACAAACACCAGCAGACCGAGCACAATGTTCACCGAAAGAAGCGCCGTCAGAAGACCGAGCATCGCCGTCCCGAGAAACACCAGCGACGGCCAAAAGTAGACCCACGACATATATTCAGCACCGAGCAATGTTTACAGACGGTTGGAACTCATTGTGGCACTTTGCATTCGGATACCTTGCTGTCCAATACCCAATCTTCGTGTCCATCTTTATTGTGTACCAATTTCTGAACATCTATGAGGTCAATGTGTTTGTAGACATCCTCGAATTTCTGACAGGGCACCTGTTTGCGTGCGGAATGTTTGTTCTTACGATTTAGGGACTCTCTGCGAAACAGCATAAATACACGAATATGCCCGGCGACTACCTTGTCGAGGCGAAGACGGTGCAGACGGGCGCGATCCGCACGCTCATTGAGGCGCTCAAGTGTATTTTGGTCGAGATGAACCTGACGTTCGACAAGGACGGCATCAAGATGATGGCGATGGACAATACCCGAACCGTGCTCGTCCACATGCGCCTGGACGCCTCCAAGTTTGAAAAGTACGCGTGCTCGCAGACGCCCACCGTGATCGGTCTGAACACGGACCACCTCTACCGCATTGTGAAGACGGCGTCCAACGACGATATTCTCACGTTTTACATCGAGAAGGGCGACCACAATCACCTGCGCGTCCTGCTGGAGAACGGGGAGAAGAAGGAGGTCACGCGCTACTCGCTGTCGCTTCTGGACCGCGACGAACCGATCATTGACATGCCCTCTACGGACTTTAGCGCGCGCATCACGATGCCCTCGGTGGGGTTCCAGAAGATGTGCCGCGACATGACGCTTTTGACTGCCAAGACGGTCGAAATCAAGAGCATCGGCACGACCCTCGTTCTGTCGTGCAAGGGGCAGTTTGCGAACCGCGAAACTGTTCTGGGCGATTCCGCGAGCGAGTTCAGTATCAAGAAGGCAGAACCCAACGCCATCATTTCGGGGAGTTTCTCGCTTCCCCATTTGGTGCTCTTCACCAAATGCACGAACCTCTCGAACAATCTTGAACTGTACATGAAGAACGATTGGTTCCTGATGATCAAGTACGTGATCGCAAACCTGGGCGAGATTCAGTTGTGTCTCATGCCCTGTACAAATTCGCCAATCTAGATATAATGATTGAGTACGTTGTTTTGGGCGTGGCGCTCCTGTTTGTGGGGGCGCTGCTCTACGGAACTTGGCGGCGCCACGAAGCGTTCACGACCATAAAGGGCAATTATCCTCCGTGGATCGAAATTCAGCGCCAAGTCAGTGCCATCTTTGATCAGTACTACACATACGACCTTTCGGAGTTCGCAAAGATCGGGGAAAAAGACGTATACGCTGCCGGCAAGGCGGCGCTGAACGCGGCGCTGCAAAACCCGCAAGCAGTGGATTTCGGGGAAATCCCGATTGTTATGTTTATCCAGGATCCTTCGAAGTTGGAGTCAACGAACAACGATCAGCAGAAGCAGTTGGCAGTGTACATTCGCCAGTTCCAAAAGCACTTGCCCCCGGGGTTCGTTCCCGATCTCATAAATGCGCCCATAACCACGCACATGGGCGTCCTCGAAGCAGCAAGAAAATATGTAGGGTCGCTCATCAAGTCGTACGACAACAAGAAACCTGGACCCTTCCCGATCATGGGTCTCATTGCTGGGTTTTATGCTCTCGAAGTCTTGTCGGTCACGTTCAAGAACGCAGTGATCGGCGAACACATGTTGATTGCGTTCCAGAGAATCAACCCCGTTCCAAAGACGACGTAGACTCCGCCGGAAAGAATTTACAAGAAATCCAGAGCGTTCAAATAATGGATCCGTTGAAACCGCACGTCCCCCCTCCGTACATGGACAGGTCGTTTACCGGAGCGCAGATAATGCTCTCTCGTAAATCGGCAGAGGAGGCGCCCGAAGTGAACGCGTACGACTACGGGATGGTGGGGCACGTGCAGAACCTTGATTACATGACCACCGATTTTGACCTGCTCAACCATTCCTTCCTGTCGACGTCGATGTACGGGCACGTGGGCAAGGAAAAACCAAAGTACGACCCTACAACCCTGCTCAACGACGCATGGTTCTGTATTGTCACCGACGACGGCAGCAAGTTGTACAATATTCTCACTATGTTGCGGAATGAACTGGGTGTGAAAAGTCCGGCAACGCATCCGTACGAGACGATGTTTGGAAAGACGAGTCTGTGGGAAAAAATTCACGACACCGAGTTTAAAATCCCGCACAGCAAGCGGCAAGACGCAATCACATTACTCGCGAAATTTCATTAATTAACGCCGCCCGCCACGATACCCTCCTCCGCCGCCTCGATACGAGGACGCACCTCCTCCGCCACCACCCCCCGCCCCCCGCTTGTTGTGCGGCGTGTAGACCACGTCGTCCGTGATCGTCATCTTCATTTCCGTGTTCAGCAGCGCCCGCGAATTCATGCTCGTGTTCGTGTTCCAGAGTTTCACGATGTTGAAGTCGCCTTTGGGGGATGTCGAAACGCCTACAAACGTCTCGCCGCGCGAGGTTAAGATCGCCTCTGTCGCAGCGTGCACCATGAGATCTAATGCGATTTCGTGGATGTCCTTGGTCGCAATCTTCTTGCTCCACGACCCGCCGTGCTCGTTCTCAGGGACTTCCCAAATCGGGCGCACGCCCTTGCGCATGAAGAAGAAGTACCCGCACTCGATGGCGTCCTTGGGGATCGCCCGTATAATCGTCCAGAATTGATCTGCATTCGTAATATCTGCAACCTTCTCATAGTTCGTCAAACTCCAGTCTGTCTTCTTGGGGTTGAAATACCACAGAGTCCAAATGCCTTTGAATTGTGTGGTATCTGCCATCCTGTCGTGGTTTATATCTTGTATCTGTATATTCTGTCGCCGTCTCTAACGTATTGTCTGTAGCATTAATCCGTTTTTGCAGATTCGTAAAAACGGATCCGTTTTATTCTCTGTTGAGTACATCACGGCGAGAGACAGAATGGCAGCAGCAGTAGCGATGATGACCCCCAAGGACCTTTATGACTATGAAGCGAAGATGACAGAGATGCTAGAGATTCCAGACAGCGTGCGCGCTGTAATTGCAGGTATGGAGGCGCTCCCGGTGGCGCCCGTGTACGTCCGCCGCGCGCCGGCAGCAGGTGTGGGTCGGGCGCAAGCAAAGACTACCGTTGTTTCGGCAGCAGATGCAGAGGCGTCGTGGCGGCGCTCGACGATTCACGCGATCAAGAACGCGGCGCGCAAGAAGGACGACCCGGACTACGAGAAGATTATCGCCATCGTCAACAAGATCGTCGACAAGACCCTGGTAGAGAAGACGGCAGACGTGGTGGGGATCCTGGGGACGCGCGACGAGGAGTTCCGTGTGCGGATCGTGAACTTTATATTCGACCGCGGGGTCTGCACGCCTTTCTACTCGAAGTTGCTGGCGAGTCTCATCAAGGGACTGTGTGCGGCGATCCCTGCAGTGGAAGAGGACATTGCTGTGTTCTGTTCGATCGATACGTTCAACGTAATGTTTGGAGGAGAAACCATTCCGTACCCCAAGTCGACGGACGAGGCGTACGACGACAAGGTGTGCGCCTGGCACAAGCACCGCGAGGTGCGGCGCGGGTTCGGCGTGTTTGCGCTCGAGTTGTTCTCGCAGGGGATCGTTTCGGAGGACATGATCGCAGACTCGATCAAGACGGCGATCGAGGATCTCGAGGAGACTGTATGCAATGAGGACCCTGCGGTGAAGGTTATGACCACGGAGCGCGCGGATCAGATCGTGAACTTTATGACAGAGGTCGTGAAGGTCGTCGGCAACCACGTCGTCAAGGTGCAGATCGAGAAGATCTTGACGATCCCGAAGGCGACCGCCAAGTGCCTCGGCATGCGTTCGCGCTTCCGCCTCGAGGACCTGCTGAAGGGCAAGGTGAAGTAGTCGCTCCGCGTCCCGCGTTCCTATTTACCAAGAGAAATCAGTGAGTGATACAAATATGGCAGCAACAACTGGAGCAGGAGCAGTTCTCCCGCCCGCCAACGTTCTACTGCGCGCAGCGAGCATTGCGGTCGAGGAGGATCGTCCAATCCTTCTCGATTACTGGAAAGAGAGCAAAAATAAAGAGTGCTGCATTGGTGTCCGCGACAAAGAAAAACATCTCGTTAAATCCGATTCAGAGTATACATCTGCCATTCAAAACATTTTTCAGTTGGAGGGGTGCTTTATCGTTCTGACGGAGAACAGTCTTTACGTTGTCTCAAAGGAGATTCCCGTCCGAAAGATTGTTTCAGAGTTGAAGGAAGAGTAATATAATGAACGTTCTGCAATTTCCACCGCCGCACATGTTATTCCACGAACCGATGGAGGATCGTGAGATGATTCGGACGTGGGGAGATTATACTTCGAAACATGCAGGGGAGTTGGATACATGCGAAATAGACGCCGCGGACGTGTGTTCGGTCGAAGAGTTTGGGCGCATCTTTGAAATCTGGGTGACGTCCAAGTCTTCGAAGCGCATCAAACTTCTCATGGTTTGGCACGCCCATTTTTTGAGTCTCGCCTGCCAGCAAGCGCTGCGACGGTGGTTGGAGACGAAGAGTTATCGTGCGCGCGTGTGGTTTCACGCAGAGTACGTGAACAACATTCAACCGGCAATCCAGAGCAGGTGTATTCTGCGAAGACTGGCGCCGCCTGCAATGACAGACGACCCTATAACACCTATATGCGAGGGAGACACTGCCGAGATGATAAGTTTGTGGAAACGGATAGTTTCACAGGAAAGTTACGAGACATTAAGATAACAGATGATGCTGCATATGTACTCGGACGGTTCGTGCATTAATAATGGCAAGAAGTCTAGCAAGGGCGCGATCGGGGTCGCCTATCCCGACTTTCCTTCCGAATCGTACGGCGCACCCCTGCCCGCGGAGATGCACCCCACGAACCAGACGGCAGAACTTCACGCGATCTACGACGGTCTTGAACACCTCAAGACGATCACTGCTGCTTCGGAGCGGGTGGTGCGCGTCTGCACGGATTCGGAGTACTCGATCAACTGCCTGACAAAGTGGGTGGCGGCGTGGCGGCGCAAGGGGTGGAAGACGGCAGAGGGAAAGGACGTGGTCCACCGGGTCGCGGTGGAGAAGATCCTCAAGAGTCTGGAGGGGTTTGGAGGGCATCAGTTCGTGCACGTGAAGGCGCACACGGGCGCGGACGACGAGGACAGCAAGTGGAACGACGTGTGCGACCGCTTGGCGCGCAAGGCGGTGGATGACGGCAAGCGCGTGGCGTACGAGGATTTGGCGGTCAAGATCGTGCGCACCGGCGAACCGACGGATGAGGTTCTGAAAGGCATTCCGCTCGCGCTCATGGGCGGTCCCGCGTCCGAAGACGATCTCGCCAAGGCGCTGCGCGAGCACCTCGATATTCTGGACCCCAAGTTCTTGAAGTCGGCACTCATTTCGGCGCTTAAAAAGACGCTGAACGCAAGGGCGTACGATCTCGAAAAGACCAAGATTCATAAACAAGTCGCGTACCGCCTGATCGAGAAAAGTCATTTAACGATTGAGCGTGCGGACGAGTAATGTCGTCCGTTAAAGTGATGATGTTTACCTCGCCCACGTGCGTACCGTGCAACACTATCAAACCGTCGATTGCAGAATTACAGGAAGATTATGCGCATTTTGAATGGACGAATGTGAATACTATGAGCGACCCTGCCGGAATTGCTTCAAAGCATCATGTCAGACTCGTGCCGACGATGGTGGTTCTGAAACCGGACGGAACCGAGTTTGGAAAGCACGAGGGGTCATCTCTCATTGGGTATTTTAACCTCCTGCGGCGCGCGAAGGCGTTGCTGGTTTAGTTTTTCCCGACGGTACCGATGCGTTGTCCGTTGAGGTAGGCGTCGCAGACAAAGTCTCCGCCGTCGCCCGACGCGCACGCCGAGTACTCGCCGGTGGGGGCAGTTCCGTTCGCTGCCGACGGCGCTTCGGAGTCCATGGGCAGGTACTCCGGTCCTAGTTTTTGGTAGATTGCGAACGCCGATCCACCCACGACAAGACCGACGGCGAGAGGGACGATCACCGACAACCAACTGTCGACACATCCGAGCGTGCGGTACGCATAAATGTTTGCGCCAAGAACGCCAGCAGCGACGAACCAGTAAGAAATCTGTTCGCCGGTGGTGCGCTTTTTGTTGACGGACATGTCGAGAAGGTATACGAAGAAGATGCACGCCAGTACGGCAATGCCCATCGGGCGCTTGGATACGTCAAATGTGCCAAGACCGCGGACGGCGCACGGGTTGAACTGGTCGTTCACAATATCTGCGAGTTTGGCGCCGCCTCTCAGACGACTACGGCGCCCGGGTGCAGCAGACGCTGGATTAAATGCACTCGGATTCGATCCTTCCCACGCCCTTTGACCCGGCGGGGCGGCAGAGTGAGGGGCGCTGCTGTAAAAGTTTTGTATAACACTCGCAGGCGGGGCAACGCTCTCTGCGACCGGACGCACGAGGTTTGGCGTCGGTGTATCGGGAGCAGGCGCCACGCCCGGAGTCGCGGCAGCAATGACAGAGGTCGCTACGTCTGCTGCAGATTGAACTGTACGGGTCGGATTGGTTGTTGGTTTTATAGTCGGCGACGACGCAAGAGGCGATGATACGCCCAAAAGAGTTGCGGCAGGCGCGTTGAAGAGTCTGCCCACGCTAGCAATTGCTGCCGCCTCGGGCGACGAAGACGGACTTACCGAATTTCGCGTCGGCAACGAGAAAAAAGATGCGTTCTCGGGTTTCGGTCCGATGAGGAGCGCCAGCGCCCAGTTCGCGACTGCTGCCAAAACTCCGAACGCGCTGGTCGGCATGTGGCGCACGCGCACGTTCATTAAATCGGATAGGAACCCTGCTAGAATTGCAATCTCGGGCAGAAACACGCCGAGGAGCACTATGAACGTCGAAACTCCGCTTAGAGCAGCACTGCCGTACGATGCGGCGGTTTCCATTATTACTGGAGAAGAACAAAACGGATTGGTTCGCCCACATAAAACCGGATCGCGGGGGCGACGAAGACGAAGACGAAGAGACCACGAAGACACGACGACAAGAATGTTCAAGTATCAAGATGACGCAGTGGAGTGGATGAAGGAGCGCGAATTTGCAGGAAAGGGTGGTATGCTGTGCCACGAGATGGGTCTCGGTAAGACGCGGATGGTGTGCAGGTTGCTGCGCGAGAACATGCTCCCGCTGACGCTCGTACTCACGACCAAGTCGACGGTCGGCGGGTGGTTGGCAGAGTTGCGCGAGCAGTCCAAGTTCGCGTTCGACGTGCGCGAGTACAAGAAGGACAAAACGTACATTAACCCCGAGCGAAACACGGTTTTGGTGTCGACGCACCATTCCATTTTGAAGAGAAACGCAGAGTGGTTTGAGGCGCGGCGGTTTGACCGCATAGTCGTCGACGAGATTCACGTATTGCGGAACCCCGGCGTTCTGCAGACGGGGGTTTCGAAGATTCCGGCGGGACTGCGCTGGGGTCTGACGGCGACGCCGTTCAACAACAGCGCGCGCGACATTTCGTCGTACATGCGGTTTCTATGCGAGGGGGCGGCAGACAAGGAGGAGCGCGGTAGGTTTGGCGAGTGGATGCTGCGCAAGACGCGCGAGGAGGTTTTCGGGGGCGGTCCCAAGATTGTCCCCAAGAAGTTCGTCTACGAGTTTGAGTCGGGTGAGGAGCGACTTATGTACGACTACGTCGCGGGGCGCATCGACGAGGCGAACGCGTGGATTGAGGCGAACGCGCGCCGGTTGCCGCGCCACGTCCACGGGCAGATGCTTCTGTTGCTTCAGTTGCGCGAGCGGCAGGCGGCGATTCACCCGCAGATCGTGCTCGACGCGGAGCGGGTGTGGCGCATGCAGATGCCCGAGATGCTCGGAAACCCCGACGACCTGCGCGCGTGGGATGAGAGCAAGGTGACTAAGTTCCGGTACATTATGGAGATGGTGCGCGCGGACCAGGCGAAGAAGCGCAGCACGATGATTGTCACGCATTTTGAGACGGAATTGCAGTTAATCAAGGCGCGTCTGGAGAGTAGCGGGATTGCGCCGCTCGTCATTAACGGCAAGACGAAGGCGAAGGACCGCACGGCGATGCAGACTGTAAACAGCGACGCGCCAAATCTGGAGTTGTGCCGCAAGGCGATGTACCGGCAGCTGCCGACGGACGTCATGAACATCGTCGAGAGTTTCCTGGTGAAACCGCGTGTCCTGCTGCTGCAGATCGTGGCGGGCGGCGTCGGACTTTCGCTGCCGTGGGTCGACCATGTCATTCACACATCGCCGGATTGGAATCCGTTTCTGGAGAAGCAGGCGTCGTACCGCGCATTGCGGGCGACGTCGACGCACGACGTCCGAGTTACGTCGATGTATTTTGCGCGGACAATCGACACGCGCATTCAGGAGCGGCAGGCGGGAAAGTTTGAAGCGAGTCTGGAGTGGACGGGCGATGCGCCGAAGACGATTGCAGAATATATAAGTATGCCTGTGTAATAATGTCGGGGTCTGCATCTGCACCGGGAGGTTATAATACCTCGTCGGCGAATTGTACCGCAAACGATCAAAGTCCAGTCAATCTATCGCGTTCTACGGCAGATGAATGTAAGCGGGCGTGTGATTTTTCAATTGACCCGATCGAGACGCAGTCTGCAAGCGTTTCGGTGGATAACGGTATTATAATTCGCCTGTCGAACCTTGCGTCTCCTCCTACAGCTAGGTACAACACCATCAAGTATGGATGCAGCAAGATTGAGTTGTACGGAAACGCCCAGCACGCGTACGACAACACGTGGAGTCAACTTGAATTGGTCGCCCACTTTACGAGTCCGGGGTACAAGACGGTTCTTATGTCGGTGCCCATCAACAGCAGCGGCGCGACGGACACGCCGTCTACACAGTTTTTCAACGCGTTTGTCGGTCATACCGATTCACAATCGAAGATATCATTGGGTGCATCGTGGGCGCTGCAGAATGCGATTCCTGCCGATATGTCCTACTTTGTCTACCCGGGTCGAGACTTTGCGTGCGGGACGGAATGCACGTGGATTGTGTACAACAGTCCCGTCCAAATCAACGCCACAGACTATGCTGCGGTCAAGCGCGTCCTGACGAGCAGTTGGCGGAAACCGCTGCAGCAACTTTCGAAACCGGGTGCTCCCGAGGAGCGCCACGTGTGGTTTCGCAGCGCGACCGAGGAGAACCCCGCGTACATGCAGAAGGACGGCAAGGTCTACATGAAGTGCCGCCGCCTGAACACGAAGGGGCAGGTCGCGGGCGAGGAAGGTTTTTCAAACGCGCGCGAGGGGTTCTTTGGGGGCGCGATCGAAGGTCTGGACAACCCGCCGGCGGCGCCGGCAGTCGTCAAGTCGGGCGGGGTAAAGACCGCAGAGAAGAAGGAGAAGGACGCAAAGACCGCCCAGCAGGCGAAAAACGTGTGGGCGCACATCTACGGTTTCTACCTCCAACTGGGGGGTATTTGGGGCATTTTGCTGATTATCTTCGGAACTGCGTTTGCCGTTCTTCTGCAGACGGTGTGGTCTGGGACAATGAACGAAACCTTTGACTGGATTGTGACGATTCCGAACTTTATCCATGAATTCTTAGCAGGTTAGTCACAGTCGTAGTCGTAGTCGTAGTCGTAATCTACGTCTGGTTGGGCAGGTGCAGGTGCATCATAACGATTGTTCGTCGTTTTTTTGCGAGAAGATGGTGCGGAGACTTCTGTCCAACCGTCGCCTGCGGACGATGAGGCGCTCTCCTCGTACTCGCCCGCGCCCGCGCCCGCATGGGAATATGTCGTTGTTCTCTTGTATTCGTTCACCCTGTTTGCGATCTGGGCGTGAATTCCTGCGCCCGCAGCAGCAGACGTCGCCGTCTTTCTTGACGCAGTCGTCGTAGGGACAGGTACGCTTTTCGTGCGCACCACGTCGCCCGTGGACCACCGGTATGCTGCTTCAGATTCTGTTTTCGGCACTTCACCCCACCCGACGTTTCCAAGAGACGGGAAACTGATCTCGTTCTTCTCGACCGCCCGTCGTCTCGCCATTGCTTCTGTCTCCTCCTTTCGCTTCTGTTCACGAAGTCTCCACGACGCTTGCATTTCCTTGCTCATCCTATGCTATTACCCTAGCACAGTACGAACACATCCGTTTTGGAGAGTTGAAAACAGATTAGACAGACCACGAATAAACAATGAGTAATGGCGGTCATTTCTGTAGTTGTAAGTCCGTCGGGGTCTCTGTCGGAACTCATAGTCCCTAGCAAGTCTGCAGATGTCCTCGTTTTCTTTCGTTCGAAACTCAAGCAACCCGACCTGCAGTTTCACGGAAAGATCCAGATCCAGAACAAGGATCAGTGGATCGTAGTGTTCGGGGAGTCGGCGGGAAGCGAAGATGCCGACGACGACGAGAAGATAAACCAACACGTTCTCGGTGGAACCTTCCAGGACGAGGTCTTTATCGGGTCCATTGTTATGATGCTTAGCACGAATTCAAACATAGACAACTACGATAAACCCCCGTCCGCATACCTCAACTTGAAACCGACGGAGTACGAGACGATTTATTCGAACTGGACTACCGTAGACGAAGATGACGATGAAGAAGACGAAGACGAAGACGGGGTTGGAGAGGACGACGATGACGCTCCGACGATTGCCGATGACGACGACGATGACGACGATGTACACAGCAGTGCTGAGAACGCAGACGACGACGACGATGAAGACGCGGTGGCGGCGGTAGTGTCAACAAAGGTAACAACCGCGACGTCTAAAAAACAACAACGTGGACCGCGAGGTGCTGCAGCACCCGCAGATATCCACAGTCCATGCCCTTTGCGCGAACTCGTAAAGATGCGCTACACCGAAGTCGGTGTTCAGGCGTGCGTTGATCTGGAGAACGCAATCCTAAACAGATGCATTCGCGAATGCATCAAACAAGGTGTTGATGTCACGTGGACGAATCCGGGGTTCTGGAATCACTACCGCGGAAGGTGCATTCAGTTTTACGAAAACATGCGACTTACCCCCGAATGGGTCGCAAAACTGAATTCGGGCGAGATTGCGCCACAAGACTTTGCGGAGTTGTCGGCAGTCGATTTGTGTCCAAAGCGATGGAAGGCGCGGATCGAGGCGCAGATCGAAAAGGACAAGCACCTCTATTCAAACACGGGTGCCGCATCGATATACTTCTACTGTTCCGGTTGCAAGAAGAAGAGCAAATGCGACTACTATCAGTTGCAGACACGTAGCGCGGACGAACCGATGACGACCTTTGTGACCTGCTTGGAGTGTGATAGGCGCTGGAAATTCTAAGGCAACTACATATAATGCAGTCGCCTGGAAAGCAACAACTACAACCGGGGGTGAGTGCGATTCAGCGAAAGTACATTGACAGTTTTTTGAATTACGTGATACTGCGACTTTTGGGTCTTCTTTCGGACGAAGATAAGGCGGCGCTGGGCGATTCTCTCGACATGGACGCATTCTTGGCGCGCGTCCGCGGAATTGTAGAGATGTTTACGCCCTACATTTTTATTTTGGATACCCTTTCGAGTCCGGACAGAAGGTCGGGGGGTCTGGTGGATATTCTGGTGCATTCCGCGAAGCAGACGATCCAGTGGGCGGGACGCGAGGCGCCCCACGTCGGGTCTGTTCTGGGATTCGGCGTGGGCGGAGAACTGATCGGGTGGGCGATCGCCCTGCCGTTCTGGGTCGTGGGTGCTGCAGTTGGCGTATCTTCGAAGGATCCCAAGTTCACACTAAAGTCCGTTGCCGGAATGATTCCTGTCATTGCCACGGATATTCAGAACACGATCGATGCAGTCGATTCCACGGCGACGCGGGTGGCGAACAAAACCGCAAGTATCGCGGAAGGTCTTAAATCGGCAGCGAATGCGGTCGCAGAAAGGTCTGCGTATTTGAAGACAAGTTTACAACCAAGTATCCCTATACAGTAAATGTCATCCGAGGATTCTCCGGTCAAGGTCGCTCTGCGCGCGTGGATCGCCCTGGACGACGAGGCGCGCAAACTGGCGGCGCGCGCGAAGGAGATTCGCGAGGAAAAGCAAACTTTGTCGGGCGTGGTTCTGGCGTTTATGCGCGAGAACGACGTGGACGATTTCAAACTGGAAAATACAGGAGGTACGATTTCGCGCAGTGTGCGCACCGTGAAACCTGCTCTGAAGCGCGCGACGATCCGTACCCAGTTGCTTCTCGAGTTTGCCGATCAACCCCAGCGGGTATCGCAGGTTCTGCGCGCGATCGAGGGTATTCCCGAGGACGGAGGGGCGGATGACGTGGGGTCGGTGGTCGTACAGAAGGAACTTCTCACGCGTCGTGTTGCGAAGAAGTAGTTTCGTTAGACCACATAATGGGATTCACGGAGGTCACGCCGACTGCAATCATTATCGGAGTCGTCGTATATTCGTACGTGACACTCTTCAATACATTTATGGCAGCATACAAGAAGTCGGAGTTTACTTTGACGCTCTTTGAATTCATACGCGAAACATACGTCGGTAACTCCGAACCGACGCAGACAAGGATGGTTTATTCCAGAGAATGAAGCGCGAAAGGGTTCCCGCGCGCGTCGGATCCTTCCAGTCTTCGTGCATTCGCTTGTGCCGAGCAATATACCGTTGTTTGCGAGTCGCATCCTTGTGCTTCGTAAAGTCCGAGTACCCGCGCTGTCCGAAGGGTTGGACCTTCTGCGTGCCGTCGGGGCGCAAAAAGACCGCGTCCCACTTCTTGTCGGGGCGGTGCGATTTTTTGATGGTTTTGAGTCTTAGGCGAGGTTTCCCCATTGTATTGTTGCGAGATTTGCTATGCGAGCGAGTCCAACCAGGGCGCCGCCTCTTCGGTCGTGAGTCCCTGTTCGGCGATGACGCGAGTCGCCTGGATGTACTTTTCCACGTCGTCCTCGATCTGCGCGATCTGCGCGAAGCGGTTCTGTAGAACGGTGGTGTCGCCCTTCTTGACCTCCTGCACGAACCGCTCGTCGAACCCGACCATGACGTTGCATAGGCGGTTAATATGACCGCCGCAGCAGAGACCGAACGCCTCTGCGCACTCCTGCTGCAGGCGCTTCGTCAATTCGGTGCGCGTCTCCTCGCTCTTGGTGGTCTTGATCATGAACCACAAGCGCCGAAGGAGGCGGCGATACAGGTAATCGTTCTGCTGCGTGCAGTACGCTTGGTTCCACCACTTCTTCATGTCCTCGTATACGCGAGCATCGACTTTATGAACCGTGTAAATCTTGTCCCACGCGTCCTTGATCTCGAAGAGCGTCGACTGCGTCTTTGGGATGTCTTCGGTGGGGATTGCGAGAAGGATTTCCATGTTTTTGTTGGACTGGTCGTTGACCGCCTTCGTGTGAACGTTCTGCGAGTCGTGCGCCATGCGCCCCAACTCGGGGAGGTGAGCGTGCTGGTTCTGCCGCGCGCGCCACTCTGCCATTCGCGCTGCATTCTCGGCAGCGCGCGCCTCAATGATGGCGACGAGGTCGATAATTGCGGGCAGCGGAAATGCGTCGACCGCCTCGTTGTCCGTCTGCGTCGGGTTGGCGATGCGGTGGTTGACCGCCTGGATAAGGTACGTCGAAAGCACTGTTTCGAAGAAGGGATTGACTCGGACGGGGTGATCGCCGAGGCGCTCGATATAATTGTTCCGAAGACGCGCCTTGGTGTTTTGCCACAAATTCCAGCGTTCTCGCCGCTCGCGCGAGTTCTTGTGGTACGAGCATTCGACGGTAGACCCCGCAACTAGGCGGTGAGTGCATGGCACGCCCCGAGTGATGATTGTGCATTGCGCAGGTTGCGGTTTCGAGTGAGTTCCGCATAAACGCCCCTCCCTCCCCTCCACGACCTTTCCGCGGACCTTGCATTGCGTCCCCGCCTGTGTCATCGCCGAACATCGTTCTTCTGCTGGTATTTCTGCGCGCGGCATTTCCTGTTGTCTCTATGCTCTACTTTTCCATAAACCACTGCTGCGTTCGTTTTGTAGAGTTGCTCAATCATGTAAAACGGATTCTTGGAATCGTCCGTATAGACATTGCATTGCATTGCATAGTTTAGGATGCCGAAGAACACACAGGGTGGAAACAAGCACAAGAAGTACTCGAACAAGGTTTCGGGAACGACGAAGAAGAACAAGAAGGCGTTCGACGACCTTATTTCAGATCTGCGGACGGGCGAAAGCACGGCGGGCGTAGAGGTAGGACGCGTCGTAAAATCGGTGGGGTCTGGGAATTTCGAGGTCTACTACTACAGCGAGACGCATAAACGAACAGTCATTGCTCGGTTGCGCGGCACCATGAAGGGCAAGAAGCACGACGTCTTCGTGGGTCCCGGGGCGTTCGTGCTGATTGGCATTTCCGAGGAACTGGATACGGGCGCGACGGCGCACATCACTGCGGTCATAACTCTGAAACAGGCGCAGCAGTTGCGCGACGAGGATTCATCGATGGACTTGCGCATATTCGATGCAGACCCGTCGATCGCCACGACAACTCAGGCGGCGGGCGCGGGCGCAGGCGCGGGCGGTGTCGTCTTCGAGGAGTCGGACTCTGAGTCTGGCGACGAAATAGATATTGACAACATGTAATATGTCTGGCGGCGCCGGAGGTCATCTGCGACCCCACCCTACGGAGGTGGAGGAAACACGAAACAATGCGAAAAAGATGGAAATGCGCCGAAAGACGGGCGCATATTTTTACGCCTTCGATCCCACCAACTACTGCGACATTGAGTTCTTCAACAAGACGAAAGAGGCGACGCGCGTCTACCCGGGACTTGCTGCCGCCCTTCGCTACTCCGAGTTGCCCGTGCTGTTTTTCACATGCTACGACGTAGGACCCAACGAAACGCTCGGAGTGTTTGTGCGCCACGTTGTATGCACGATGGTTCAGGGAGATACCATATACTTCTTCGACATGCGCAACCTTCGCCAAATATCCGATACGATGCAGGCGCACCTCGAAACCGAGTTTTCCAAAGTTGCGGGGCGTAAACTGCACCTCGTAAATTTGGCGTGCGTGGAGCAGCAAAAGTGCCTATACCTGCAGCGCTACAAGGGCAAAACCGAGATGGGGTGGTGCATTGGGTGGGCGCTGATGTTTCTGGACCACCTGACTGACCATCCTGAGTTTTCGTCGATGACCAAACAGTCCAAAACGAAACACGCAGCACAGTTGTATCGTCGGATAGATAACCAACTGTCGTCACGCAAAAGCAACGCGTTCATCGAACATTACTACATAACACTGCTGCAGTCTTAGAATGCCACGCAGTCAAAGGTTTACAAATCGTACGCATCCAATATGGACCACTCTAAGGTGTATCCTGCTGTTCAACCTCCTCGCGGGGTTCGTTGCGTGCGCCTACAACATTCAGATCGGCATGGGTATTATTGTGGCATCAGTCGCCCTGATGGGTGTCGCATTGTTACTCCGCATAATCGGAGTTTGCCCTGACCGTACTACATACTGGTTTAACAGCGATTCGCCTACGTTGCCAACGCGAGCACCTAGTCCGCCTAGACCAACTATCGTACAAAAACAAGAGTATGTTCTCGTGTCGAACCCTGACACGACTGTTTCTATCGGGACGCGCGTGTTCGCCCCCCAACCGCCTGCGTCAGAGTACCCGCCGCCGTACTAGACGAGGTCGACGAGTTTGCTCGCCACCACGCGCGGATTGTCTGCTGTCAGTTTCGCTATATACTCCTGCTTGAAATCGAACGCGCATCGATGGTCTTCTGGCGACCGATGCGCGCTGCAAAATACCTGTCCACACTTGCACTTGGGGCATCCGAGGGGCGTCTTCTTCTTGCACTTTTCGAGATTGCATGTTTCGGGCATTCTGTTCTGTCGTTGTGTTGTCTATACGGCGCCGATCACTTGGATCCGTTTTTGTAAAACAGGAAGGGACTCGCGACGAACGCCACGGCGGCGAGAACGGCGACGACGTCCACCCATCGCACGACCTTTTTCCATTTGAGGGGGAGTTTATCGAATTCTTGACCGTAGTAAGCAGGTTTGAACGGCGCCGACAACCATCCCAAAAAGGTGGGGCGGAGTCGGTCGTTGCAGTCGTACAGTGTGTCGTACCATGCCATCAGAATGTACCCTACAAAGGCGAGCATGATACTGATGCCGCGCTTCCAGGCGATGTCTGCAGGGGTGCGCAGCGGCGCCCAGGGCGGCATCCAGTACACCGCAATCAGAAACGCGGAAAACGCGATACATTTTAGGTTGAGATAGAGAGGCGTTCCGAACAACCCTAGACCCATCTGTTTGCTTCTACACGCTAAATTCCACGGAGGAGAACTCGTCAAAGTTGTTGTCGAGCATCTCAAGTTCGATGGTAAACGAATGCTCGACGCCGTTAAAGTCAATCACGCGTCCGTCGTGCAATCTAAATTTGATGAACAGCTGCGACAGTTTCGAGATGGGGGGACTGTACACCGCACGGTTCAACTGATATGCGGCAGTATCCGTCAAAAAGACGAAATCTCCCGAGTTTCCCTGGGTGGGGATCTTGGCAAACGCGCCGTTGACCTTCCACGCTTTGAGGTCGTCGATGCTCGTTTCGTCGATCTTGTTCATCGTGTCCATGTCTAGCAGAATGTAGTTCGTCGGGAAAGGGTTTGCGGAAAATTGACCCACCAGAGAATAGTTGGTTGCCGGTGCAGGGTTTGCGGTCGCCGTCTGTGTTCCGGCGGTAAACCCTAAAAAGTACCCGAGACCCCACCACGTCGTATAGTTGACCGTCAAGGAATTACCACCCCTTGCTGAGATGGGGGTAGACGGAGTCAAGTAAAGCGTAAACGTCGTCAACCCTGTAAAGGTAATTTTTCCGGTAGTTGACGAGTATGCGCATGTCAGCGCTCCAGTTGGACCGCCCGCAGCAGTAAGTGCGGTATTCAACGCAGCGTTGAGAGCAGCAACCAACGAAACCGCAGAGTAATTCCCGTCGGGCAGCGTTGCCACCAGGGGCGCTCCGGCAGTGCCGTACGTAGTACTGTACGTAAAGTTGAGAGTGACGTTATTCATTGCTGCCGAAAACTGATAGAATGACAGGGGTAGTTCGACGGTTTTAAGAGTTGCCGCAACGACGTTCTGATATATAGTGGGAAGGGTCACCGTGTACGAACCGGGGTGCGAACCGGCGTTCATCTGACGGTCGCGCGAGTCTACAATGATCGTCTTTCGAATCTTGCGCCAGACCTTTTTCGGAGTCGAGGGGTGATACGGCACCCCGTTGTGAAGTTGCGCCCCAATCATCATTATTTCATACTCCTAGAAGAAACAATGCCTTAAAGTATCTCATGGAAAGTATACAATGCTGCATGTGTATGCGGGGATGGACATGATTGCGTGCGATACGCGGGCGCGAAAAGATCTACCTTCTGACGCTCTAGACATTTCCAAAACGCCAACGTCCAACCTCGCGGACGCTCTTTTGACAATATTTGGTCATCACGCACCGGGTCGTAGTATATACATAGGGTTTCTAGACCCGATCATAATGTTATCACAGCAAGATGAAGTGCGGTGTCGGAAAGTGTTTCGCGCGTTTCAGGTGTATATGGTGACTAGCAACCCGTTCATACTCCCATTTTCATGGAAAAACGGACTGAAGTCTCTTGTCCTGGTAGGACAGCACACGAAGGATGCTGAAACTCCCCCGCCTGTCCACGACGGTCGTTCTGCACACGTATCCTCTCAAGTTTGATACAGATATGCTCCTGCGCGAGACACCTCTCGAAGGAGGCATAATAAAGATCGAGAAGCGCGGCATCCTGCGGCGCGGCGAGTCGAAGCGCGACAAGATCAAGCGGCGTAATCCGAAACCCGTCGCGTCGTCGGGGTTCGGACACAATTCCGTGACAACGGTCATCATGACTGATGGAGACGGCGCACAACCCATGAAGGAAATCACAATCAAGATATTTCACAACGGCGTATTTCATATGACGGGCGTTCTGCACCCGTCGTATGAGACCGATGTACTTCGAATTCTGCGCGAAAAGGTCCCTGCGGCGTGCGTCAAGGAGGGGGGGTGGGATGGTGGCGAGGCGGTGCGGCGCGTGCTCCTGATGAATTACTCGACGGCGTTCGAGGGCGAACCCAAGATTTCGAGGGTCGCGCTTCAGCGGTACTTCCAGGAGCGCGATATACAGGCGGAGTTTGAACCCGACGTATCTCCGTGTGTAAAGGTCGTGTTTCCTGAACACAGATGGACCGCGTGTATCTTCCGGACGGGCAAGATCAACCTGACAGCACTTAAGTCGCACGAGGACTGCACGCGGTTTGTGGCGCTTCTCGAACCCCATCTGCGTTCGTACGTAGAGAGTATACCCACTAGTTCTTAACTGGCAAAATCCATGTGTCGCGGTACACGTAGGTTACAATTAAGGCAGCAGCAAATGCGACATTTATCAGTACGAGGACGACTAGAAAGTCGCTGCGCATGGGGCGTTTTTGGACAAAGACAAACCAACTAACGGCGAGAATTGCGAACACGGCGAGACCCGCGCCGAGACCGACGAGATCGGCGTAGAGTTGAACGCTTGCTCCGCCGCCGCTTGCCGCCATTATTACGCTTAACCGTCGACCTTTTTCTGCCCCGACCCCTGCGCCCTCCTGTGGTAGAATTCATGTTTATCGGGGGTTTGTCGCCCATGCCGTCGTACACACCTGCTGCCTTCGCTGCGTGCGCAGTTTCGAGAAGTCCTGCGTACGACGCTTTCGGGTCTACGCCGCCCGCACTGACAAATTGAGGTACAGACTTGACCTCGACAGCACCTCCTCGCAGTTTACGACTGCGTCGCCCGCGCCGCCCGCCCGCGAGGTTTTTGACGGCGTCGGCAAGCGTGGCGTTTTTGCCCTCCAGAACGCCTGCTGCCGCTTGTATGTTCGACCCCGTTTGTGCGGGAATCACCGGTTGCTTATCCGGAGTTACACTGTCGAGCACAATTGCCCCCGTTGGCATGCTGTTATACTTATTTACATGGTAGAATAGAAACAACGCAAGGATGAATTCTATCGAGTATACGGCAACGGAGATTCAGTCTATGGTGCGCAACATGGACGACAGCAAGAAGAAGCACCGCAGACTCAAAGCGTCGAATCCGGAAGAGTACATCAAGAAATTGATAGAGGAGAATGAGATTTTGCACTTTAACTATCCCTCTATTTTTGCGGTGCACGCAGAGGACAAGTTGGACGCGACGTTCTTTTACATGCTGGACAAGAAGCGCAAGATCGAGAAGGGGGATTTAACGGAAGACCAGGCGTCGATCGAGGTCGGTCAGAAACTGTTCAAGACGTGGGTGGAACCGATAACGCAGGGTCGTCCCTCGGAAAAAACAGAGTCCTACGAGGAGTACTACAAGCGCACTTCGGGTTCTAAATAATATTGGTCATACATAAATGACACACACACGTAAACACCGCAGTCGAGGAGGCATGAAGGAGCATGAGCGCAAAATTGCTCTTAAAACTATTTACCGCACCGCGGCGCAGTTGGCATCAAATAAAGCGCGCGAACGCGAGGACGAGGCGGAGACAAAAAAGAAGTTCCACCCGGTGGCGCGTCACGCGGCGGCGGTAGCGCGTGAAAAATCGGGACACGCTGCGCCGTATTATACGGCAAAGAAGCGCAGCGGCGGTCTCCGCCGCCGCGGAACCCGTCGTCGCGCACGCAAGTAATTTTCAAGAATAAATCACCTTGCGCAGTCCGTGTTCGCGCATGCACTTTTCCAGGAAGAGCGTGCAGTCGTGGCACGGTTTGGACTGCATGAGTTCTCCGTCCTTTCCGTACTGGACGACGATCAGCGTAGCGCCGCGCAGTTTCGACAGGTCTCCCAGACTTTTTATGGCGTTCTTTTCGGCGTGGATCGTGAATTCTGAATAACCGCACCCCCGCGTGCGACTCCCGACTCGATTGTACGCAGAAGCAAGTACCTTGTTTCTGCGTAGAATGGTTGCGTGGTGGAGGCGCGTTCTGTGTGGATATACATTTGGAGGTCTGTGGTTCTCCATCTTTAGATGTCTTACTCAATGAAAAACATTACGTAAGTCCGTTTTCGTAGGTTCACTCCTCGTCTGAATCGTCCGGCAGCGCCTGGACGATCTGCGGAAACAGTGTGCCGAAGAACGCCATCTGTCTTTCTACTTGCTGGTATACGCACTCCCGTCTCCATCCGGGGTCTGCGTGGTGAACGGCAGTGCTGGTCCATAACGCGAGCGCCTGTAGGGTTTCACGGACGCCCGCAGTGGCTGCGAGTCCTCCAAACTCCATCAGCATGCATTCAACGTAGATTGGGAGAAGATCCGGCGGAGTACTGTGCGGGTCGTTGTTGTAGTATACAAGAACCTCGTGCGCGATCTTGTTCTGGAGAAGGTTGCCGAGTCCGGCGATCTTTTGTGCGAGCATCTTTGATCTTTGATGTTCATATTCAGAAGTACGTATGGTCCGTTTTACGCAGCTACGCTACTTCAGCGCGCAACTCGGTGCGCAGTTCAACGAGCATCTTTCCGAGTTTGTTCTCGCCCTTCCACTTGGACGGATCTTTCGCAATGGCGGTGGTCGCAGAGGTTCCGACGCCCCAGAACTTGTCGCGGGCGTCGGCGTTCGCCAGAATCTTGTCACCGGAATCTAGCAGTTTCTTGCGCAGTTCGAGGTTCTGCGTGAACTTTGCGCGGACGATCTGCTTCATGATCTCCTCCTTCTTCTCGGGCGTCCACACCTCCTCCTTGAACCCCACAACTTTCTTGCCGAAGGACTTGGCAGACTGTGCAGACTTTGCTTTTAGAATCTTTCCGAAATTTGCGTCATCTCCAAAGGTCTTCGCCTTCACCGCCTGGAACGCGTGCTCTGCAGACTTGTAGTCAACGCCGTCCAGAGTAAAGTTGGTCTCGTAAAAGTTGGAGAACTCCTTGTTCTCGGGTTCCTTTGAGAAGAAGTACAGGATCTCGGGCGGCGGGGGCGGGGCGAGTTCTTCGCCGGTAGGAACGGCGGGCGCTTTGACCCTCTTGCGGCGCACGAGCGCTGCTTTCTTTTCAGGCGCAGGTTCAGGCGCTTCTGGTGCTGGTGCTGCTGCCGGTCCTGGAGCGACTTCCTTCGCGATAATAGGATCGGACACGCGTCGGAACGCAAATGTGCGATAGAGGAAACTGAAATCCTGCTCCGACCTGTCCAGCGTAACTGCCGTCTGACCCGTATAGATGTCTGCAAACGACTGCGACTCCACCACCTCGAACCCCTCTTCGGCGAGAATTTCCTGGACGCGCGCAAACGGCACGAGGAACTCGGTCGTCGGTTTGACCATCGAGTCCAGCAGAACGTCAATTTTCTGCCCAAACTCTTCCTTCCATGCGCCCTCGTCCGTGTACCCCTTCGTCATGTCGGCAAACTGCCGCCCGCGGTTGCGGAAGGCGTGGCGCTCCTTTCCTGCTAGCAGAGAGTAGACCGCCTTTCCGTCCAAGCACGTTCCGAAGAACACGCTCTTGCAGTGCCGCAGGTTCTGCGCAAACACCTTGAAGGTCTCCTCGGTCTCGCACGCGTAGTGAATCGCAAACTGGCAGGACACGACGTCCCACTTCTGGATGTTCTTGAACTCCCCGAGGTACGGCGTCGGCGCAGGTTCGTCGCCGAACACAATGTTCAGGTACTTGGACTCCTGCTCCTCGAACAGTTTCGTCATGTCCCCCTGCGCGAACAGTGCGCGCGGCAGGTACTCGGACGACGAGCGCTTGGCGATCAGGTAGCGCGTGCACGCCCCCTGGCGCGGCATCACGAGGTTGCTCAGCGACAGGTCGATCCCGAGAACCTTCGACGGTTTCGTGTGCCGCCACTTGTGCATGTCGCCTCCCCGCCCGACCGCAATCTCAATGAGCGTGTTGCCCGGGACCACGTACTTTGAGTACTGCGTGGACTTGATCTGGTTGTGGAAGGACCGCACCATGCTGCGGTTGCGCGACGACGAGTTTTCGTCGCGGTAGTACATGTCGTCCTCGAGTGTGTCATCGATCGGACTCGTGTAGAGCGTCTTCAACATCTCCTCGGGGATCGGCGTGTGAATCGAGGTCCAGATATTGTCGGCGACGTAGATGTCGTTCCCAAACTGAGGGCGCCGCATCACGCGGTACTCGTAGGTCTTGTCGTAGCGCGTGCGCATAACGCTCCACGCACCGTTCTTTAAGTCATACGCGCACTCGATAATCGTGTTATCCTCAACCTTGAGTCCATCCAGATCAATCGGAACATCGAGATCGTTGACGGGAATGTTGATCTTGTACGCATCGACATTGCGGGGTGCCGAGGGTTGAAACACGCTGGGCGCGCGCGACGAGGAATCTTCTGCCAGCGACGCCATGTCGCGGGGCAGTCTGGGCGGAATGTACTCGCCCGTCATCGTTTCGCACGGGTACACGATATCCTCTCCCGGCGTCCGGGACACGTACAGCGTGCCCTTCCGCACCATGCTTTTCATGGTGACGTCGTACGAAGACTCGGGTTCGAAGCGCACGAGAAAGTCGATCGAGTTCTGGTGCGGCGGTTTCCACTTGTATACGCTGCGCCACGTGCGCCCCTTCGTGTCGGCAGGCGGCGCCACCGGCGAATCGCGCGGAGTAAACACGAGACCGTCCGTCTTGTACTCGAATTCCATCGTCAGAATCTTGGCGATCGACTCTTCCATTGCCGCATTGTCGCCCGCCAGGAAGGTCTTGGTTTCAATGCGCATGACTTCCCCCGGTGCAACCGCAAATGTTGCCCCGATCTCCATGACAAACTTGCGCGCGCATCCCAGGCGCGACGCCGTCGGATTGCGGCGAATATCGTCGTCCGTCGTGAAGAGCGGGAGTCCCTTCGTGGTTCTCCCGCGGTACTTGTAGATGTCGAATATGCAGAATAGGTTCTTGTCGGCAAGGTACTCCCCGTCCAGGAAATCTTCCGTATGCGCGTCGTCGATTGCAGTAAACCCGGTAAACGTGACTTGACCGTTAGGCGTCACGCGGATCATGCGCTTGTCGCGGGTCACATACAGACCGCAGCGCTCGCCGTCCGCCTTGTTCGTGACCGTGTACCCTTTCAGAATATTGCCCGGTCGGTCTCCGACGATGTGGCGGCGCTCGAGCGTCACGGGTTGGTAAAACGTGTTTCCCGACACTTTGAACTCTTGGACGTACCGCTGCAGATCCGACAGGGGCAGAATGTGGTGCGTCTCCTGGTAGGCGCCCAGAATGGTTTCGATAACCCGGAACATCGTGCGTCGAACTTCCTCGAACGGGCGCGGTTCCTTGCGTGGCGTGTACTCTATTTCCAGTTCGTAGGTCGGTGTGTTTTTCAGGACTGTCCGCAAACCGTCCTTCTGCGACGCCTTCGACTTGACCATCGAGAAATCGATGCGAAACTCGTTGCCGGGGACCGAGAAGGACTGTCGGTCAAGAACGCGGATGGACGCCTTGGTGTCGTTGACGGGTCCGCTATAGTCCTTGCGCAGGTGCTTTTCAGTTTTCAAAGTAAACCTGCAGAAGAAGTCCGAGATGTCGATCGTGTCGCGCCCCGCCGTCTTGGTCTCTGTAGTCCGATCGATCGAGTCAAAGTAGCGGAGTTTGCGCTCGACGTCCACGGGAATTCCAGTAAAGGACTCGGTGGTGCACACGCGGTGAACGTTCGCGGCGCCGACCACATGGACGCGCGTACTGTCCTCGAACGTGTACGTCAAACGCGTCTCGCGCACCGGTTCGTCGCTCGAGATGCTGCGAATTGCCTTCAGAAGACGCTCGGCAACGTCACGAGTCTGGATTCGACCTGCGAGGATCTTCGCTTCGAATTCGGCGTTTTTGTCGGAGTTGGCGTAGGTTATGAATTCGCCAATGTCCGACAATTGGCGGGATTTTTCCAGCGCCCGCTCCATTGTTTCTATATGAGATCAGTTATCTCTATGAACTACCTTGACCCGTTTTCGCAAGTTTCTCATACTTTTGCCGTTCCACTGCCGCCTCTTCCAGATGCTTGCGCTGATCAAAGCAAAAATTTACATACTGTTCGATATCCGCAATACAGTCCTTCGGTAGTTTATCGCTCGACACATAGATTCCAGTATCGGATCGTGTGTACTCTTTCGTCCACTTGGAGATGATTGTAAAGACCTGCTCGTGCTCATTCGGGTCCAGTTGATCGAGGCGCTGCTTCAACTGCTCCATCTTCTGTTATGACTGCGGTCGTAGGCTTTAAGAGTTTTTTGCGGCGACGAGGACCCGGCGCGGATGCTGCGTTCAGTTCGGACTCAGAGGACTGCTTGAACACGACGGACTTGACTTCCTCCCCCCCGCTGCCTGCGCCCGCGCCCGCGCCCGCGCCCGCGCCCGCTGCGGATTCTCCTTCTATTGTAGGAACCTCGATTGCGGGAGCATCGCCGCCAATGTCTGCTGCAGCAGGCGTGCGCTTCAGGAGTTTCGCGAGGACAAAGATCGACTCGTCGTTCTGCTTGAACTCGGCGCCCAGGACTTCAATGTCCAGCGTGTCGTTTTCCACAATCGCCTCGAACTCGGGGTTGCCGATGTGCAGGTCGCGCGGCAGGAGGAACTTCAGCGGTTTGAGTTCGGCGTGGATCCCGATCTTGCTCCGGAACAAGACGGGGGCGTTCGCGATCTGCTGACCCTTGTGCGGCAGGCAAATGTCCGCCTGGAACTTGACTCGATAATTCACGCCAGATTTGAGGATGCTCATGCGACCGAGCGAGTAGTCGATAATGACGGAGGATTTTGGTTGTACATATCCCTCGACTCCGCAACGACCCTCGATTTGCGCCTTGATTTGACTCAATAGCGAGGATTGGATGTTGCGCTGTAGGTGCTTTGAGTGGACGGGCAGCACGCGCGTCAACTCTCGGCGTTCAAACATGTTGGTTGAGGGCATCATGTTATTTCTTGTGCGCGATCTGTTTTTCCTTAATTCTTTTTCTGAACTCTAAAGCGTTGCTCTTGTTCTCAGAAATGACCGACCACACTTCAGGAGGGACCCATACAGTTTGTGCCGAAGGAGTGCGGCACAGCAGACTCAAAAATATGCACTGGTGTTCTTTGTTGGATACGTCGTCTTCCGGAATATCCTCCGTAAAGACATGCATGAACGCCCGGAGTTGGTCGGTCTTGTAGAACGAGCACGCTTTCGGAATGATGGTCTTGGACGTTTCGGTGCGCTTGACTTCGCCACCCTCCGCGGAAAACGAGGCAATTTTCAGGACGCCCTTCTTTTTGGTGTCCCATTCGACGGTGCAGAGGATCTTGTTGTGCTCGGCGATCTCGACGAGCAACTGGTCCATCTTTTTGGACACCCACGTCTTGTAGGTATCCAGGTCTCCGCCCACGAGTTCGATGGGGTTCTTGTCTGCGTCAAAGACCTTGCCTTCGCCGAGGACGACGTACTCTGTTCCCTCAACCTTTTGCTCGAATTCAGGAACGGCGCCTGACAGAATGAGCGTCTGGCGTTCGTCTATGGTCATGACTTGATCAACGATGAACGATTTGCGTACTGCTTCCGAGAAGCGCGAGGCGTCGAAGGGAAATTTGAACTTGGGCAGAGGGGCGACGAGCGGGGGCGCCGGAGCGGGCGCAGGTCCGGGTGCCGGAGGCGGAGGTTCGGGCGCAGCGGGCGCAGCGGGCGCAGCGGGCGCAGGTTCTTCGACTCCGACCGTCTTTCGGTTGGACGCATACGCCCTTGTCGGAACGCTGCGCTCCAGCATGGTTGCGTCGAAAATCTCGTTCGGCGAAAAGGCGTACAGTCCCTCGCGGTTCTCGAGGACGCCGATGCGCCCCGACGAATCCTTGAGTTTGAGATGCGAGCGAATTGCGTTATCAAGAATGTAGGCGACCACGTCGGGGGCGTAGTGTAGCGTTTCAAGCAGGTCTTCGCGCGACCAGATAGGTTTCGTTTCAAACAGTTTGAGAAGCGTGTCAAATATCTCGTCGCGGATGTCGAGGTAGGAACTGAGGGGTCGGACGTAGGTGTCGTCGGCACCTGGCGCAGCGCCCGCCCAACACACGAGTGCTGCTGCAGAGTCCGTAAAGGAGGGCGCTGACATCTCCGAAAGTTTCATTTCGACCGCCTCGCCCTTTTCCGCGCGCGTCTGCGGAATCACGAGCGCCCGCCAGTCGTCGGGCAACTGGTTCGTCGTCAACTGCGTCATGCAGTCCACTGCCGACTCTTCCAGGACCCGCTTGACCACCGCGATGCTCTTCGCCTTTGATTCTACGAAGACGCGATAGACGTACTCATCATAGGTTTCTGTCGCACTGTCCTCGTACCGCGTAATATGGAGGTACACTGTACAATTCTGTTCGGAGAACGGCAACCCGGCGTGGGAGCAGTTGCGCAGTCCCCGCCCGATAATTTGCTCCATGCGACTCATGTTGTACCACGGATCCAGAATGTGGATTTGGCGAATGTTTTTGAGATCAATGCCTTCCGAAACGAGAGGGGAGGCGATGACGACGCGAATGTCCTGACCGAGCGCGTTAGAGGGATTGCGCAGGCGGCGAATGAGCGTCTGCAACTGCCTGTCCGTCATGTCCGAGGTCAGGAACGCATAGCGACCGACTGCGGCGCCGGCAAACTCCCCCGACAGATTTTCCAGGAGTTTTATACCGACGGCGGGTTCGTACCCGTGCTCTTCGAGCGCCATGGCAAACTGGAGGGCGCCGCCGCGCACGTAGTTTGAGTACACAAACACAATTCCTTTCGATTCCTGAATACATTTCAGGATGGTCGCAAACTTGGCGGCGTGGTTGGCAATATTGGACGGACTCAAAAAGGACTCGACGCCCGCAGCATACCTATATTGCGCCTTCGTCATGTCGGTGGACTTGTCGAAGCATTTGGTTATCGCGCGCCCGTCGGGGGACACCACGATCGTAGGAATCATGTCTTCCTGCACGTTTTTTCCAGACACGGAGGCGACGCGCTCTTTTTGCGGGGACCGGACGTACGAGACGGCAAGCGGCAAGTACTTGCGCGGTTCCGTGATCTTTTTGGTCTTGCCTTTGAACGCCACCTTGCGGTCGAGGGGCGCAATCATGTCTTTGGGCGGAGGGAGGCGGAACGGAAAGGTGAAAGGGTTCTCGCCGCGGATGAAGGACACGTAGTCGTGGCAGTATCCCCTGAACCTCGCTTCCGCCTCTGGACTCACGAACGTCCCGTTCGGATTGAAAATATTAGTTATCAACACCTTGCTGTCCGCAGTCTGACGCTTGTCGTTCCATAGAAACAGGTTCAGCAGGAACATGATTTCCCCGAAACTGTCGTACATGGGTGTCGCGGTAAGAAGAACGAGCGTCATGCCCTCGGCGATCTTCACGACCTTTTGCAGTGCTGCCGAAACCAGTTTGAACCCCTCGTCGCTGTTGCCCTCGCGCAGGTTGTGCGCCTCGTCGATTATGAGAAGTTTGCCGTTGAAGGTTTTGCGGATCCACCCGGCAAAGTCGTTTGCGGATAGGGCGAGACTCTGGCGTTCAATCATGTTGGAAAACTCAATGTATCCCGTAAAATCGTAGAACTCGTCAATCATGCGCTGGACAATCTTGCCGAGACGCTCGCGGTTCTCGGGGTTTTCCCATCGCATGTTTTCGCTCTGCGCGCGCTCGAGCATTTCGAGGTAGCGCCTGCCCGTGCACTGCGGCGATTTCAGGAGTCCCGACGGATCCTGCTTGACGCGCTGGACGTCGAACAGTTGCGTGCGAAAGTTGTCCTGGACGGTTGCCGACGAGACGACCATGACTTTCTTGTCCTGGAACTCGGGGCGCAAAATGTACTCCTCGGCAACCTGGATGGCCGAGCAGGTTTTGCCGGACCCCGTCCCGTGGACGAGCAGCATGTTGCGCACGGGACTGTCGGGACTCAAAATGCGACGCAAAAAGAGTTGAAAGGAGGAGAGGCGGAAATCACTGCCGCCCGAGCACTGTTCGCGGCGCATTTGCTGGAGGTTTTCGAGAGTAGCAGGTGGAAGCGCCTTTGACTGAACTTCGACGTGCTTTTGGATCTCTGCTGCCATTCCTATTATTCATGAACAACACTATTGGTTCGCGCCGCAACCCGACGTGTTCGGGGCAGGTGCTGCTGCAATCACGACCTTGTTGTCGTTTTCGCGGAGGGGGATATCGACAGTGGGATTGAACGGTACGACGCGCGGCGCTGCCTTCGGAATCGGAAGAGGAGAGCACCGTATGGCGCGAGGGAACCGCACGGGGTCTGTCAGAAGATTCGAGCATCCCGGCGTCATGTATTCTACGCGCGGTTGGTATGACGTAGCAGCAGTCCGGTAGACTGCGCCTTCACGCTGCGCCTGGACGACCGAGCACGCCTTGAACTTGACCATGGTCGCCGAGTCGCCGTCTTTGTAGGCAACCGCCGACGCAAACTTGCGGACGCGCGCCGTCTGCTCGGACGAGTCTTGGTAGTTGATCGACGGCACCGTGTTCAGAGACTGCTGGATCTTGAGTTTCTGAAGCGCCAAAAATTCGCTAGAGGATTTCGGTCGGAACGCTTGAAACGTACCGTTTGCTGCCATTATACTCGTCTTACAAAAGATCCACGTGCGTCAGGACATGGCGGCGGCAGCATTCTCGGACGAGACCCAGTTCGTCCATCGCCCGACCCTCTGCCGTCTTCACGGTCATGGTCGTCATGTAGGGAATGGTCTTGTCCGTGCGCCCGTCCTCCTTCTTCTTTTCCTCGACCAACTCCAGGTACTTGATCCACTTTCCAGCGAGGGGCAGGTTGCACGAGACGCAGCGGATCGGTATCAACATCTTCTCTTTACTGTTTGTGAGTATAGAGATTTATTGTTCCGTTTTAATAACAAAGAGATATGCTCGCGAGTCCCAAAGATATCACGGCGTCGCTCGCAGTGCTCGCCGTCTACATGATTGTCGCGCTCGTCGGCGCCCCCCCGCGCGTAATGGACTCGCTGCTCGCCTACCCCCTCGTCGTCCGCGGGGCGTGGTTGCTCGTGGTGATCGGCGCTGCATACTACAAGTACTACATGACTGCGGTCCTCATCGCCGTTCTGGGTCTGCACATTGCCATGGACGCGCGTTCGTCATACATCTTTTCCAACGCGGGCATCATGGGGCAGTACGCGGAACTCCAGCGCAACGATCCGCGCTTTGCAGGGTCGCTGGACGTCAAGGTCGCGGACGGCGCGCTGAACATGGACCCGCCGCGCTGGTTGGACCCGGGACAGTCGCCGCTGCCCCTGCTGCTCTTCCCGCCGTCGATCGACCAACTCGAAAAAATCCAGAGCAATGTCGCATAATTAATTTCATTCATCTACCACGCGAGTTCGAGTTCGTGGACGCCCCAGTACTCCGAAGACCCGTCGGGCAACTTGCGGCGCAGCACAAAGGGCAACTTCTGCTCGAGCAGTTCGCGCTCCGCGACCTTCCAGATGAAGCGCGGATCGTCGCGGTTAAATTCCTGAATGTTCACGAACGGCGTTCCGCCATCTGCGAGTTGCTGCGCGCGAATGCCGATGAGCGCAGTGTACTCGTACTTGCTGAAATAGGGCGCCGTGATGCGCGGCGCCTTCTGAGACTCGATGACATCGTCGCGCTGGATAAAGTCCGACGATATCATGTGTGTGTTACTCTCCCTGCCATACAAATTCTGTATCCATTTTACACCGGTCTAATCGTAATATTTTTGTATGTCTTTGTATTTCTCCCAGTCGCGCCCCCAGCGCCCTAGAAATACCCTATCCTCGCCCGCACTCCGAAACGACAGCAACCGGATCAGGAACCGGTAGAACATTCTAAACTGCACTAAACCTTCATAACATACTTGCGATCCATTTTCGCCTTGCGGGAAGTCACGGGGTGTCTGCGCTTGTTAAAGACGGCGAGCGCGTTCAGTTTGCGGGACACGGTCGCGCGCCCGAATTTCTTCACCGCTTTTTTGAGAGACGAATGGCGAGACCGCGCCTTCTTCGATAGAGAGTACCCCAAATTTACAAGATCGCCCGTGCGCTTGATGGGAATGCGGACTTTGCGAGTTTTGCGTCCGCCGCGCAACGTTTTCCCGGCAGCAAGTTCCTGCGGATTTGCGCTGCCGAAGGGGAGTCCGTTGTCCGTATATACGCCTCCGCCGCCGCGAAGAGCGCGACGACCCTTTCCGGTGGGAGACGTGGACGGCATTGGTGTAGGTGTATCTGGAATAGGTGCGACCCCTACACTTGCAGCTTTGACCCTTGCAGTAGACGCAGATGGGGATACCCCGGGTTTTCCTAACGGACTTTTTGGAGGAACCGGCAGTGTGCTCATTTATATCATCCTTTCATTTTTTACGCGTAGCGCGCCGCTTCTGCGTCTTCAGAGACTTATTGCGGCGGCAGGTCACGGAGTGGAGCGTCTTGCCGTGCGGCCACAGCAGAGACGACGTGCATATCGCGATCGCCGACCCTTCGGACCTTTTCTTTTTTTGCGCTTTGACCTTCTTGACACAACCGCAAAAACGCTTGGCGGTGACGCGACGCTTGCCACCCATTTTACGCGGATCCAAGTCCTTCTGAGTTTCTGCAAGTCCTTCTGCTATTTCCGCCCTTCTCGTCGCTTCTGCCTTCTTCCGCGCCTCTTCTGCTGCTCTCAGAATTTCAGTTTGTTTCCTTGCTGCTATCTCTGCCCTCATTTCTGCAGGAGTTCTACCGAGCATCATTTCAAACGCCTCCTCTGCTTTCTTTGGGTCTCCTACCGTTCCAGGCATTTATCTTTCCTCCATAAATTAACCCCGCCGCGCACCCTGCTTCCACGCCGCATTACAGACCGCGCACTGGTACATCCACACGATGTTCGCCTTGTCGAGTTTGACGCCCACGACGTCCTTCGAGGGGCACCCCTCCGTGGGGCACTGAATGGTGTCGAATCGGGGAAGGGTGGGATCGCGCGTCAGGTAGGGGTTCTCGATGATGCGCGCCGCCGCGTCCTCCTTCAGGTTGTGCTCATACAGCAGCGGGTGCTCGTGGTTAATGGTCTTCACAAACGGGCACTTGCGGCACCGATAGTTCACGCCGGTATCGCCGGTTGCAGCGTCGACATCTTCAAGGACGTAGAGCATGTTCTCGCAGTCGGGGCAGAATTCGAGAGGCATCTTATATTATTACAGGTTTAGGATACGAAAATGTAATTCGTTTTAGGGAGTACGTTTCCGTGCGTTCAAAACCAACCCGCTTACGATTTATTATGTCCAGTCAACATACATTGGCGAGAATGGCGTCGACGGCAGGAGGTCTCGTCAATTTTCTCGAACGCAAGCGTGTCAACACCCAGGGCAACCCCCACACGCACACCTCCTGCGGCGAGTTCAATGGCAAGTACTTTATCGGCGCCGACGATGTCGAGGAGTTCAACGCGCTTTATTACGACCACGTCGAGGTGCACCGCAACAAGATCTGGTTGATCGAGGCGCCCACCATTTTGGGTCCCTGTCGCGTAGATCTGGATTTCCTCTACGTCAAGGGCACGACCGCCAATATGCACACGCCCGAGCAGGTGTCGCAGTTCGTGAAAGATTACGTCGAGACTTTGAAGACCTTCCTGGCAATCGACAAGGACGTCAAAGTCTACATTATGGAAAAGAAGAAACCGGTCCCGAAGCGCGAGGGCGTTGCAGGTGGCGTTCACGTCCTCATCCCGGACGTCAAGACCACAAAGTACATCGAGATGGCGGTGCGCGAAATCATGCTCACGAAGATGTCCACGTTCGACCCGCTGCCGCTGCAGGACAAGGAGTGGGCGAAGGTCTACGACAAGGCGGTGGCCTCAAGGTCGACGGGGTGGACGATGTACGGGTCCGCGAAACCGCAGGGTCTGCCCTACATTGTCACGACCGTCTTGAACGTCGCGCCCGACAATACGGTGACTGCAGACGATACGCCGTTTCACTTCACGCCCGCCTGTCTTGGGGAGTTCTGCACGCGCGAGACCGATCCCTCGAAGGAGCACGAGATGACGGAGACGGCGAAGGGACTCTATGCAAACTTGCCCGACACGTCGGCAGAGTCCGTGCGCATTTCCGGGGGGCGAGGCATCATGCCTTCGCGCGGACGACCTGCTATACGTCATCCTGGCGGCAGTCGCGACTCGAGTCCTGCGCCCGGATTAACCCTGCGCGACCTTACAACCGAGGAACGGCAGAATATTCGGGAGCACGTTGCGAATCTCTGCCAGGAGCGCGCCGACGGCGAGGGCGTCGTCACGCGCGGAACTCCTCCGAAAGAATACACATTTACGCGCCAGGACTGGATTGCGGTCGGTCAGTGCTTGAAGAACATTCACCCCGACCTGTACGACGAGTTTGAAGAGTTTAGCAGGCGCTCGGACAAGTTTAACCTGCGCGACTGCATGTCCAAGTGGAACTCGTTCGCGTTCCGCAACGATGGTCAAAAAGTCACGATCGCGTCCCTGCTCTTCTGGTCGCGCGAAGACAACGCCGAGCAGTACCAGCAGATCGAGAAGAACAATATTATGCGCAAGATCGACGCTGCGCGGGGCGGCGCGGAGTACGACGTCGCGTCCGTCGTGTACAGCAAGTTCCGCGACACCTACAAGTGCACGAACTTTGGCAAGAACGTTTGGTACAAGTTCAAGGGGCACGTGTGGGACGAACTGGATCGCGGTATTCAACTGCAGCAGGAACTCTCCACGGAAATCTGGAAAGTGTTCAAGCAGCGCGCGTGCCTCCACGGTTCGCGCCTCGTGGATCTCGAGACGTGCGACGCCAAGGACGCCAAAGCGTGCGGGTGCGACTACTGCAATGCGCGCACGCTCGAGGAGGACCTGCAAAAGGTCTGCATTAAACTCAAGACGACCAAGTACAAGAGCGATGTCATGAAGGAGTGTCGCGAACTCTTTCTCGACGAGGAGTTCAACAAGAAGGTCGACGAGAACCGCCTCCTCCTCGCCTGCCGCAACGGCGTCTTCGACATGGAGACCTGCGAGTTCCGCGACGGGAAGCAGGAGGATTACCTATCGTTCTCCACCAAACTTGAGATCAACGAGGAGATGGAGTATTCCGACTACCGCGAATGGCCGGAGGTGAACGACTTTATCCAGAAAGTGCTTCCCGACCGCGACGTGCGCGATTACACGCTGCTCCACCTCGCGCGCTCCCTCAACGGCATCGGCAACCAAAAGTTCCACATCTTGACGGGCAGCGGGTCCAACGGCAAGTCGATGCTGATTAACCTCTTAGAAACGGCGCTCGGCGATTACGCCTGCAAAGTTCCGATCTCGCTGATCACGCAGCAGCGCGGCAAGTCTGCGTCAGCGTCGCCCGAGGTCGTGCGCCTGAAGGGTCGGCGCTTCGTGAGCATGCAGGAACCCGACGAGGCGGTCCCTATTAACACGGGTCTCATGAAAGAGTTGACGTCGTCCGAAAAAATTCTTGTCCGCGATTTGTATGCGGGGTCCAAAGAGATGATCGAGTGCGAGTTGCAGTGCAAGTTCCACCTGGCGTGCAACGAGAAACCCAAGATCAACACCAATGACGGGGGTACGTGGCGCCGTTTCGTGGTCATCAACTTTGTCTCGAAGTTCGTGCAGTTCCCCGACGGACCCAACCAGTTCAAGATGGACACGACGATCGAGCGCAAGGTGAAGACGCCCGAGTGGGGGCGGTGCTTCTTGGCATTCCTCATTCACACATACAAGACGAACCGCGACCGCGAACTCGTGGCGCCCGACCGTGTTCTGGAGTACACCCGCGACTACCGCGAGGAGAACAATGCCATAACAAAGTTCATGAACGAGTGCACGCGCCCGGTGCGCGAGGACGAGGAGGCGCTGGCAGTGCGCAAACCGACGATCAGCAACACGTTCAAGACGTGGTGGGAGGCGAATCGGGGAACTCGCGATTGGAAGGTCCCCGAGATGCTTAAGGAATTGGAAGTGCGCTACGGCAAGTACACGTACGGCGGGTGGAAGACCTTCCAGATCCGCGACGATGTGGACTGATTAACTCCGCCTGCGAGACTTCTGCGTGCGCAACTTTTTGTTTTTGTTTCGGCGCCTTTTGCCGCCGACAAGAGTGGGATTAACCACTGGTGCGGCGCGCGGTGGGATATAGGACTGAACGCGATTGCGTATCTCTCCCAAATTGGTCCGTGTGCGCTGTTCGAGGGTTGTTAGGGGACCATCAATCACGTCAAACACCTTTCCGGCGACATCGCACGCAAGGTTGAAGTATCCGCGCACCTTACGGATTATGCTGTTATTTTGCAGAGGAAGAGTGGCAGTACTCATCTTGTCTTCTTCTTACATAAATTAACGCGTACATACAATGGATACCCGATTTTTCGGACCCGCGGGGTGGCAGTTGCTCCACCTCGTCGCTGCCGAAGATCTGTCGACGCACCACAAAAAAGACCTCTTCATCGCCCAGCAGTACATTCTCCCCTGCCGATTCTGCCGCGAGAGTACCATAGAGTTCATGGCGGGCGACTTCAAGTACCGCGAACCCACCGACAGGTGGTTGTACGACCTGCATAACCGCGTCAACAAAAAGTTGCGCAACCAGTGTGCCGAGGATCCCAAAGTGATTTGCCCGCCGCCCGATCCCAAGTTTGCCGACATCAAGCAGCACTACCTCGATCTCCTTCGGAAAACGCCGAACGTTCCTCCCGGAATGGACTTCCTGTTTTGCGTGGTCTACAACTACAAGGACGTAACTCCCGAAAAGACTCAGAGATACCGAGACTTTTTTGACGCTTTACTCCAGGTGTATCCGTACCCTCACCTCCGCGAAATTACGATGAAATATAAAGACTCGATTGACTTGACGGACAGGGCGAGTCTGGCGAAGTGGTTCAAATCGATGATGAAGGAACTGTGCAGGGCGACGGGCAGCAAGACGCCGTGTGTCCAGAAATACGCCGAGTACTCGAGTTCGTGCAAGCGGGGTAAGACCTGTCGCAACCGCAAGAAACAGCGCAAGAATCACCGCCGGACCTACAAGCTCACTCACTCCCGGTTAATTCACTGATTTAATGCTAGTGCGAAATTACAAACAAACAATAGATGAATGGAACGACAACGATTATTGTCGAAGCGCCCGCAAGTTCGTCCGGTGTCATTCTGGGTGGTGTGTCTCTCGGTATTGTGCTATCCTCTCTACTGGGTCTCGCGCTGTATGTGCTGCGCAAGAGAGGACTCGTAAGTGCCGAGCAGGTCGTGCAGGCGCAAAAGGTCGCAGAAGACGTACTTAAATCGCCCGTGGTTGCTGCTGCCGTCGCCGCCCAGGTCGTGGAAACCGCAAAGGAGACCCCTAATGTCGAAAAGGCAGGGATCGCTGCGTCCGAGACTGCCGTGTCTCTGCACGTCTAAATCATACACTTTAGCGCCTCGCGACAGGCGTTCTGCTCCGCCTGCTTCTTCGTCGACGCCGTCCCTTGAGCAATAACTTCGCCCGAGGGTTTACATACTGCCATCGTGAACCCTCCGTCCTCGTTCGCCGAAACCATCTTGTAGATCGGCGTGAACTGCTTGGTCTGCTGGCAGAGTTTCTGCATCCGGTCCTTGTAATTGTCGTCCTCGCGCAGCAGCAGGGGAATATCGAGGTGGGTTTCGATGAGCGACACCACGAATTTGTTGACGACGGTAAAATCGCACCCGCAGTCAATCCAGAGAGCAGCAATGAACGCCTCCAGAACATCGCCGAGTTTCTCAATGTTCTGGCGCCCGTGTTCGGGTCGCATTTCTTCCACGTGCTTCGAAATCACAAAAAACTTGTCCAGACCCAGTTTGTCCCTCGCCAGCGTTCCGAGCGTCTTGTTGCGCACAATGAGTTTGCGGGCGTTCGTGAGGAATCCCGGGGCGGCGTCTGGGAAGCGCTCGCACAGGTAATTGGCGACGACGGCGCCGAGAAGCGAGTCGCCGCGGAACTCGAGTTGCTCGTACGATTCTGCCTGAAGGTCCATGACGCCCGCCGGACACTTGCCAAGTACTGCAGGTTCCCCCGTCAGCGTCGTGTACTCTGTGCGCTTCACATAGGTTGAATGTATCATCGCCTTCTGAAAGACTGCCACGCTGTGCACAGTATATCCATGTATAATATCCGACACGTTCTTTGGAGTTAGCGTGATGTTTTTGGAGTTGTAGGGCAGGTATTCATTCGTCGTCGCCATCATCATTTACAGTTAGGATGCGCGTTATTCCTAAATAATCTTCTCGGGACTTTTCAATAACGCTGGGTGCTGTCGTCAAGGTCTGCCTGCAATCGATTCGCGACCGCGTGCGCCTGTGGAAAGACTGTCTGCCCGCCATCCGACCGTACTACGCCGTGAAGTGCAACAACATGCCCGCCGTCCTGGAAGAGTTGCACAGGGGAGGGTGCGGGTTTGACTGCGCGTCGCTCGCCGAACTCCGGTCGGTCCGCAAGATTGGGTCGACCTCCGACGGCATCATATACGCCAACCCGTGCAAGTCTCGCCGCGAACTACTCGACGCCGACTACGAGGGCATGACGACCTTCGACAGTCATTCAGAACTTACAAAAATTCATGAAATATCTCCTCGATCTAAACCTATTCTCCGCATTTTTGTCGACGACAAGGGCAAATCTCGCATCCCGCTGAACAAAAAATTTGGGTTCCATATCCGCAATATTCACGAACTCGAGTACGTAGAACCTTCAATCCCGATATACGGTCTCGCCTTCCACGTCGGGAGCGACTGCACCTCTACCGTTGCATACCAATCTGCGTTCGACACCGTCCGCGAATTTTTGGAGCGCTTTTCGAGGTATCCCAACGCATTCAAACCAGAGGTTCTTGACATTGGCGGCGGGTTTTCGGGCAGTTCTGCGAATGATGCATTTTTCCGCAACGAATTGGCGCCATTGATTCGGAAAGAAGTCGAGTTGCTCCCGGAATTCAAGACCTTCATCGCCGAACCCGGACGGTTCTTCGCCCAGGAATCCTGCTCCATCCGCGTCCCCGTGATTGGTCGTAAAGTTCTGCCTGATGGCACGCGTAGTGTAACCATCGACGAATCGGTCTACGGAATATTTTCCGGCGTGCTCTTCGACGGGTTCAAACCTGAATTTGAGTGCGTGACGCGCAAACCGTACACGCGCATGGTCAAGTATACAATTTTCGGACGGACGTGTGATTCGGCAGATATTATTGCGGAAAATGTGTGGTTGCCGAACGAGATCGACGATTCAGACATTCTGGAAGTCCGCAGTATAGGAGCATATTCGTGGGTGAGTATGTCAAAATTTAACGGGTTCGAGAAACCTAGCGTGCACCTTTGTTCTTGAGGGTCCGTTTGGGCATCGCGGACTTGCGCGAACCACCGCGTTTCTTGCTGAAGTACTTCCACGCCGCGAGCGATCCGACGGCGATGAGCGCGTCGGCAACGACCGACCCGCCACGATGGTGTTTCTTATGCCTCCGTGTCCGCTTTCCTCCTCCCTGTCCACAGCATCCTCCTTTATGCGACGCCATTTATGTATTGGTCTGATTTTTTTCGCCAGACGCACTGCCGCTGTTTGATGTAGTCTTCTTCGCCATTTATGATTACTCTTGAATTTTTCGGCGCACGTAGGGGTGTTCCAGCAATTCCTCGTCGGACAGTTCAATGTCTTCATACCTCGGTTGGACCCAATCCTGGTACGCAACAAACGCAAGGTCGCCTAAAAGTTCGGTCGGTCTATGATCCGCCATTTCGGGATTGCGTAGAAGGGCGGTCGCGACTCTTGTTGAAAAAAGCGCAACAACTGTATCGTACGCCTTATCTGTCTGCTCTTCAACGATGACCTGACAGTAAGGGCACGACGTGTGAAATTTCTGACACCCTTTTTCTAGATGAGACCCACGGTGTTTTTCGATATACTCATCTAAAATTTTCAGAGTACGCGTAGGCAGATGAGTGTCGGAAGACATTGCGACAAAACTCTGCAAAGTGGTGATTTCTATATTGTTTGAAATCCTTTCGCAGTAAACCCCTTACTTGTAGAGTATTTTCAAGATCCAAAAAAAGTTCGTTCAGAGATACCTTGTGGTCATCTAACCACTCGTTGAAACTCGCGCTACGCCTACTCATCCCCGTCGCCGCTTGCATTATCGTCTACGCTCACGACGCGCTTAAACGAGAAGTCTCCAGAGACCAATCCCGCCTTCTTCCGCGACTTGACAAACTCGACATACGCCTTCGCCTCCGCCCGCGTTCCGCCTGATCCGAGAAAGTAGTCCGCGGCGTCTGTTTCGAGATCCTTTTGACTGTACGACCACGCTTTGTTGTACGTCCCGGGGCGGCGAATCTCGATGTGAGACTGGTCTCCGGCGAGTTCAAGTCTGTTGAGAGTCGCGAACGGACCGCGCTTCAGAATGCCCGCCATCTCCTCCTCGACCAACTTCTTCGCCTCGCGCAGTTTGTAGACTTCCTTGTTGAGTTCCTTCTGCTTATCGTCATACTCGCGATACTTGCGGACCGCCTTGACGAGGTCCCGCTGGTCAATCGATAGGGTTGCGGCGTTCAACGATGCTGCCATGTTGCTGTGCTTCTAAGTACACAATAAAAAAGAACATCCGTTTTGAACAATGGATCCTCGCGAGGTCGAGAAACTTCGCGTGGCGTACAACGAAGAGTACCCCGACAAGATACCCAAATCCAACCACGTGTGGCAGGATATTACAGCGCGATTGAAACACGAATGCGACACGGCGATCCGCGCGTGCGTGGTGCACAAACTTGTCAAGAAACCTGCAGCACCGTCCAGTTGGGAACACAATGGCGCCGAATGGTTGTCCTCGGACGATATTGACATGTCGCAAAAGTACTATCAAAAATTGATTCCGTCCTACTACTACGTGGGCAGCGTGCCCATCGATTTCGACAAGAAAGAAAAGACCGGGAAGTGTCTCGTATCGTCTCTATGCAGTCTGAACATTGCCGAACTTTATAGGAAGGGGTACCGACGCATCGGCGTGGTGTTTAATACGGACACGTCGGAGGGACCGGGCGAGCACTGGATGGCGGCGTATGCCGACATTCGACAGGAGCATCCGCACATGTCCTTCTTTGATTCGTACGGTCGCGCACCCGAGAAAGAGGTTGCGGTCCTCATGCACCGGTGGAAGGAGCAGTACGACGCGATGCCGCAAGCAAGTAAACCGATGGAACTCTTTTACAGTAAAATCAAGCACCAGCGCAAGGACGCACAGTGCGGCATGTACAGTATCTACTTCCTCTATTGCAGTATTTTCGAGATACCTATCCAGGAGCGCATCCCCGACGATGTCGTGGAGTGGATGCGGCACTTCTTTTTTCGCTACAAACAACATCGCAGCAAGAAGTAATGGAATCGGCACCAGTGGCACCGCCTACCGAAAAATGGTCTGTGTGGTTCTACTCCCTCGTAAGTCTGCTGCTTGTCTCGATGATTATCGGCGCATACTTCCTCTACATTTGGTTGACGAGTCCTGCTGCCAACCCGCCGTCGGATGCGGCGGGGACCAAGAACCTAGATGTGTTTCAGGAGGTGATTTCCGGCAGAGCGAGCAAAAAAGAGAACTTTGCCAACGCCCCTGTCGGGTGCCCGAGTCCTAACGTTCTGTGCGACTACACGATGACTGCGTCTGCAAATTCCGTATACTCCGGAAAGACCGCCTATGACTACACGTACGTGTCCTCCATCGAAAAGGTTATTAAGGGCGGCGCGCGCCTCGTGGACCTCCACATCTACGACATCGACGATGTCCCCACCGTCGGGTTGAGCGATCCCAAGACGGGAACTTTGTACTCGTACAACGGCATATCTCTCGAGGATTGCTGTACGACTGTCGCAAACACCGCCTTTGCTGCAGGGACTCCGGGCAACCAGAACCCATTTGTGCTGTCCATGAAATTCCATTCTACGGATAACGCCTTCATGACCAAATGTGCCGATGTCATTAAAACCACGCTGTCCAAGTACCTGCTTGATCTGCCGTACACGTACCAGAAGAAGAACCTTGCTGTCGAACCCATTTGCAACCTCCTCGGCAAACTTGTAATCGTCAGCGGAAAAGAGACAAAGGGCAATGGCATGGATGAACTTACAAACATGTCGTGGGACTCGTCCAACATGCGCAGGTTGTCATACCGTCAGGCGGCAGAGACGTACGACTACGAGGAACTCACCGAGTTCAACCGACGCGGAATCACTATGGTGGTCCCCGAAGACGGGACCGATTTCAAAAACGGCAATCCGCAAATTTGCTTTGGGTTCGGGTGCCAGTGGGTCGCGATGAACTACGGCAGTCTCGACGACGCCCTCGACACCTATATTGGCACATATTTGGAAGGGTCTTTTGTTCTGAAACCCGAGGCGCTGCGGTACAAACCCGTGACGTACAAGACTCCGCCGGCGCAGAACCCGGTGCGGTCCTTTCAACCGAAGCAGATCACATCCCCCATGTACGACTTCACAATAAAGTCTGCGACCTAAATAAACAGATATGGCAGACGGAGCAGACGCATCTACAGGAGGACTTTCGCCCGCGCCGGTCGGGCAGAGCGGCGGCAAGCGCAAGGGCAAGATGACGCCGTGGTTGAAGCACGTCATGTCGGTTAAAAAACCCGGAATGTCGCTCGGTGACGCCATGAAGGAGGCGAAGAAGACGTACAAGAAGCAGAGCGGCGGACAACTTGTCGGAAACGCCACCCCGATGGGCGGCAAGCGGACTCGTAAGAACCACCGCAAGGGCGGCGCTCTGTACGGTTTCGGCGCCGGAGACGGAAATAAAGAGGCGGACGGCGGACTGGCAGACGGTGCGGCGGCGTACGGCGATGCGGGGGATGCGACGTGGAAGGGTCCGTCCACGCTCACGGGATCTCCGTCAGCGGTTCCAGCGGCGAAGGGCGGGCGCCGTAGTCGCAAGCGCAGTCATCGGCGTCGGAGCAGCAAGACGGCGAAGGTTGGCGGTAAGCGACGCCGCTAGGATCGTTAAACTTTGAGCACTCGCACCGGGCGTAGTTGTGCCCACAACTGCAGCAGTTCTCTGCGTCGGGATGCTTCCACGCAACGCACGTCACAAACCCCCACTCATGCATGTAGGACGGGATATAGTCGGTATCGAATGTGTAGTCTGTCCGCCTGCCCGTCTTGTAGAACATATCCTCCATGTCCCACTGAAACTTTTCGATGAACTTCCAGTTCGGGTGCTTTTTGTTTGTCGCGACTGCGGGTCCCACGTGCGCCTTGACCGTCACATGGGTCTTTGAAACAGCAGGTATCACCGTCTTTAGGACGTAGGTGTAGAGATCCTGCATTTCGGGAGAATCGGGATCGGGTAAGTCAAGAACTATGACATCATACTTCTTGCCCTCCTCAATGACGCGCGGATCGCGAACGTCCATGTCAAGAACCCGCACGCGCGGATCCTTGAGCGACCCATTGTTTTCGGTAATATTATCACTCGCCCACGCCACGAACTTTGCGTCCCAGTCCACGATCGTGATTTGCGGTATAGTGCATCGCTTCAAGAGGTCGCGCGCCAGCAGACCGTCCCCGCCGCCAAGTACGAGGATGTCCACAGTATGATTCCATGGGGCGGGGTGGGGCGGTTGATTGTAAGAGTATGGAAGTTCGGGCACGGACCACATCATCATATCGCCGTAGCGCGCCTCGTCGGCAGTCGAGAACTGCACCTCGCCGTCCATCATCAGAACATTGCCGTGGCACGGCGTCTCCACGTACTTCATGTGGCACCTCGACATCTCCTCGTCTGCTAAAACCTTCGTCACCTGAAACTCGACCTTCATTCCGTACTGCCAGTTTTCGCCCATTCTTTCGTATACTTACTATAACGCGGGCGCGTCCAAAATCCGTTTTGATGGGACGAATACGGCGCCCACCGTCCTATTCCGACTCTTTCTATTTCACGCCAGATGACGGACTGCTCGTCGTCTACACCCCTGCGCCTGCGCCTACGCCTACGCCAAAGAAAACGCTCAAACTAAAAATCGCCAAGCGCGCCATCTCGTTCCTCTTCCACATTTTGCTGATCAGTATTTTCGAAACCCTCTTCTTCTTCCTATTCATCTCCAAGTCCGAAGACATGGGCATTCAGAACACGATTAACGGTTATGTCCAAGGCGTAGTATCCCAGTGTTCGGCGTGGAGCAAGAACGAGAGTGCTGCCATAACGGACATTCTTGCGCTGTTTCTGAACGCCTCGGATGTTTTGAGCGCCGCCGCGCGGGCGGGAGAAGAGCGGAGGTACTACAACCTTATGCTGCAAGTTCAGGCGTGGGTCTACGTTCTCATCCTGTTGCTCGCATTCGCAATTACGGCGCTCGCCTACTTGATTCGGGATGTTCCCATAAAGTGGAAGAGCGTGCTCGTAGACAACGTTTGCATGATTGTGCTGCTCGGACTGTACGAGTACTTTTTCTTCAGGACCATAATCTACAAATATCAAAGTCTGAGCGACTCGGAACTGGACGGAAACATCGTTACGCAACTGCAAACACAATGTGGACTTTTAATAGAATAAGATAGGATGAAACTGCCCTGGTCAAAACCTCAACCTTCGCCGGTAATACAAGAGGTTACGTTCATATCGATTGGAATGGACTGCACGCCTGCGATAGAACTGCGGTCTCTCGGTCTTCGAAAGACGGCAATGCCGTTCGACTGGTTGCGCTCAACTGCCACTGCAATCATACACTGCATACGCACGGACTTTTCGGGGTACCACGACAACTTGCGACTGGATCCCGATTCACAACGTGTGGTCGACGGACTCGGTCTTGAATTTACCCACGAATATCCCACGCTCGAAAGTTATGAAAACACCGCGCGCACCCTCGAGGGGTGGGAGGCGTACGTTCCTCTGATAAACGAAAAATATCACCCGCGCATCCAGCGCTTCGTTGGTCTCATGCGATCAGACCTACCGGTTGTTATTTTGTCTACTATGTCTTGGTCGGACATTGCGCAAGTCCGCGAGGCGATGCGCGACGCGTACGGACGAACGAACAGAGTTGTGTTTGTCTCTTTGAATTCAGAAGGATTTCCTAGCAATCACAACACGCTTTGGTGTGCTTCAAAGGATATATTGCCACAGAGACTGCAGTTTGCCGCCCAACTTGCTACCTCCTAGGTTACCACATCCTGAGATCCTCCATCTTGCACTCTGTCGATCCGACGGGCGCGGCAGATTCCAACGTTTCGACGCGCGCTTTCGCCTGCTCGCGGTAGTCTATGAAACCGCCGTCTTCGTCGTCCGCGCCTCCCTCCGGAAGTCGTGTCTCGTCCAGCAGGACGTCCACGAGTCCCGTGCCGCACGGCGGTTTCTGCCCAAACATGATGTTCGCCGACACACCCTGCATCGGGTCGTACGCCGACGACACGGCGGCGTTAAACAGGATCTTGGAGGTCTCTTCGAACGACGACTTTGCGAGGACGCCGTTGTCGTGCTTGCCCATTCCGAAGCGGTCGACCGAAATCAGGCGACCCTGGTACGTCATCGCGTCCAGTAGCACGGACATGTGGTGGTAGTTCACGTAGGGCACTTTGAGGATCTCCCAGAACTCGTCGTAGAGCGCGTGCCTTGCTGCTTCGATACCGAAGCAATCGAGAATCTCGCGGATGTCGTTGCTGAATGTGCGCGTGGCGTCAACGTTGGGGTGCGCCAGGAGATCGTACAGGTTGCCCGCACCCTCGACGTCGAGCACGTGCTGCTTCTTACACGCGTAGGCGTTCGTCGCCTCGTCCCACAGCAGTTCGCTGTTGACGTCGCGCTGGTACACCCGCCCGACGCCCTCGATGCCCGAGATGATGATGTCGAGAACCTTTTCCTCCATGAACCGCAGGGTCAGCAGGTTCTTGACGGCTTCGGCAGGGAACACGATGCGCATCACGAGTTTATCGGGCGTGTTGGCGTCCGAGTAGACGCACTGCAGAATGTTGACGCCCGAAGTTTCGATCGCCGTGCGGATCGACACCATGTCGTTCACATTGCGCGCCGCCATCTCCGTCTCGTCGAATTCCAGGCGCATGATCCAGGGCGACGCGCACGCGCGGTCGTTCTCGACGGAGAACGCCTGGAAGGTCTGCAGGATCTCGCGGTCCTCGGCGATCTTCGTGTCCGTGGTGAGCGGGTAGGGGTCGTAGTACATGCGCACCGACTTGGTGATGTCGCGCAGCGTCGTCTTCTGAAACTCGCGGATCATCATGATCGCAAAGTCCAGACTCGTGGACATTTCCGGTTTGAGGTAGACGAACGAGAGGGGGTTCTTGGGGTTGCGCGAGACGCTCAGCAGTTCCTTAATCCTGGGGACACCCTGGGTTGCGCCCGCCTTGACAGTGCCGGCTGAATGGAAGGTATCCCTATGGCATACTAGGTTGAGACCCGTAAAGTTGCGCGTTCCGGCAACCGTCAAGTCGTACACACGCCCCTTGATAGGTTCTACCTCTTCAATTGATTTGACTTTGTCGAGCACGACGTCCTGCATTGTCGACCTACGAAATCCATGATCGACGACTGTATTCAGTCGCTCCTGTTTTGAGGCGATAGACACCTTGAACGTGTTGGCGAATGCATAGGTGTAGTGTGCAGGAATGAAGGTCGCGAACTGCTTGCTAACCGTCTTGAACTTTCCGAGTGCGGGCGTATATGACGACGTCGATGTATATATGCCGTACCGCGCCATGATTGCATTCATCTTCAGTATCAGATCCTGTGACACGGACGAATATGTTATCGTATCTTTCAAACTGACCGACCCATCGCCCCCAATATATCCGTCGACGAGACTCTTGACGAACGTATCGGGCGCCTGCAGGACCCAGTCGGGCATCGTCTTTTCGTGCGACGTGCGACCCAGAAGCGCCGTCATGACCTTCGCAAGCATCGTCGAGTGAATGATGAGACTCTGCGACGTTCCGCAGATTCCAGTATTTTCAATCGTCTTTTCGCAGCGCACAACGTGTGTTCCAACATTCCATTTGTCCGTAAGGTCGCGAACACGCTGAATGTATGCGTCGTCGTTATTCGTAATCATAACCTGCGTGCGGTTGCTCATGCCCTCTGCCAGGTACGCACCGAAGAAGAACCCAAGTTCCGAATCGAGGACCCACGTTTCGGGAATCTGTGCAGGTTCGCGCGTGTGGTATTTCTGATACACAGCAGACTGAACGTCCGAACCGTACAACCACTCCGTTGCGGGTAATATTTCGCGAAGACTGAACGCTGCAATCTGGGGAAGTTGTTCAGCAGCGATAGACGCGGCGATCGGCAGTTCGCTTCCCACTTTGAGTTCCGACCCGTTTGTCGCCACGAGAACTCCGTTCTGGACTGTCAAGAACGACTTGCCCTTGGTCGCCTTTACGACGCGACCGCTTTCGAGTTCTACCTTTAGAATCGTCGAGGACCCGTCCTCGTTCACGACAGGGTGATGTGTGACCGCCTCAAGTTTCGTCCAGACCATCCTACCCGTTTCGTCGCACGACAGCGCCTGCCATCCGTCGTCGTCAAGATCGGCGTATTTTTGATCGCGATCAAGATGTTGTACCTTGTCGGCGTGTTCTGCACAGTATGTGTCCACAAACTCGCCAATCGTTGGAGTCATAATCAACCCGTTCTTTGAAATTATGATTCGCTCGTCCCAGTCCACCGAGTTCAGCGTCAGTTGCGTCGTGGGTTCGCCGATGGACTGTGCAGCAAGCGCCCCCACCATTTCTCCAGGATGAACCTGCCCCTTGTTGTACCTAAATCTGACCTCCTTCAGCAGTTCGTCGAAGATCTTGACGGTCATGCGGTATTCCAAAATCGTGCGGCGGGGCGCGAGGTAGAACCGCACGAGGCAGTGGAAGAGGCGGTTGGGCGCGATGAAGGGTTCCTTGATGAGTTTCGTGAGTTCGTCGACGACGTAGGAGGGCGTCAGGTCGGTCTTGGTCGAATAGGGGTTGCGGTACTTTTCCACGAGGCGCTTGAGGTGGACGGGTGCCAATACAGAGTCCTTCTTCTGGAAACTAAACACTTCGCGCACGAGCATGTCGCGGTCGCGCAGCAGTTCGTCTACCAAATCAGGGTAGACGGATTCGGTGTTGGTCATGACGTCCGCAAGATCGGCGGGGTTCAGGGCGTAGTTGCGGTAGATTTCCTCCATGGTCATGAGCGCGAGGTTGATGGGTTGCGACTCGACTTGGGTCGAATCGACGCCATCCTCTCCATATTTATATTGGATGATGATGCCTACGTTATTGCGAATGGTGCCGTCGTACGCGACGTGCATATCCTCCATCGTCTTCATCATTTGGCGCTGGATGTATCCCGTGTCTGACGTATCGCGTACCTGCAGACCATTCGCCAGACCAAAGTTCAATGTCGTGGGGATTGTGAGGTCGTACACCTTGGGGTACTCTTCCACGCCCATCTTGCGAATTTCGGCAATCGGGTCGAGCACGACGTCGTTCAGCGCCTCAAAGTTGCGGTGGAGTTCTGAAGGCGCCATAGTCTTTAGTTCTCGCTGCTTACGATCATCTACAAGTGTAACTACCTCTGCAAACCGCCGCGCCCACTGCGCCCGAATCGACAGGCGGTGCGAAGGAGCAATCGTTTCGGTATGGAGGTTATTGTCCTTGAGTTGGGTCGTAAAGACCTTGGCAAACATTCCGAGACGCGAACACAGCATAGATATTCCCTCTGTCAACCGCCTCGAGGCAGATGACGCCTCTACCGAGTTGTGTGAAACACATCCGTCGCCCGAGATATATCCCGACAGAAGACCCCTTACGAATTCGTCGGATGCCGTGAATGCAGCGTCTGGGACGTATTTCTCTGCTGCACCGTGTCCTACAATACGCGTCAGGAACTGAGCGAGCATACGCGACGATCCCACCACCGCCTCGCTGCGCCCACCGATATGGTTGACCTTGCACGTCTTGCGATAGGTGATGTTGTGCTTTGCAAACCATCGGATAACGGCGTTTTGAACATTTTCATTGAGGTTGGTTATTTGAACGCTGCCAGACTGAATACATGCATTTCCCTCGGCGAGGAAGAGACCAATAAATACACCGTTGTCATAGTCAAGTTCGAACACTGCAGGTATTTCGCCACACGTGCGCGTCGCGTGAAAGGGGTAGACGACGCCGTCGCGCACATTGGAAGAGCGCTTCGACGCCCGCATAAGCAGCGCTTTTTTTGTGTATGGCAACGTAAACTCTTTGCCGTTATGCGCCTCCCACCATCCGGCGGGAATATGCTCCCGCCCTTCCATTGCTTCATTCATCATCCGCGCCGCCACATTAAAGTCTGTCCCGTATACGTACTCTGATTTTGCGAATATTTCTTCCATATGTATCCTTTTAGTTACGACGGGGGGAGAGCAGAGGTTCATGGTTACGGGTGTGCAATCGCCCACCTTCACGCTCGGTGTCGACGTTTCTTCAAGTTGCCGTGTATCGGGGTTCCAGATGAGCAGCGACTTCGATTCGGTGACAATGACGCGCCGCCCACCCTGTGTAATAATTTCGTAGAGGTGCTCGCCCGGATCGTGCCGTGTGACCGCCACGACGTCGCCCCATGTGACTGCCCCCGCGTGATCTGTTGTAGGGATCGAGAATCCGTCTACATACAAGTGTTCCATCTGTCGCTCCTCGAAGTGATTTACTTTGTCTGCATTCGCCGCCAAGGTCCCATCAATCCAGTCGCCGATACGAACGTATTTCGAAACGCCATTTTCAACGATGATGATTGGAGTATCGCCCGTGACCGACTTGACAGCTGTGTCGATAAGACCCTCGCGACCGCCCATGGCGTGGAAGAAGTATTCGGCAGGTCGCAGTCCCTGGACGAACGAACTCTCGACGAACCCGCGCGACTCGATGCCGTCGTCGAACTTTGTAAAGTGCGGCAGCGAGCGGTCCTGGAGCGTGTACTGCACGCGCTTGCCGTCCACAATCTGCTGACCCAGCAGCGACATCATCTGCGCAATGTTGAGATCGCTGCCTTTCGCGCCCGAATCGACCATCTGGACGAGGCGGTTCTCGCGCGGCAGGGATTCCGTCACGCGACTCGAGACCTTTGCAGAGATGTCTTTGAGGGTGTTGTTTATCTGGTTCTCGAGTTCGTCGCCGTCGGAGCGACCGGACACGTTGACGAAGCGACCGGCATGAACGTCGGTCAGAATTTCCTGGACGCGGCGGCGCCCGTCCGCGAGCGTAGTCGCCACGAACTCTGCAGTCTCGGTATTTGCGACAAGATCCGACGCGCCCGTCGAGAAACCGGTGTACGTGTTGAACTTGGTGACGATCGCCTGGATTTCATTAATAAACTGACCGCATCGCTGGGGTCCGTAGTCGTTGAAGAGCACGTGCAGTACGCCCTGCGAGGTCTTGTTGAAGGCGCCCTTGCGCAGCAGTCCCTTCGTGAGTCTGCCGTTTTCTACCGTGACAAGTTCGTTAAAGTTCATGAGGGGGAAGGCAGCAGAGATGACGTCCATGCCGGTGTGGTCGAGACCCGTCTTGTCGAAGGACGCGAGCGGTCGCCTGAGTTTGGCCATGATGTTCATCACTATAAACTCGGGGATGCGCACTTTGGGGTTCGAGATGCGGAAGGCGCCCGTGAGCGTATCCTGGACCATCTGAATGATGGGGGCGTTCTCGCGGGGACTGATAATCAAGCGGAGCACGGAGGCGAGTTGCAGCAGTTCGGTCTCGGCAGCAATGCTCTGCGGAAGATGCAAATTCATCTCGTCGCCGTCAAAGTCTGCATTGTAGGGTTTGGTGGCGCTGACGTTCAGGCGGAAGGTCGAGTAGGGCAGAACTTTCACGCGGTGGCACTCCATGGACCCCTTGTGCAGCGAGGGTTGGCGGTTGAAGAGGACGTAGTCGCCGTCAATCATGTGGCGGTGCACGACGTCGCCCTCGCGCAGGTCGATCATGTCGGGGTTGACGTAGCGCAGCGAAATCATGCGCTTGTCGTCCTTGATGAACACGGACTTGGCGCCGGGGTAGCGGACGCCATTGCGCACGTACATCATGAGGCGGTCGCGGTTGTAGGGCGTGACGATCTCGGGTTTTGTCAGGTTCGATGCGATTTCTTCGGGGACGCCGAGTTCGTCGACGTCGATGTTGGCGTCGGGCGTAATGACGGAACGGGCAGAGAAGTCGACGCGCTTGCCCATGAGATTGCCGCGCACGCGCCCCGTCTTGGCGCCGAGACGGGATTTCAGGGTCTTCAACGGGCGACCCGAGCGTTGTGCAGCGGGGGGCATACCCTTGATGTCGTTATCCACGTAGGTCGCAACATCGTACTCGAGATGCGCGGTCATCTTTTCGATGTAGTCTCGGGGTTGACCGCGGTCGATCTGCTCGCGCAACTTTTGATTGCTGCGCACGATGTCGATGAGTTTGTGGGAGAGGTCGTCGTCCATGCGCTGGTTGTCGTCCATGACGACAGGTGGGCGGACGGTGAGAGGAGGGACGGCGAGGACGGTGCAGACCATCCACGCGGGGCGACTGTAGCGCGGATCAAACCCGAGAATGCGGATGGAAGTGTCGGTGAGGCGCTGGAAGCATCGCAAGACCATCTCGGGTTGCAGGGGTACGAATTCAGGTGGCGTGGCGCCGGGACCGGTTTGCTGTCCGTGGAGGGAGCAGACGGTGCCCTGGACCTTTACGATCTTGTGGAGCATCTGAGTTTCGCAGGTGGGGCAGGAAACCGACTGCTTGCCGTTCTTGGACGCCTTTGCGATTGCATTGACGGTGTCTTTGCGCACGGTGGCGAGGCGGTCCATGCCTGCGAGTTCGGACTCGAGGTAGCGCATTTCAGCGTCTGCATTCGAGGCGACGACGTACAGCGATGAGCAATTGAGACAGACGGTGTTCAGGACCTTGATCGTAAAGTCGAGGAACTGATACAGGTAGACGGGACGCGCAAGGGTGATGTGTCCGAAGTGACCCTGGCACTGGAGGTTGGTGTGCTTGCAGGTGGGGCAGACCTTGCCGGACTCGATGACGCCAAGACGGGAATCAAAGACGCCGCCGGGCACGGGATTGCTGCCCTGGTGGGTCTTGTCGGTGATGACCTCCACGACCGAGCGCCGCAGAATCTCCTCGGGCGACGTAATGCCAAACTGCACGCCTACAATCGACATTGTATCTTACTTATATGTTGCGTCTCTAATATCTTTCTTTTACGATCCGTTCTGTGCGAATATTTATGGATTGTGCGAAGATCTGATCGATTGGCGGCGCTTCCTCAAAGACTCACCGCCGCCGGCAGCGGCGGCAGCGGCGGCAGCGGCGGCAGAAGAAGAAGGAGCAGAAGAAACTTGGCGGACTTGAAGCAACTTTTGAAATAGTTCCGTACCAACCTTGAAATCTGTGACTCCGGTTCTCTCTTCGACAAACTGCAGCATCGCCGCGTATTCCTTGCCCTCCTGCGCCTCGAACACCTCGCGCTCGCGGATCTTGTGCGTGTCCAACCAGTTCAGCAGCAGGCGGATCTCCCGGTCGAACAGCAGCGGGTCCTCCTCCGTCGGTCGTCGCTCGCGCACGTACTTTGCCAGATCGTCCATGCTGCCTTTATAAACCATTTACAGGAGACTTTCGCAGTTACTACGAACAATCATAGTTCAACGGTAGAATGAAACCCTTCCAGCATCGCGAGCGCTAACAAGCGAACGAAGTGAGCGCAAGGTTTAGATCTGGGTTCGACTCCCAGTGATTGTATCCTTTGAAGATCTGCTAGCTCAGTTGGTTAGAGCGTCTGGCTGTTACACTACATATCACACCCACCGGAAGGTCGATCGTTCAACTCGATCGCAGATCGAACCCATACTTTCAGAAAAGCGAACGCTCTTCTGAAAGTGTGCCGCGCCGCGCCGCGCCGCGCCGTAAAACGGATAATCTATAGTATAGACTGGTCAAATAAAATGCTCGCGGAGGTCGGAAAAACCGTCGCGGCGGTTATCGTAACCTACTCTGCTCACTATGCTAGCATAAAGGTGTACTCGGGTGTCTGCGTCCCCGATGGAATTCTCGGATACATTCAGGGGTTTCTATCTGCAGGAAGTCCGCTCTGTTCCGCGACGCTCGCGTACGCGTCCAACTCCCAGAACTCCTACGCCACGTTGATAACCATGGCGGTCTCGCGCATCGCCATCGACATGCTTACGCCGTTTTAGTCGTGATCTGCGCGCACAGAATCTCGGCGTCCGCGGCGTCCTTCCACGTGATTTTTGTCATCAACTTGCCCGTAACAGTGTTCGTCGAGTTCGACACCTCGTGGTGGTGCCCCGCAAGCAGGGGGCACGAATCGCCCGTCTTTGCGACCTCCTCGCACAACGGAGCAGTCGCGCTGTACGGAAACCCATTGAGCGTCACGTCGTAGTATGCAGTTCCCGACGCGACGGGCGCGTCCAAATCAAAGTCGAAGGTCGTGAAGACCACCTCGTCCTTTGCGGGAGTGTCCGTGGATATCGACACCGCAAGGTTCTTCGCCAGCGCGTCCGGCGCCGAGCACACCGCCGTGCCCGTCAGGTGTTCGCGGTACAGCGCCAGCGCATAAACCATCGCGTGTCGCAGTCTGGGCATTTGTTTGTACACCCATGAAACACGAAAACGGATATCGGTTTACCGGCACACATGAGACTATAATGTTAACTCGGCGCAAGAGAATGATTCCCAACTTTTCAAGGATGCTGTTCGAGACTTTAGAGGAATATGATAATTACACCCTCGCCATGAATGCTGCCAAGAAGATGCGGAAGAATGTGGAAACAGTGGGTTCGGAACTGCTAGTGGCGCTGCTGTGCGCCGGCGCGCGGTTCGACGCGCCCGAGTGTCCGCCCAACCTGCTGGGGTGCGCGCCCGAGCAGTTCGGTAAGTACCGCGCGGACATGATGTCGCGCCCCGCGACAGACAACGAACACAGCGCGGCGAACTTTATGACCGCCCGACCGCCAGAGTGGATCGGCACACAAGTGTATCTGACGGGCAAGTCGTTCGCGGACACGCCGGAAATCAAGGCGCTGAACGCAGGACTCGACCGCAAGGTGGTCAAGGCGGACGTCTATCTGAAACTCGCAGACGCGTCGTTCGTCGGTATATCGGTCAAGCAGTCTGAGGCGGCGACCAAGAGCAATTACAGCGTCGAAAAGATGTTTAGCGAGGAGGATGCTGCCGAATGCCTCAAAGTGCGGCGCGAAATGCTCGCCGCCATCGGCGTGACAACCTACTACGACGAATCCAAACGCGACGAGGTCAACGCGCTGTTCTACGACCGCGAGAACCCATACTGGACTCTGCTGCGAACCCACATTGAAACATATAAATCTTCCATCACGAAGACGCTCGCAGACTGCCTTTATGGGGCAGGCGTTCCCTACCCGCTGTACGAGTTTGACGGGACTCTACTGGTTCGTCTGAGCGCCGTAGACTTGGCACAGGTCACATTCGAGGAGCACATGCCGTTCTACATGTGCGACAAGGACGGCGTCACGCCCCGCAAGTGTGCAAAAATGTTTTATAGATTGACGACCCCGCGCGGTTCATACCGCGTCGAGGTGCGCTGGAAGGGCGACTGCTACGGCGCCTCCCCCCAGTTCCAGATTCACTCTGCGTAATAACTCTCCAGCAAATGCCGCATGATATGCTCCACCACATTCACGTTCACCGAATTGCCTAACTGCTTGTATGCGGTTGGGTTTTTCGCGTGCAGAATGTGCTCGTCGGGGAAACTCTGGAGTCTCGCGCACTCCCGCGGTGTGAGAAAGCGCTTTTCGGGTCCGTATATGGGCGTCTGCACCATTGCGACCAGCGTGGGGAAGAAGGTCGCTTTTTTCACGCGCATGCCCGACTGGCGCAACTGGATGAAGTGGTTCCACATCGTGTCGCCGTCCAGAATCTCGCCCACCTGCCACTCCAACTTGCGGTAGACGGCGCGCTTCTCCAGGATATCGCAGTGCCGCGCGACCCACTCGTCCCAGAACTCGGGGTTCCGTTCGTACAGCGCGCGGTTCTGCTCGATGTACTTGCGCTCCCACGCCGGGTACTGCATGAGATCGTCCTCCGTGTTGTAGAACATGTCTACCAAAACAGGATGCTTGACGTCCGCCTCGCGAATCACGGGCAGCGCCTCCGTCCATGCATCGAACGCTGCTTCGACGTCCTCCTTCACACCAAACCCCTCGACACCATGCTGCAGGATTTCGACGGGCGCGTTTACAGGTGCGGGCGGCGCAGCAACGTCCTCCCCCTCGAGTCCGCGCACGCCCATAAAATACACCCTTTGGCGGTTTTGCGGGATTCCGAACTCGTCGGGACTCATCGTCACCGTCTTCATTGCATACCCCAGATTTCGAAACGTCTCCATGATCGTGCGAAGAACTTCGCCGTCCTGGATCGTGAGAATATGCTTCACGTTCTCCAGAAGCAGGATCCGCGGTTTGTGGTGTTCCACGATGCGCGCGATCTCGTAGAACAGCGTGCCTCGGTAGTCGAGCAGTCCGAGTCGGTGACCTCCATTGGAGAATGGATTGCAGGGGAATCCCGCCGCGAGAACGTCGTGTGCAGGAACGTCCTCGGCGCTCACTCGGGTAATGTCTCCCACCGGACGCAACCCGAAGTTTGCGGCGTACACGTCCTGGCACTTTTCGTCGATGTCGGAGGCGAACACGCACTCGCCCCCGAGTCGCTTGAGCGCCACGTGGAACCCCCCGATGCCGCAGAACAGGTCTACGAATTTAAAAGGCGGCATGTCTTACTTATCTACTTTATCCGTAGCTGCTTTTTCGTCCGTTTTAACCTCCCGAAACTGCCAAAAAAATCCGTGCACTTCCTTTCTTTCGAACACGTACATGGGGTCCGGATCGTGTATTGCGCCGCACGACATTAGTTTCACAAACTCGCCCATATAGGTCCCACGCGGAGAGGATATTGCGACCCTCGTAGCACTTGCCGATCTCAGGGGGGTACCATTTCAGACAGACCGCACAGTGTCGTGTCTAAACAAAAAATTGGCAGCACCTACTTTCGCTCTAGCAACTCCGTCGCCCCCACGAGGGGGGCTACGTCCCCCCGAACGGGAGTTGCGAGGCACTAACCGAATAGACTTACGCTTCGGTGCTGCTTATTAGTTTTTATGTTTTTTTGGGTTGTGTTTACATTACTTAGACTTACTTAGGGGCGGCGGACGACAATGTGAACGTCGTACCACTGGTCCTGGTCGCGCACATCGACCCAGCGCTCATCGGGGAAGTCCATGCACTGGTTGAGCGTCGCATCGCGCGTGATCGCCTGGTCCGGCATCACCTTGCTGTAGGTGATGGATGTGACTCGGATGTGATCGACGAGCGCGCCGAGATCCTCTCCCACCAAGCAGGCGGTCTTCAGCGTCTTGTCTATACGTTCCTCCGTACTGCAGACAATGCCCCACGTCGACCCGTCGCTGCGCCACCCCCGGAACTCCAAGTACACGTCGGCGCCTTCATAGTACGCCCAGATCTCCGCGCCCACTGCGCCGCCCTCCATTAGCACGGATCCTATCTTCTCGTCGTTGCTCGCCTGTAGTGCTGCTGCATCCATAAACTGCGGGAGAAGGTTGACTCCTACATCGGGGTACTCTACTGCTACTGCTACTGACATTCTTCTTGCGTGCTGTGCGTGCTACAACTATGGGGGTAGTTGTATCTTTGTGGTGGGGGCGATTGGTGTTTATGTGGTCTCACCGATCCGTTTTGCGATCGAAACGGATCGGATGAAATCGGATCACGGTCATGTCGGCGACAACTACGAGGAAGAAACTACGCGAAGAAGAAAAGAAGAGACGAGAATGCCCACATGCATCGCCACGACTAAGACAGGAAACGCATGCAGATTCGAAGCAGAAGAAGGTCGCGACAAGTGCAGGACGCACCGCAACTGGGTCCCGCCGCCGCCGCGGTGCGTCTGCGTGACTGCGAAGGGAACGCAGTGTACGCGCGACGGATTGACTGGCGGAACCAAGTGCCACCAGCACCGCAATACGGAGCGCACGATAGACACGGAGATTGTGCTAGCTGTAGAGCAGTGCTCGCACGTGAGTCGCGGAAAGCGCTGCCGCCGGGGCGAGGTGGCGGGAAATGCCCAGCACGAGTGCACGGTGCACGCACGTATCCGGTTTCGGCGGGACGATATGGAGCGCCGGGTCGGAATATACCAGCAGATTCAGGACATGTACTGGGACGAGCGCCGGGCGGCGGGGATCCAGATGCCTCCCGCGAATGACGGACACTCTGTGATCGATGAGGTGCAGGCGTGCTCGTTGCAGGTCTTCCTGTCGTTCGATTTAACGACCACTCCCACCGACGAGCAGATCGCTGCGGCTGTCGCAGTGTTCCGACCCCGCCCGGACGATGTAGTGATAGCCGAATGGTGGGCGGCACGGGGTGAAGCGCGTCCGGAAGCGCACCCGCCCGACTCTCTGGGGGCGATCGCGGCGTCCTCGCAGAACGTTCACACGCGCGCCGTGATCGATCAGTCCAAGCGCGGCATGGACTTTATTCTGGCGGTTCCGGTGCCCAAGGGGCAGAACACGCTGGCAGAGTTGAAGGCGCGGTGGTCCGAGGCGTCGCACGCGCTTATCCATGCCGACATTCGCATGTGGTGGAACCAGAAGTCCTGCTTCACGACGGACGACTACATGTACCGCCGCTTGCTCACCGGCGTGTGGGCGTACATAAAGGCGCAGGATGACCCGGAGCGGCGGAAGGAACTCGAGGCGCGCCTGATGGAGGAGTGCCGCGAGGCAATGCGCATGTGCTGCCAGGGACACACCAACCGCCTCGTGAACGTTCTGAGCGGTTTCGTGGACGAGATTCAGGTCGAGCAGTCCAAGGGCGAGATCCTGCAGCAGCGGTTCGCGGCCATCGGCGAGATAGAGGACGAGGAGGCGCGCTACACTCGGGCGACGGAGGTGATCGCGGAACTCGGTCTGAACGCAGACGAGGCGGGACCCTGGTTGGACGCCATCGCGACCCCCTAATGTAGAAACCAAACAAAAAACGTTTTAACGCAAAAAGGCGCCGTCTCATTCGCTCAAGTCGCCCTTCCCAGGGGGCGACGTGGCACTAACCGAATAGACTTATGCTTCGACGGCAACCTTTTTGTTTTTTTTATTTTTTGGTTTTTT
>Ga0214919_10000083_pt1 | contig 146174 bp, 110 predicted proteins | sample LL1503_MetaG_FD_177994 | JGI IMG/M metagenome (GOLD analysis project Ga0214919, IMG submission 177994) | Freshwater microbial communities from Lake Lanier, Atlanta, Georgia, United States - LL-1503 | ecosystem: Environmental > Aquatic > Freshwater > Lake | place: USA: Georgia | collected...
GTAGAGGAACATCGGCGAGGCGAGCGCCACCGAAAGCGTCTGCTTGAGCGCCGCGGCGTGCTTGTCGCCCGCCTTCCGGCGCACGTCGTAGCGGGCGAGCAGGCGGTCGATGAAGTGCGCGGGGGCTAGCGTGCCGCGAAAAGCCTCCTGGGCGAATCGCCCCAGAGCGGCACGCAGTTCGTCCGGCGTGGGCGGGGTCGACGTGTCGTCCAGCGGGATGCCGAGCGCAGCAATGCCGGGCGGCTTGGGCTTGGCTGCGTCTGGCAGGCGTTCGATTTCGATCCAATCCACCCAAAGCACCAGCTCGGGGCCGATGCCGTTCCGCTTCACCGCCTCTTCTCGCCTGCGGCCACCTTCTTCGTTGGTGTCCCAGCTGCCCTTCTCGCGGATGAAGAGGAGGCGGTTGTCGCGGGAGGTGGCGTTGCCGCGGGTCATCGTGAGGGGGAACTCGACGACCTGCGGGTTTTCGATCGTGCCGGTGATCTCGCGCGTGCCTTTGACCTTCCCCGTGCGGGCATGGATGCCGAAATCAAGGAAGCGTCGCTCCGGTGGGCAGTCTTTCGTGGCCGCCGCACGGACGCGGACGACGTATTCGCCCACCGGCCAGTCATAGGGCATGAGGATCTCGATGTAGTTCACGTTGAGTTCCGCCGGATGGCGGGTCTGCGTGCCGAGATACGCACCCTGATCCACGTCGGGCATGCCGATGTAATATTCGTGATATTTCAGCCAGCCTGCGTGCAGCGAATCGTTCGCGAGGTCGGCGTCGTTCTCGTTTCCCTTGTTGAAGCCGAAATCGCGGGGATTAGGCGCACCGGGAATGCGGGCCCATTCGCGGCGAAAGCGCGAGTCATTCTTCGTCTCCGCTTTGATGGTGGCGACGATGTCCGCGTTTTCGGGAAGCGCTGCCGCCTCTTCCACGGCCTTCACCCACTTCTGCGCCCGCTCCTTGGCGTCGATCTGGTACTTCACGAAGTCTCGTACCTTCGGCGTCGTGGTCTCGCCCTCGTAGCGCATCGTTTTCTCGACGGCCGTGGCGGCCTGCCGCTCGAAGGCTTCCGTCAGGGCCTCCAGCCCGAGCGCCTGATACTGCTCGAGCTGGTTACTCGACATGAACAGGTTCGCCCCCGCTGTGTCGAAGCCCTCCGAGGCCGTGTCGGGCGGGAGTTCGCTCACATTGATCTCCACGCCGAGCAGTTCGCGGAGCGTGTTGCGGTATTCGCGGCGGTTCAGCCGCCGCATGGTGATGACGCCCTGCTGATCGCCGAGGCTCCGCCGGGCCGCGACCATCACGTGCGACAGATCGTCCAGAAAGTTCGTCTTCGCCACGCCTTCCGGCTGCTTTTCGTCGTCGGGCGGCATGGAGCCCGAATTCAACTGGTTGAGTACCTTCTGCCAGCGCTCCGCCGATTCGAGCGTGGTGATCGTGAACGGCAGATCGTCCAAGCGGAAGCTGCCTTCCTGCTGCTGCTCGTTGTGGCATTTGCCGCAGTGCTCTTTGAGAAAGGTCTGGTGCTGCGAAGGCATGGCCACGACCGGAGCCTCCTCCGCGGCGAGAGCGACAGCGTGGGGCAGCAGCAGGGCGGCGATGGATGTGCAGATGTGTTTCATGCGAGTCATGCGAGTCATGGTCACAGAGTCGGGAGCGGCCGAGGTGGGAAGCGTAGTCATCATGGCAACGGCGGCCGGTGAGTGAGCACCACGCGGACATCATCGACAAACAGTCCTGCGAATTCGCGGGGCTGCGGTGCTCGCGGGCCGTTTGGGTCATACAAGGAGAGATGCACGAGAAGAAAGCGGGTGCCGGGGGGCAGCCGCAACTCGCCGCGGAGCGCCCCCCATGCGTTGCGGCTGGTTTGGATCCGCGCGTTGCGAACCGAGGTCGCCAGGATGGTCATGCCCGAGTGTGAGGTGCTGGCAGCCGCCGCTGCCTGCGAGCGATCGGTTCGTTCCATGAACTCGAGACGCTCGTCGGGCGTCGGCAGGGCATCCGTGGCATGCATCGAGATGCCGCAGGCAGCAGGGCCGGGAACGCCTTCAGGCAGGGAGAGGAAGCGGGCTTCGACGGAGACGCAGGCATCTCCACGGGCCACATCGTATTCAGGTCCGCTCACGTCGATGATGCGAAACACGTCGCCGATGAAGCCATCCCGCGTCGGCTTGCCCTCGTAATCCGATCGCAGGAATCGCAGCATCTTCCTGCCGCCCACCGGCTTCACGCCCCGATACTCGCCCACGACCTGCGAGTAATCTCCGCTCCAGGAACCCGCCTCGACAGGAATGCCCGTCGCCAGCGGCGGCGGACCCGACTCGAAACCCTCCTGCAGCAGAGTGACCACCCTGCCCGCGTATGTCCCGACATACCCCAATACCGCTGAGGCACCGAACAGGCCGATGAACAATCCTGCCGCTACCGCGGTGAGCTGACGCCAGGAGAACCACGACACGCCCGTGGATCGCGGCGTGCTCTCGACCGGGGATTGCATCTCGGCCAGGGAGCACTCGTTGTCGTGGTAGAGAAACCACAACTGGCGGGCATCGGCGCTCGATTTCAGCACGGCGGCGAGTTCCAACGAGTCGGCTTCGTTGAGTTCGTCGTTGAGCGCGGCATTGAAAAGCCGGTGCCATTCGCGGTGGTCGGGTGGATTGGTCATGGATTGCGACGGATGAAGCGGCGTTTGTTGTGGGTCGGTCGTCGTCCCAATAAAGTATGTACGCTGCCCGCCGCCACTTCCCGGAATTTCCAGGGAGACCTCCCGGAAGACCGTGGGGCCGGCACGCCGATCGGCCGGGCGGAAACCCTTTGCGGTACGGAAAGAACGCGATATGAACCAACTGTGGCTGCTCGTCGCGGTGCCGTTGGCCATCGGCCTCGAATGGTCTGATGCCCATCCGACGGTCGTGTTCTGTGCATCGCTTGTCGCGATCCTCCCGCTCGTTGGCATCATGGGCACCGCCACGGAGCGGCTCGCGTCGAAACTTGGGCCCACGGTCGGCGGGCTGCTCAACTCGACGCTGAACAACCTGCCCGAGCTGATCATCGGTGGCGTCGCCCTCGCCCATGGCCTTGCCGGCGTGGTGAAGGCCTCGCTGACAGGGGCCATTCTCGCCAACCTGCTCGTCAGCTTCGGTCTGGCGCTCATCACCGGTGGGATGCGGCACGGCGAGCAGCATTTTGACTCGCGGCGACTGCGGATCAGCGCATCGATGCTCATGATCTGCGCGTTCGGCTTCATCGTGCCGGCGGTCTTCAGTCTCGGCACGCCGGACGGCACCCGCGACCTCTCCCTGGAGATGTCGGTCGTGCTCGTCGCGCTCTACGGCATCAACGTGGCGGTGACACTGTTTTCGAGCCGTGGTGGAACCGGGCTCACGGTCAATGAGGCTTTCTCTGATGAGCATCCAGACTCCCCGCTGTGGACGAGCCTTGCGACGCTCGTCGTGGCGGCGTTGTTCCTGGGCCTGATGAGCGAACTGCTCTCGAAGGCCCTCGAGCCCACCGCGAGACAACTTGGACTCTCAAATACGTTCAGTGGCCTCGTGCTGCTCGGCGGCATCGGCAGCATCGGCGAGATCCTCGCCAGCTGCCACTTCGCGCGACAGGGGCGGCCGTCCCTCGTGCTCAGCGCGACGGTGGGCTCGTCGATCCAACTGATGCTGCTGGTGGCGCCGCTGCTCGTGTTCGCCGGCCGTTACATCGGGCAGCCGATGGACCTGGCGTTCACATCGTTCGAGGTCGTGGCGATCGTGCTCGCCACGATGATCACCCGCGAGCTGATCCAGGACGGCAAGGCGAACTGGTTCGAGGGTGTGCTGCTGCTGGCCGTCTACCTGATCCTGGCGATCGGGTTCTTCCACCTGCCGGATTGACGGCAACGCCTTTTCGCATTCCCTTCTCGCATCCATCGTCGAAGCTCACGTCGAGCGAGCGAGACGGCTCACCGCACGACCATGAGCACGGCGTCGAACAGGTCGTGCAATGCGCGGGCAAGACGTGAATCGGTGCCGAGTTCCTGTCCCAAGCGGACGAGAACCAGCGTCTGGATCATTCCATTCCAGTTCAGATTTTTCATGTCGCCCTCCATGACGACGTGTGGCTGCCCCGAACGAGAGACTGCCTACATGCTACGGAGCCCTGGGGTGGCCGGCAAAACAGGCCGCGGTCCGGCGGGAATTGCGGCGGACCTGCGGGCGGACAGTTTGGTGCCACAGCCAGCTAGTCCAGCCGGCTCAGGATGAGCGAGGCATTGTGGCCGCCGAAGCCGAAGTTGTTCGACATGGCGACTCGGATCTTCGCCTCGCGGGCGACCTTCGGCGTGTAGTCGAGATCGCAGTCGGGGTCGGGCGTTTCGAGGTTGATGGTGGGGGCGATCACACCGCGATCGATCGTGAGCGCACAGACCACCAACTCGATGCCGCCGCTGGCTCCGAGCGTGTGCCCGAGCTGGCTCTTCGTGCTGGACAGTGCGAGCCGCTTCGCATGGAGGCCGAAGACTCGCTTGACGGCGGCGGTCTCGGCCTTGTCGCCAAGCGGGGTGCTCGTGCCGTGGGCGTTGATGTAGTCGATGGCCTCGGTATCAAGGCCCGCATCCCGCAAGGCCATCGTCATCGCACGGGACGCCCCCAGCCCCTCATCGTCAGGCTGCGTGATGTGTCCGGCGTCGCCGCTGGCTCCATAGCCTTGGAGCTCTCCATAGATGCGGGCGCCGCGCCGCTGCGCGTGCTCCAGCTCCTCCAGCACGACGATTCCAGCCCCTTCGGCGAGCACGAATCCGTCACGGTCGACATCGAAAGGCCGGCTCGCCTGCTGCGGCGCGTCGCTGCGAAAGGAGAGCGCCCGCATGTTCTGGAAGCCTGCCAGGCCCATCGGTGTGAGCGCGGCCTCGCTGCCGCCCGTCAGCATCACATCGGCATCGCCGTATTGAATGGCCCGCAGCGCGCTGCCGATCGAATTAGAGGCGCTGGCGCAGGCGGTCGCTGCGGCGATGTTGACTCCCTTGGCTCCGAACATCGTCGAGACGTGTCCGCTGGCTGTGTTCAGCAACAGCTTCGGGATGAAAAAGGGGGAGACCTTGTCGATCCCCTTCGTGTGGAGCCGCTCGTGTTGGGCCTCGAACTCGTTGAGACCGCCTATCCCCGAGCCGATCGCCACGCCGCAGCGGTAGGGGTCTTCCTTGGCAAACTCGAGCCCCGAGTCGGCTACCGCATCGATTGCCGAAGCGATGGCAAACTGCGCGAATCTGTCGATCCGCCGGAGTTCCTTGGGGTTGCAGATGTTCTCCCGCTCCGCATCCCACGGAACCTCGCCGCCAAACTGAACCCGAAAGCCAGACACATCGAACAGCGTGATCGGTCCCACGCCGCTGTCGCCACGCACGAGGCGATTCCAGAATCCGCCGACCTCTCTGCCCAGAGACGTGACGACACCCAGCCCCGTCACCACTGCCCGCCGCTTCATGCCCCGACCTGTCATGCTCTGTCCGCCCGGTTTATCGAAAAGCCCGGCTAGCCGCTTCACTGGCCCGCCGGGCGGAGAATGGGTTCTTCACGGCACCGCCACAGCGCAGGGGGGCGTTGCCGCCCGCCCTGCCTGCGACGGTGAATGCCTACTTGCTTGCCGGCTTCGCCTTCTCCTGCTTGGGCTTCTTGTTCTTCTTGTCGTTTTTCTGGGAGTTGTTGCCTTTGCCCATGACTCATTTCCTCGCGTCGTTTGGGGATCGAGATACAAAACCGGGGCGGAGTCTAGCCATGGCCGGGCGATTTGGGCAACCGGGTTTTCGCTACTGAATTGTATGCCCCGTCTGCCAACTGGCCCAAACCGCCGGGATCGGCAGAAGTCTCGTCGCAGTGGCTTTTTCTTCCTCGATAAACCTGCCACGCCTATGGCACTCGCGTGCCGGAGATTGGCGTGCCGAGTTGGTTGGTGCCGGAGTAGGAGCCGGCGCGGGGGGACACTTCGCAGGTGTCCACCCACGCCCCCCCCGGAGCTTCGGGATTCTGCCAGCGGATGACCAGGGTCGTTCCGTTCAAGCTCCAGGTGTCGGGGCCGTCGGGTGCATTAATCGAGCCGTTTGAATAGAGCGAGATCTCCGCCGACGGGCCGTTGGTGATACTGTGTTTCCAGGTCGAATCGAACTGGGGGTCCTTCGCCAGTTCCAGCGCATTCTGCAACAAGGTCCACTCTTGAACGAGCGCCTCGGCCTCCTCTGAGTCGTCGGTCTTGCGGAGTTTTGCGGTAGTTGTGTCGTACTGCTTTCGGAGAGCCAGGGCGGCATCGCGATAGGCTGTCTCTGCGTCGCGACGGGCGTTCCTGAGGCCCGCGTCGAGCATCGACGGCAGGCTGCCTTGCTCGACGAACGCTCTCTTGGCCGCCTCGAGGCCCGCGGTGGCGTCGGCGTCGGCGTCGGTCGTGGGTTTGGCCCGCCGCAAATCCTCATCGATCCGCTTGAGCAGGCTGGCCGAGGCTGCGCGGATGGCCCCATCGTATTGCTTCCATGCTGCGGCGATCACCGGATCGGTGCTGCCATGCTGCGGCCTGGCAACGGTTCCGTGCGGCGTGACTTCGGCATGTTCTTGGAGCAGATTTTCGAGAGTCGTCGGCCCGCGGCGTTCTTGCGCATACGCAGGCACGCCCCGGCCGAATCCCAGCAGCAAGGGAGGGAGCAGGACGAGGAGCGGGACCACATGTGGGAGACGGAGTTTCATCGGCAATTGGTGGCCTCAGGGTTTGCGGACATCGTACCGAAACGCTGTGCTTGCCCCAAAGCGGCGGCCCCTTTCGGCCTGCGACGCATCGCGAAGATTCCTGGAATCGGCTATCTTCCTCCGACGGATTGCTGCGACTCCCCCTAGAAAGTGAGCTCCCATGTCTGAATTCCTCTCAGAGACCGAAGGCTGTGACCTGCTGGCCCGCCTGTTCAGGGCTCGGGGCTATGCCATTGAGCGGAACTTGCTGTTTCGGGAATATGGTGTCGAGTTCCACGTCGATGGATGGGATGCGAAGAAGCGGGTCGGCTTCGAGTTTCTCTCCAGTGAAGACGATGACCACGATGACCTGTCGCTCTCCGAATACCAGGCCCTCGGGACGGCGCAGCAGCGCGGCGAATTGGCACTGTTCATCATCGATGAAGTGGAGCCGCTGTCGGCTGCCGACCTGGCGCTGCAGGCCAACGAGTTTCTCGATGAGGTGGCCGAGGCGCTGCAGGCGCGGCGCATGGCCGGGGCCGGGCGGAAGCGGGCCGCGATCAAGAAGAAGCCGGCGACGGGGAAGGCCTCGGCAGGAAAAACAGCCTCCGCCGGAAAAACGGCCTCCGCCGGATTGAAGAAGGGCGTGACAAAGAAGGTGGCCCCGAAGAAGAAAGCCCTGGCTCGTAAGAAGTCCACCACCAAGAAGCTGTCCACTCCGTCAGGCACGAAGGCCGCCGTCAGGAAGGGCACCAAGAAGAAGTCCGCCGCGAAGAAGGTCGCGAGAAAGCGCTGAGCGGAGCCGCTCAGTCGGTCCGCTTCATGACGACAGCGGCGTTGTGTCCGCCGAAAGCAAACGACTGCGTGACGGCCGTGTCGATCCGGCAGGGGCCGGCCTCGCGGACAAACCGTAGATCGCGGATCGGGTGCTCGAGATTGCGGCACGCATGGGTCGCCTGGTGGGCGAGCGACAGCGCGGTGACCGCCGCCTCGATGCCGCCGCTGGCGCCGATGCAGTGGCCCGTCAGCGACTTGGTGGCAGCGACGAAGGGCTTCGTGCCGAAGAGACGGTCGATCACCGACGACTCGATCTCGTCGTTGACGGCCGTGCCCGTGCCGTGCGCATTGACATAGTCAACATCGCCCGGCGTGCAGCCGGCGTCCTGCACGGCGGCGGCGACCATGTCGGCGATCCGCTTGCCGGAGGGGTCCATCGACATGATGCTGTAGCTGTCGAAGTTTTCGGCATAGCCGACGATCTCGGCATAGACCCGCGCCCCGCGGCGACGGGCGGCCTCGGCCTCCTCGCAGACCAGCACCGCGGCCCCGCCCTCGGCGAAGAGAAAGCCGGTGCGGTCACGATCGAAGGGGCGATTGGCCCGCTGGAGGTCGGAGCCCTCCGCGGCCAGCGTGCGGGCAAGGTCGAACCCACGAAACATGCCGCCGTAGGGGTCGCCGAGATATTCGGCGCCTCCGCAGAGCGCCAGGTCGACCGAGCCGGAGGCGATTGCCCGGAAGGCGTGGCCGACCGCTACGGTGCCCGCGGCGCAGGCCTGCGCGAACGTGAGATTTGGCCCGCACAACGACCAACGGATGCCCAGCAGGGCCGACACGGCGTTGGGCATCATGGAGGAGACCGCGTAGGGATTGTACCGGGGCGGCATGGGGGGCAAGACCGATGGATCGGGAACGGCGGCGGTCAGGGGACTCATCACGTGGTTGGCGAGGTTGCCCACGAAGGAGCTGATGCCGCCCACGCCCGTGCCCATGAAGACACCGCAGCGGTCTGGTGCCTGGCCCTCGAGACGAAAGGTGTTTTTCTTGGCGTCGGCGGAGACTGCGGTGATGCCGGCGTCGCGAACTGCGTCGGTAGAGGCCGCGATCGTCAGCATGCCGCTCGGGTCGAGTTGCATCTGCTCGATTTTGCCGATACCCAGCGACGGCCAGTCGATGGGAGGAAGGGGAGCCCAGATCGTCGACGTCGTCTCGGCGTAACGTCGCCAGGCCGCCGGGACGGGGGCCACCACGCTCCGCCCGGCCAAGAGGGCCGACCAGCACTCGGCGGCCGAGGTGCCCAGCGGCGAGATCATCCCGATGCCGGTGACAAAAACCCGCCGGCGGTTCATGCCAGGGCTTTTTCCTCGACCCGCCGGCTGATGTAGCTGATCACATCGCCTACAGTCGCCAGAGATTTCGCGTCGTTGTCGTTGATCGAACCACCAAACTCGTCCTCGAGCGCCATGACAAGCGTCACGGAATCAAGGGAATCTGCACCGAGATCCTCGCGAATCCGCTGATCAGCGCCCAGTTCAGCGGCATCGACCTTCAAGACAGCGACGATCGTGTTTTCGACGCGTGCGCGAATTTCTTCGTCCGCCATGGCTCTTTCCTGGGTCGTCGCTCGGGGATTCGAGCAGTGCCTGACAAGACGACATGGTGCCCGGACAACGGTGTTTTCGTCAAGAGGCCTAAGGCCGGGGGGCGATTTCGCCCCAGACGGCGGGCGGTGACCGAGCACTTCATCCCGGTCGGCGTTTGTGTAGGCTCTTGCGGGCCCGCGTGGCCTCCAGACGTCCTGATTCATCAGCTTCGAAAGCGAGAGATGTGTGCCCCAGCCAACCCATGATAGGCCAGCGGTCCGGATCGCGGCCGTCGGCATCGCCAATCCGCCAGTCCGTGTCGCGCAGGCACGGGGCATGGAACTCGTGCGCGCACACTACAACGACGTGCTGTCGGAACGGAGCATGGACGTGCTCGAAAAGGTCTTTTCGCACCCCAGCATCCTTACTCGTTATCTGTCGTTTGACACGGAGCTCGACGTCCTTTCCCTGAAGAACGAGGACGCTGACAGCCGGATGGAGAGGTTCACCCACTGGTCGACCGCCTTGTCGCAGCGGGCGGCTGTGGCAGCACTCGGTCAGGTCGGGGCCTCGGCGGCCGACATTCGCGAGATCGTCGTCAACACCTGCACCGGCTACATCTGCCCAGGCGTGTCGACCTATCTGCTCGAAGCGATGAAGCTCGATGGCGGCGTGCGCGTGTTCGACGCCGTGGGCAGCGGGTGTGGCGGGGCTTTGCCCAACATCGACCTGGCCACGTACAGCCTGCATGCCAACCCGAAGGGGATCGTCTTGTCGGTCGCAGTGGAAATCTGCAGCGCGACCTACCAGATGGACAACGACATGAGCCTGTTGATCTCCAACGCGATTTTCGGCGACGGGGCGGCGGCTGCGGTCTTGTGGACCCGTCCGGAGGGCTTGCGGATCATCGATTCGGCTGGCTGCATCGACACCTCCTTCCGCGAGGACGTGCGGTATGTCTACAAGGACGGAAAACTCCACAACAAGCTGTCTGTGCAGCTCCCGAAGGTCGTGCGGGCCGTGGTACCGCCCTTGATCGACGAGTTGCTTGAGCGGAACGGCCTGTCCCGCGGCGACATTCAGCATTGGGCCATCCATCCCGGCGGCGACAGGATGGTGGCGGCCCTCGAGGAGTCGCTCGGCCTGACCGAGGAGCAGATGGCCCCGACGCGGGAGGTGCTCGCCGCGTACGGCAACATGTCGTCGCCCACCGTACTGTTCATCCTGAAGAACCTCATGGATCGCGGCATCAAGCCGGGCGAGAAGGTGCTCATGACGGCGTATGGTGCCGGCATGTCGGCCTATGCATGCCTTCTTGAAGCCTGACGGTCCGTTCGTAGCCGCTGGCGGCCGTAGCCGCTGGCAGCTGATTATCGTATGGTGAGGAAGTTTTTCGGCGGCGCTGGAGGCGGCCGCAAGGTTCGATTGATCAGGGAGGCTGTCATGCCGGGACTCAGGGAGTGGTGCAGCATGTCGAATGGACGGGGTATGCCGCGCGGAGCGATCGTGCCGGTCTGCCATGCCATGGTCGCCGTGCTGGTGATGAACGTGGTGGCTGCCGGTCGTGGCGAGGCCGCTTCCTTCCCGCCGAGTGAGAAGCTGCTGCCGGCGTCGACCCGCGTCTGGGTGAGCGTGGCCGATCCCCAGACCCTGCGGAAACGGTTCGAGCGATCGGCGCTCGGCGGCCTCCTCTACGATCCGCTCATGAGCACGTTTCTGGATGGCCTGCGGCAGCAGGGCCGGACGTCCGCCGACCCACTGCGTGGCACGCTCGAGATCACCCTCGAGGAGGTGGAGAAGATCGCCGGGGGCGAGATCACTCTGGCCGTGATCGAACGTTCCGATGGCAAACTGGTGACGCTCGCGTTGATCGACACCTCAGGCCGCGAGGCCGAGGTCGCGCCGGTCGTGGAGGCCGTGCTGGGGAGGGTGGCCGCCAAGGGGGGCAAGCCCGTGGCTGCGACGGCCCCTGTCAAGGCTTTCTCGTGGCCCATGCCGACTCCGGCCTCCGGGGCCGCTGCCCCAGCCGCCACCGCAGACAATGCCGCCCCACGCCAGTTGGCCGTCGCGGTGATGCCGTCGGCTGTCGTCGTGGGCGATCGGCTGGATGCCGTGGTCGAGCTGGCGCCGATGCTCGGCAAAGCCGCCGGCGGCGGCCGGGCCGATGCGCTCGCCGCGGTGCCTGCCTTCGCGAAAGTGATGGAACGCTGCGGCACGGGCGTGCCCGCGACCGCGGCCCCGGTGCGGTGGTTCGTCGACCCGCTGGCCTATCTGGCCGCCGACCGGCGGACGTTTCCTCCGAAAAAGAACAAAAAGGGGCCCGATTCCATCGCCATTCTACGGCGGCAGGGCTTCGACGCGGTGAATGGCGTTGGTGGATACCTATTTTTTGGCGAAGGCAATGTCGATCTGTGTCACAACACGCTGATCTCAGCTCCGCCACAGAATGGTCGGCCGGCCGACGGCCCCGACCGCTTTGAGAAGGCGGCCCGGATGCTCCGTTTTCCCAACGTGGTCGACCTCGCACCGGCGCCGTGGGTGCCGAAGGGCGCGGCGTCTTGGTTGTCGTTCGAGTGGGATATCGCCAACGCATTTGATTCGGTGGAGCCGCTCGTGGACGACATCGTCGGTGAGGCGGGTGTGTTCGAGGATGTCATCGCGAGCCTCGAGGAGGATCCGGATGGTCCGCAGATCAAGGTGCGAGACGAACTGATCAAGCATCTGGGAAAACGATGCGCGGTGGCGAGCGATCACGAGTCTCCCATCGATCCAGACTGCGAGCGGATGCTGATCGCGATCGAGACCAGCAATCCCGAAGCCGTGGCAACCGTGATCGCCAAGGGGATGACGAGCGAGGCGGATGTCCGCAAGGTCGAGGCTGGCGGGCACGTGATCTGGGAGACGGTCAAGGCCGCGGCGGATCCGGAGAAGACCGCCGGGGCAGAGGATGGTGACGACGCCGCCGGTCGGCGGAGGGCCCGGCAGCGGGAGCGGCAGGAGAAGGATACGGTCTGGCCGAATCTGTCGGTGGCCGTGGCACACGGGCACATCTTCCTGGCATCGCATCGGGACTTCCTCGAACGCGTGCTGGCCAATCCGCGAACGGCTTCGATCGTCGAGGATGGCGGCTATCAAAAAGTGGCCTCCGAGTTGAAGCAGCGGCTCGGAGGGGAATGGGCCCTGAGCTCCTTCAACTGCACAGAAAAAGCGGTCAGGCCAGCGTACGAACTGCTCCGTGCCGGCCGGCTGCCTGAGAGCAAGAGCCTCGCCGGCTCGTTGCTCACGAAGGTTCTGGAGGGCGACCGGCCGCAGGATGGAAAACAGGTCGGCAAGCCACAGGATTCCGCGCAGCGGAAGCAGAGGGTGGACGGTAGTTCGCTCCCGGAGTTCGAGCAGATCAGTCAATACTTTGGCGTCAACGGCACGAGCATGCAGTCGACCCCCGATGGTTGGTATTTCGTGGGTGTCGGACTGTGGGATGGCGGCAAGACGACGGCCACCACGGTGGAAGCCACACAATGACCGGGAGGGCGACGGCCTCGGTGTTGGTCGTCGTGGCGACCGTGAGCGTCACCATGCTGGTCGGCTGCGGGCAGGCGGCGAAAGATCCGTCTGCGTCAACCAAGGCCGCCGAGGGTCATGACGTCTGACGTCTTGGCGGGATGGCGAGACGGGGCAGGATGGTGGTCATGCGGCCCCTCCGTTCTGGTGGGGGGGCAGTGTGCGGCGGATTCCGGTTGGGAAGTCTGTGGCGGCCGTGCCTTTCGTGCCGACAACCACTGGGGGCATCGTCGTGCGGCGTTGCGGGGAGTCTGAACAGGAGACATGCCATGTCGAAGTCATTGCTGCGGAGTTGTCCGTTGCTCGAACGTGCATCCGAGTCGCAGCCGTTGCCCTACGCGCCATTTCCCTGGAGCCTGCGACGCTGCACCGACACCGGTTTTGTTTACTTGGCCAATCCGCCGGCGCAGGATCTTTTTCGCGATACATTTGCGTGGGAGGTGACCCACAAGACCGAAAGCCGGCGTCGCCAGCAGGCCGAGCCTGCAGTCCACGCCATGAGTGAGGCCGCCAAAACCTTTCGTCGTCGCGTGCTCAAACGCGACAAGGTGGCCGCGCTCGGACGCCGCATCGCCTGCACGTTCGGCACCGGACCGATCAGGTTGGTAGACGTCGGCTGCGCGGAGGGCACGCTGATCGAACGTGTCGTTGCGGGCATTCCAGCCGATGTCGCGGATCGAGTCGAACCGATTGGCATCGAGATCTCGACGCACCTGGCCTCCGTTGCGGGCCGAACATTATCGCGTCGCGGCGGCCGTTGCATCCACGCGACCGGGATCGAGGGGCTCGTCATGCTCGAGCCCGCGAGCGTGCACATGATCGTGCTCTCATGCATCCTGGAACACGAGATCGAACCGCTGACACTGCTCCGCCACTGCCGTGAGCGGCTCACAGCCGACGGCCGCGTCATCGTCAAGGTGCCGAATTTCAACTGCCTCGGCCGGCTGATTCGCGGGCGAAAATGGTGCGGGTTTCGCTGGCCTGACCATGTGAACTACTTCACCGCCACGACGCTGGCGTCGATGGCCAGGAGTGCAGGGTTCGATGTCGTGCGGATGGGGCTTTTCGACAGGTCACCGCTGAGCGATTCGCTCTATGCGGTTCTGGGCGGGGGCTGCTCGTTGCAGAGCGCGAGGAAGGCAGCCTGATGCTGCCGGGGGCTCGTTAGGGCGTCTCGTGGTATCCTCTGGGATCGAGTTTGTTCCCAGCACCCGTGAATCTTCTTCCATGACCACGCTCGTCTTCGGGCATCGCAATCCCGACACCGATGCCATCTGTTCGGCCATTGCCTATGCCGACCTCCTGCAGCAGACCACGCGGCCTGATGCGGTCGCCGCCTGCTGTGGGCCACCCAACAAGCGGACGGAATACGTGCTCACGCGGGCCGGATTGCCGGCACCGCGGATCGTGATGGACGTGCGGCCCTCGGCCGAGGATCTCTGCCGCCGCGAGATCGTGACGGCCTCATTCGGCGATTCGTTTCACGACGCCTACCAGCGGATGCAGGCGGCCGATCTGCGGGCGATTCCGGTCGTGGACGGCCGCCGCAAGGTGGTGGGCGTGCTTTCCGTGCTCCACCTCATGGACCTGTTCTTCGGCGATGAAGGCGACCCGCTCAAACTGCGGACGGTGACGAGCTGTCTGCAGAAGATTCACGACGTTCTCGGCGGTAGCTTCCAGCACGTGCTCGAGCCGCAGCAGCGCGACCAGCTGCTGGTGATGGTCGGCGCGATGAGTGCCGAGGGCTTCACCGACCGGATGCACAAGTTCCCGGCCGACCGGCTGGCCGTAGTCTGCGGCGACCGGCCCACGATCCAGCTCCCGGCGATCGAGCACGGCGTGCGGCTGTTGGTGATCACGGGCGGCTTCTCGCTCTCCGCGGGGCTCGCGGAACTGGCCAAGATCCGTAACGTGTCGGTGATTCTCAGCCCCTTCGACACGCTCAATACGGCGCTGCGGATCAAGTCGTCGCAGTTTATCGATCCAGTGGTCGACACCGACTTCATCACGGTGCCGGGCAAGGCGAGCGTTGTTGAGGCACGAACGATCGTGGAGCGTTCACCGCAGCCGGTGTTTCCCGTCGTGTCTGACGACGGCGAACTGGTGGGCTTGTCGTTCAAGTCTGATCTGATCAATCCGCCGAAGCCCCGGCTCGTGCTCGTGGACCACAATGAACTGGGCCAGGCCGTGAGCGGCGCTGACGAGGCCGAGATCGTCGAGGTGCTCGATCACCACCGGCTGGGCGGGGGTCTCAAATCGACGCAGCCGATCCGGTTCATCAATGAGCCGGTGGGCTCGACCTGCACGCTGGTGGCCCGGCAATTTCGAGCCGCGGGAATCGTGCCGCGGCCGGGGATCGCCCTCTGCATGGCGTCGGGGATCATTTCCGACACGCTGTTCCTGCGATCGCCGACGACCACCGACACCGACCGCGAGATCCTGACCTGGCTGCGGACGATGTGCGGCGTCGATCTCGACCAATACTCCCGCGAGTTTTTCGAGATCGGCTCGGCGCTGCGTACGAGCAAGCCGTCCGAGGTGATCGGCGAAGACTGCAAGGAGTTTACGGAGCACGGCGTGCGGTTTTCGATCTCGCAGATCGAGGAGACCGGCTTCGACCTCTTCTGGGAGCGGAAGGACGAGCTGCGGTCGGCGCTCGAGGAGTTTGCCATCCGTCACAGGCTCGACTTCTCGGCGCTCCTGGTGACTGACGTGGTGAGCAACGGCTCGCTGCTGCTCCTCTCCAGGGAGAGCGAGGAGTGGGAGGAGATCAACTACCCGCGTCTCGACCGCGGCCTCTATTCACTGAAGAACGTGGTCAGTCGAAAAAAACAGCTGCTGCCGCTGTTGGCGCAGTTGATCGCGACGGCACACGCCTGATCCAAGGGCCGCAGCGAGCCCCGGACACCCTCAAGGACGAGAGAACACTATGCGGGCAGCCATCATCGGCATCGGTGCGATCGCGAAGATGCACGCGCGGGCCCTCGGCGACATCGACGGCGTTGAACTCGTGGCGGCGACCTGCCGCACCGAGGAGAAGGGCAAAGCATTTGGGCAGGAGTTCGGCTGCACGTGGTATGGCGATACCGACGCCATGCTCAAGGCTGAGCGGCCCGATTTCGTCACGGTGGCCACACCATCGGGCGCCCATCTCGACGCTGTGCGCGCCGCCGCCCTGCACGGCGTGCATGTGATCTGCGAGAAGCCGCTCGAGATCTCGCTCGAACGGATCGACGAGATGCTGGTCGCGACGAGGCAGGCCGGCATCACGCTCGGGGCCCTTTTCCCGCAGCGGTTCAATCCCGTGGTGCAGGCGGTGCACGAGGCCGCGGCGGCCGGCCGCTTCGGGCCGCTGGCGATCGCGGCCAGCTACGTGCCCTGGTGGCGAGACGACGCCTATTACGGTCCGGGCCGCTGGCAGGGCACCAAGGCGCTCGATGGCGGCGGAGCCGTCATGAACCAGTCGATCCACGGTGTTGACGCCGTCCAGTGGATCGCCGGTGCCTCGATGCCCGACCTTGCGCCGGGCGAGAACCCGGTCGAGAGCGTCGTGGCGTTGACTGCCGTGCGATCCCACGATGTGAAGCGATTGGAAGTCGAGGACACGTGCGTGGCGATCCTCCGGTTCAAAAACGGCGGGCTCGGCCAGCTGCTGGCTGCGACGAGCCTCTATCCGGGGCAGCTGCGTCGGTTTCTTTTCGGGGGCCGCGACGGCACGGCGGAGATCCTCGAGGAACAGTTGACGACCTGGCGGTTTCGCGAGGAAGCGGCTGCTGATGCGGCCACGCGGGAACGGTTTGGCGGGGTGAGTGGCACGTCGGGAGGCGCCGCCGATCCGATGGCGATCAACTACTCCTGCCACACCCGCAACTTCGAGGACTTCATCACGGCGCTGAAAGCCGGGCGGCCTCCCGCGCTCGACGGCCTCGAGGGCCGCAAGGCCGTGGCGATCGTGGAAGCCTGCTATGAGTCGGCCCGCACAGGACGGTCTGCGGCGGTCAGTGAATCACCCCGATGACCAGGCCGTTTCCCTCGGGGCCGGTAAAGCTTGACGACTGTGCGTTGCCCGTCGCCGTGCCTGGCTCCGCGAAGTCGCCCAGCCCGGAACTGTTCGTGGTGGAAGGGGAGTCGGCGGCGCTGGCCGTGACACGGGTCCGCGATGCCACGACCCAGGCGGTGCTCCCGATGCAGGGCAAGCCGCTCAATGCAATCAAGGCGACAGAGAAGAAGCTGGCGGCCCACCCGCTCTTCACCGCGCTGACCGACAGCCTCGGCACTGGCCGGGGGGGCGCGTTCGACCTGGCCAAGCTCCGCTATTCGCGGGTGCTTCTGCTGATGGATCCCGATGCCGACGGCATCCACTGCGGCGTGTTGATGCTGATGTTCTTCCATCGCTGGATGCGGCCGCTGCTCGATGCCGGCCATGTCGAGATCGTGCGGCCACCCTGGGGCGAGGTGGTGCCCGCGGACGGCACGCCGCCGCAGCACGCCTGTTCCGAGGCAGAGTTTCAGGCCCTTTCCGACGCCGTCCGCGCGCGTGGGCCGGCAACAGCCAGGCGGTTTCGGGGGTTGGCGGCCATCGAGCCACAGCTTCTGCTGACGACTTGCATCGCCCCGGCCACGCGGCGGACCGACCGGATCAGCACGGCGGAAGCGGCGGCGATGATCGAGGTCTTTGGTTCACTGGATGGCTATTGAGCGGTCATTCGCCGTGAGCGTCTACGGGCTGTTGGTGAGCGGGCGGCCGACGAAGCCCGCGTCGGTGGCCTGCATGAGCAGGTAGGTGTTGCGGCCGTCCGCCACCGTCACGGTCTGCGGAACCGGCTGGCCGAGCGGCTGCCCCTGGCGATCGAGCGGCCGCAACAGGAGTGTGTGCGTGCCGACAGGCAGTTCCAGTCGCATGGTCTGGATGCGATCGGGCAAGAGGCTCCAGCATCTCGTGTCAGCGTTTTCCGACGCCTCCCAGGCGACGCCCGCCACGTCGAGGGCCAGCGACGGCAGCCCCTCCCGCATGCCGAACCCCTGCTTGACGCCGTAGATCGTTCCTTTTTTGACGGTGCGGCGGGCCACCGCCCGCGCCACGCAGTAGGGCAGCAATGCCTCCTGCTGACGGAGGGCCATCTGAGAGATGTCGGTGATCGTTTCCGTCTGCCCCGCTGCCCAGTCGCCAATCGCCACCTGCACGCTTCCGGCGGCGCCCGGTGCGGCGACGATCCGCGGCACCTTGATCGGCGCGACCGTGGGGGGCAGCGTTGTCCCCAGCTGCGTGCTCAGCATCTGGTCAGCGATCAGGAGCGACGTGCTCGTCGGCATCTCCTCCACCTCCGCTTTGAACGGGCCGTGGCCGACCAGCGCAAAGACGTGCACCACGCCGTGCCCGCGGCGTGAGTGGCTGCCTTCTGCAGCCCGCGCACGATGGGCTTGGCCCGGCCCGAAGTCGGGCTGCCAGTCGACCACCAACTGGAAATTTCTCGCGGCGTCGTCGTAGTCGCGGTGCGTCTCCTCGCGGATAATGCCGCGGAGATAGGGAGCGAGGGCGACCTGCTGGTAGGCGGCCTTGGGATTCGTCCCGTCGGGCTTGGCCGCGGCCGCCACGATCCGCCGCTGTTTGTCGATCACCTGCAGGCTGTAGGCCTCGGCATCGTCGCCGTCCTGCACGAGGTTGGAGAGGGCCAGCATCGCGCGCACGAGCACCTTCTCGTAGTCTTCACCATGGTAGGCCCGGGCCCCGTCGTCGCTGAGCATGCTCCACGCGTCCTCGGCCGGGCTTTCCTCCTCGAGATGGTCGAAGCTGTCGCGAACCCGCCGCAGCATCCGTTCGGCGTCGGCGGGGCGGCCGTCGGCAAGCGTGACCATGGCCCGGTCGAGCAGCAGCAGTTCTTCCTCGCCCGATCGCTGTTCGAGCTCATGGGCGATCAGCCTGTCGGCCTCGGCGACGTCGCCCCGCTGGAATGCCGCCCGCACGGGCTGCAGGCGGATCATGTGCGTCGCACAGCCGGTCAGAACAAGTAGGGCCGCGAGCGTTGGGACAAGCAGCGACAGACTGACATGCAGCCGGTTGGTATGCAGCCGCCGGGACGGCAGAAGTCTCGTCGCCGGGGCGAGGATACGCCCAAGGCTCCTCGAGCTTCCGCCGATCCCGGCTTCGCCTATGACTGCCTCGCAGGATGCGAAGCGAAGCACCAGCAAACTGCGTTTGCCAAGAAAAAACAGCACGATGCTGTGTTTTTCGTGAAGGCAGCTCATTGCGCCAGTGGATTGGTGGCCCGCCATCGGCTCAGGCGGCTGTGGTGGTAGCCCTTGCTGAGTTCGGCCGACTGTTTGTCGTAGGTGCCCGTGCCGACCTCGACCAGTTCCAGCGTGAGCACGTAGTCGCGTTGGTAGTCGCGATTCTCGCGGGTGGTGCCGGAAGTGATCGTGGCGTAGAGCAGGTAGTCGATCGGCTGGCCCTGCTGTTCCATGTGGCCGGCGAACGTCCGCATGTGCTCGGGCACGAGCAACTGATCGGGCCGCAGGCGGGTGTCGCGGAGGCCGGCATCGACGAATCGCCGGTTGACCGACTGGAAGACGCTCGACTCGAGGATGCGGCTGTCGATCGACTGGTAGATCTGTTCCTTGAAATCGCCGATGTCTTCGGCACTCTTGTTCTCGACGCCGACGAAGCAGATCCGTCGGGTCGGGGGCGGCAGCGGTTCGGCGCCCTCCTCATACGACACCTGCTGGACGGCCGCATCGACGTGCCTGGCGAGGAGTTTGGCGACGGCGTCATTCACCAGCGGGGTGAAGGTCTCCTGCCCGGCCTGATGGCTGCCGATCATGGCGTCTTCGCCCGGCATCATCACGCGGGCAAACTGCATGCTGCGGCAGCCGGCGGCGGCGAGCACGGGAATCGCCAGCGGCGCGAGGCCGCAGCGGAGAAAACGGCGGCGGTCGAGTTGGGATGGTGGATGCGGTCGGTCGGCGGGTCTCATCTTCCTGCTCCCTTTCGCGCGATGACGGGGAGGAAGATACCGTCGGCCCTAGTCGCGAACGAGATCGAAAAGGTGCCAGCCACCAAATTTGGGCAATCTGCGAAGCTTTCTTTCCTAGGCTGCCCAAATTTGGTGGCTGGCACCGTTTTCGGGTGGTGGCCGGCACCTTTTTCGGGGCCGTCTTCGGCGCTAGGGCAGGAGCGAGCCGAGCGTGAACGACAACTCGGCGAGCGGTTCGCGGCCGGTCATCGCTCCGCCGCACGCAAGCGGCTCTGTCGGCTCGACCAGATCCTGCTCCGCGTACCGCCCGCCTTCAGGCCGGCGAAACCGGTGCGTGCGACGGGTGGCCGCGTCGATCACCCAGACCTCGGGAATATCGTGCGCCGCATAGAGCGGCACCTTCACGCCGAGGTCGAATGCCAGGCTCGTGTCTGCCACCTCGATGACCAGCATGACGTCGGCAGGCCCCGGGTGGGCTGCGCTGTAGAAATCCTGCCGTGATTTGAGGACCGCGATGTCGGGCTGCGGCTGGCTCGCATCATCGAGGGCAAGGGGATCCTGCACCCCGAGCAGTGCGATTCCTCCGATGCGAGACTCGAGAAACTTCGTGATCGCACGCACGAGCGCGGCGTGCAGGCTGCCAATAGGCGACATGTCGATGATCTCTCCGTCGATCAGTTCGACCCTGTCGTCGGCCGCGATAATCCCCGTCTCGCCCATCCGCCGGTAGTCGGCCACGGTGAGGCGATGCCGCGACGGAGCACAAATGTCGGCGGGCAGCGTGGCCATGGTGTTGATTCCGGGGTGTCGATTCCAACAAGTTGGTTGGCGGAAGGGAGCGGCCTGGCAGACACGGACGCCGCACAACACTCTATCGTACGGCCACCGTCGGGTGGAACTGGTAATAGCACGCAATCAAATTACTGCATAAGAGTATACGTACGTATACTTATTTGGTCAATCCGCCGCGTCAGCCCGCATCCAGTGGCTGCCCAGGCCGGAGCGTCACTCGGCCGGCAAGCTCCACGCCTGGCCCACGAAGTGAACGAATCGCGACCGCATCCCCCGGCTTGCGCCGGAGGCCGCGTTGTGATCCGGGCCATCCGCGGAGGCAGTCAATGCATCTCGACAGCGCAGGTGCCAAGGCCCGCCGCGTAATAGTTGAATTGCACGTTCGGATGATCTGCAAGCAGCGACATGGGAACGGCCGAGTCAACCATGCGTTTCGAAATCATCAGGGCGGTGAGACGCTGTCCGAGCGGATTGTCGTGAACGCCCGCCTGCCAGATCGAGACTTTCTCCGCCTTCCAGGTCTGCACAGGCCCCACCGTGATCGCCTTTTGCGGAACCATCGTGATGTTGCCGCCACCGCTCGTACGGGCATTCTGCGCCAGCGTCACGGGGTGGAGATCGACGACTCGAGTCCCCAGTCTTCGATACTCTTCCGCGGACGGCGGGTGGTTCGCGTATTTTCCGTCACGGCGGACCGGGTCGTTGAACGCCCAGTGCTTGATGTCCCCCTGGCCGCCCTGCATCACGGCACAGCGGGCGGTCTGCCAGCTCGCCTCATAGGAATCCACGTCGCCCTTTGGAAAATGCAGGTTGGCCTCAGGCATCCGCAGCTCTGGCCGGATCCGATCGAAACACAATTCGCGGTCGGCCCGTTCAAACGAAAGCGGATGCGTGACCGGCACCTCGCGTCCATCTTCATACCACTCGTCCATGCCCCAGAAATGAGCGTGTCGCAGATCGATGCCGAGTTCGTTGACGAGCCGGGCCACCAGCGGAAGCTGTTCCGTGGGACCGATCGGCCCGCAGATGCCGACCGGGTCATCGGCCGTCGCCTGCTTCCATGCGGTGATGTATTCAAGGGCTTCGGCCAGATAGAAGTCTTCGAGGGTGTCGTAGAAGACCACGCGAAATCCAGGCCGCGAGAGCCTGCTGAGGCTGTCGGCCGTGAGGGCCGCCGCATCGCGGATGATCTCGGCATCGAGCGTCGTGTAATCCCACCAGTCAGGGGCGATGCGACTCAGCAAACGGGGCATGGAGCGTTTCCTTTGGTGAGGTGGTGGGAGTCAACAAGAGCGATGGAGACAGACAGGCTCGAGAGCCATGGTGATCGGGAGGTCGTCAGGTTTGTCTGGTGGTCGGAAAGTGTCCGCCGCCGGCATCGCGCCGCATGGCGGCAGGCGTCGTGCCGCGATGGCGGCGGAAGAGCGTGGTCATGTAAGAGACCGAAAGAAAACCAGCCCGGGGCGCGATCACTTTCAAGGGAAGGTCGGTCATGGTCACGAGTCGCTGCGCTTCCGCGAGCCTCACCCGCAGGATCTCGTCGTGGATCGAGTGGCCCACCGCCCGACGGAAGCGGTCTTCGAGCACCCAGCGAGAGAGGCCGCTTTCGCGGACGACATCTCGAATCCCCGCTCGCCCGCACGCCCTTTCACCTACGAAACGGATCACCGAGGCAATCACCGGATCGGCAACGGCGACGGTCTGCGTTGAACGGCGAGCGATCACGCCGATCGGAGGCACCTTGATTCGCTCGGGGCGGCTTCGCAATCCAGGGCGGATACTGCCGCCAGACCGCCTCATCAATCGATCGAGTACGCGGGCCGCCTCGAGCCCGATCCGACGCGCCGCCTGCCGCACGCTCGACAGTGTCGGGTCGGAAAACTCGCAGAGCAGGTCGTCATCGTCCACTCCGATCACAGCCACGTCGTGGGGCACGCAAAAACCTGCCGTTCGGCAGGCCTCTAGGACATGCCTTGCGCGAATGTCGTCACAGGCCATGATTCCGACCGGCTTGGGGAGCGAGGCGATCCACCCGACCAGTTCATTCTGGAGCGCCTGCCACTGCGTGGCCTCGTGCCCCGCGATGAACGTCTGGCACGATTTTCCCGCAGCACTGACCCGGGCCATGAACGAACGGGCTCGTGCCTGCGACCACACCGCAGTGGGCGACGGAGGCAGGCCGTAAAAGCCACACGATTGCAGTCCGCGGTCCAGCAGATGCTCGGCTGCGATCTCCGCGATACGTTCATTATCGGTTTCAACGTAGGGAATTCGGGAGGCCAGGTCGTAGTATCCGGCTCCACCACCCACGGCGACGACGGGCACGCCCGCGGCCTCGACCGCGCGGGCCACGCGTTGGTCGTCGAACGAGGCGATCAGGCCGTGCCCCGCCCAGGTCCGGAAGTCGGGCATCCGCCGAGGCTCTTCCTCCTCGATGTAGAGCCGCCAGTCGCCAGCCTCGCGGGCATACTGGGCCACCCCGCGTGCGATTTCACGATCGTAGGGCAGAGACGGATCGACGATCACGCCCACCAAGAGATCGCTGCCAGTGGTCTGGCGAAGTCGCTTCTGTGATGCCGGTGCAGCCTTGCCCATGGAAGCATTGTGATTCACCCGGTGAGAGGCCGCAACGTGAGAGGCCGACTCTCTCCACACGCCCCCGCCAGACGCCCTCACGAAATCAAAAGCGTCGCCACACAAATCAAAACAAAGGGGCCAGCACCGCCGACTTTCTGCCCTACGAAACTGTCCCTATAGTTGGGGACAGTGGGAGGGGACGTGCGGCACGGAATTCACCCTCGCTCGAGCGTATCGCGTGGGCTGACGAAAGGGAGACAAACCATGAACATTCACAGTGCGACGGCTTTTCGGTATCGGTGGACGACGGCTGGCAAGAATCGACAGGGTTTCACCCTCGTTGAACTCCTCGTCGTCATCGCCATCATCGGCACGCTCGTCGGCCTGCTTCTGCCGGCCGTGCAGGCGGCTCGGGAAAGCGCCCGCATGAGCCAGTGCGCGAACAACCAGAAGCAGCTCGCGTTGGCGTTCCAGGTCTACGCCGATGCGAAGAAGTCTTTTCCTCCCGGATCCGGCAACGGCGCCTGGCCTCAATCGCCTAGCGACTGGTGGACGGCGCCATTCTCCGGTTACCGATCCAGCTGGTGGCAATACCCGATGCCGTTCCTGGAACTGAAGAGCGAATACGACACCATGGTCAGCAGGGGGGGACCGTGGAATGCGGTCCAAACCAACTCGGCCAGCGACTTCACGAAACAAGCGCCGCCCGCTGCCCGTTGTCCGTCCGATCCGCTCAATGGCAAAAACAAGACCTGGGGCGCCGCGGCTGGCGGAACAGCCAGCGATGTCGCGTCGGGCCAGGGCTTTCACGGCAACTACGTCGTGAACGCGGGCTCGACGAAGTTTTATAACGGTTCGGCAAACTCTGCAGACTCCCAGAAATTGAACGGTGTCTGTTTCTCTCTGTCAAAAATCATGCCGAAGGACATCATCGACGGGCTTTCAAAGACCTTGGTCGTCTCTGAGCTCCGTCTCGTGGAAGATGCCACGAAGGACGACATGCGGGGCCGGTATTGGAATGCATATGATCCGTCTCTCTCCTGGTTCAGCACCCTCTACCCGCCAAACACGACCAATCCGGATCGCTACCAGTGGAGCAGCGATGCGATGCTCGCGCCCGCGGTGGCAAACAGCTCTGACGGTGTTATTTCGGCGAGAAGCGCTCATCCCGGCGGCGTCAACGCAGCCTTCGTCGATGGCTCCGTGACGTTCATTTCCGACAGTGTCGATTCGACGGTCTACAATGCCTACGGTTCGCGGAACGGAGGCAACTAACCGTGACGGACACATGTCGAAAGCCGGCATTCGCCGGAAAGCCGTGCATCTGCCTGCTTGTATCCCTGCTTTCGTTTCTATCGGCATCTGGCTGTTCCAAGCCGGGTCGGCCCGGATACCAGACCGTCACCGGGCGGGTCACGTTCGACGGCCAGCCTCTCGAGAACGGTTTCGTGCAATTCGTGCCCGTGGATTCGAAAACCTCGCCGGAGTCGGGTCGCATCGCGAAGGGTCTGTACCGAATGGAGTCGAAGGTAGGAAAGGTGTCGGTCCACATACTCTCCACCCGGCTCACCGGAAAAATGGATCCAGTCATGGGCACCGCGATCGAGGAGATGTTCATACCCGAGAAGTACAACTCGAAGTCTGAGCTGAAGGCCGACGTCGTCGCCGACAAGGCCAACGCGATCGACTTCGAACTGACAAGCAAGTAGCGGTACCGCCGCCTGCAGACGACTGCCGGCGACCACAACTTCCCGGAGCCACACCATGAGTTCTCGCCGCGGTTTTCTTCGGGTCGGTGTCGGCTTCGCCGGTTGCCTCGGGCTTTCCCTTGGCGACTATCTCGCGATGCGGGCACCAGCAGCGGATGACACTGCCACAGACGACCCGCTCAACCCTGGGCTCGTCCCGCCCCCGGTCAAGGCGAAGTCGATCATCCATATCTTCCTGCCCGGGGCCCTCTCGACCCACGAGTCGTGGGACCCGAAGCCCGAGGCCGAGGCGGCCGTCCGTGGCGATTTTGGCGCCGTGCAGACCGCGATCCCGGGCGTGCAGTTCTCCGAGACCCTCTCCAAGACCGCCAAGGTCGCCGATCGACTCACGCTGCTGCGGGGAGTATGGCACAGCGAGGCGGCCCATGAGAGGGGCCAAGAGACGATGCTCACGGGCTGGCAGCCGAGCCCGGCGATCACGTATCCCTGCATGGGCAGCATGGTGGCCCACGAACTCGGCGGTCGCAACAGCTTCCCGCCCTATGTCTGCATCCCGACAGCCTACGGCGGGGCCGGCTACCTGAGCGACATGTATGGCCCGTTCGCCGTCGGCGGCGACCCGTCGCAGCCCGGGTTTCGTGTGCAAAACCTGGCGTTGCCTGGCGGCATCGACACCGATCGATTCGCCAAACGCCAAAAGCTCCGCGAGGTGTTCGGAGAGCGGTTCGCGGCGATGCGTCAGGATCCGGCCGTGGCGGCGATGGAGAAGTTCTACGCCGACGCCTACAGCATGATCGCGGCGCCGGCCGCCCGCGATGCCTTTGATCTGGAGAAGGAACCGGCCGGCATCCGCGACGCCTTCGGCCGCAATTCAGCCGGTCAGGGCTTCCTGCTGGCCCGCCGGCTCGTGGCGGCCGGCGTGCGGTTCGTGACGGTGCAGTACGCCAGCTGGGATCATCACGCGAATCTTCGGACTGGAATCAGCGGCCAGCTGCCACAGTTTGACCAAGCCTTCGCCGCCCTCATCGCCGACCTGTCGGCGAGTGGACTTCTCGCCGAGACGCTCGTCGTCGTCTCCTCCGATTTCGGCCGTACGCCGCGGCTCAATGCCGAGGGGGGCCGCGACCATTGGCCAAAGTGTTTCTCGATCGCGATGGCCGGGGCGGGGCTGAAGCCCGGCCACGTGCACGGCGTCTCCGACGCCATCGGAGCGGAGCCGCTCGAGGGCGACGTGCATGCCAAGGACTACGCCGCCACGATCTTCCACCTCCTCGGCATCGCCCCCGAGAAACGGATTCTCGCCCAGGGCACCCGGCCGATCGCGATCAGCGACGGAGAGCCGATCAAGGCGATCCTTTCCTGAGCCGAACTCCGCGAGGCCCCCGCACTATGAGATGCACCGCTGTGAGACGTGCTGGATTCGTCGCCGGGGCGGTTTATTTGCTGCTGGCAACATCCGCACGTGCCGACACGCCGATCCTGCTGGCCATCGAGCCGCCTTGCGCACAGATCGGCACCACGCAGGAGATCACGCTCCGCGGATTCCGGTTTGACGACGCCGAGGAGGTGATCTGTCACGAGCCGGGGGTGCGGGTGACGCTCTCGGGAACGGCCGAGCCTTGGTCGCAGGATGCGACGAAGCGACAGATCCGGGCTACGATCGCTCTGCCCGCCACGATGCCACCGGGAAACGTCCATCTGCGGGTCCGCACGCGATCGGGGCTCTCCAACCCGCGGTCGTTCCATCTCAACCGGCTGAAAATCGTCGCCGAGGCAGACAAGCCGCATGACCGTGGCCATCCGCAGCCGATCGCGCTTGAGTCCACGCTCTGGGCACATCTGCCAGCGTACGAGACCGACTGGTACTCGATCTCCCTCACCAAGGGCCAACGGGTGAGCCTCGAACTATTGGGCCTGCGAATCTCGCCCACATACATCGATGCCGTCCTGCGGATTTTCTCCCCCGACGGCCGGCTATTCCGCGAGGTGGACAGCTCGCCGATGGCCTACCACGACCCCGCCACCTCGTTCGTGGCGGAGCAGGATGGCGAATACCTGCTTTCGATCCACGACAGCCGCAACGGCATCGACCAGAATGACGCCCGGTATGGAATGGCGAGCGACTGCCTCTATGTGCTGCACGTCGGCGACTTCCCGCAGCCGACTTCGCTCTTTCCGCTCGGCGGCCGCTGTGGCACGACGGTGGAGGGGACGCTCTCTGGCGATCCGCTCGGCGCGTGGACGCAGTCGTTCGCGGTGCCGACGAAGCCGACATTCCGCACCGGCCCCCTCGGCGCATTGCACGGGGCCTGGAGGTTCCGCGCGGCCGAGCCGCTCTACCCTGTTCGGGAAGGGGCCGACGGCCGGCAGGTGGTCGGTGTCGCACCGCTCCATTTCATGGCGAGCGATCATTCGAGCGTCGCCGAGGCCGCCGAGCATGCCACGCCCGAGACGGCGCAGCCGCTTCCGCCCGGCCCGTGCGTCGTCGAGGCTCGGATCGCCAGGGTGGGGGAGGTGGACTGGTACCGCGTCCAGGGAAAGCCCGACCGCGAGTACACGATCGAGGTCTACGCCCGCCGGCTTCGCTCCCCGCTCGACTCGAAACTCAAGGCGTTTCCCGACGGCACCGGCGGGCTGGCGGTGGAAAACGACGACCGCCTGTACGGCGACGTCGATTCCGCAGTCAAGCTGCGGATCAAACCGGAGGGCTGCCTCGTGTCGGTCACCGATGCCCGCGAATTCGGTGACGACTCCTTCAGCTATCGGCTCATGGTTCAGGAGACGACTCCCTCCGCCGTACTGACGACGGCGCCGATCGAAACCCAGACGCTCCTGCCGATGTTCAAGGCCGGCCAGCAGGTGGCGGTTCCCAAGGGCAACCGGATGGTGGTGCTCCTGCGGACGCTCGCCGAGGATGGCTTCAGCGCCCCCTTGAAGATCGGCAGCCGCAAGGGCAGCCCACGCCTGCCCAAGGGGGTGAAGTCGGAGGTGCCGCAGATCGCCCTGCCGGCAACCTTCTACCCCATCGTGCTCACCGCCGCCCCCGACGCGCCACTCGCGGCCGCGCTCATCGAACCCACCGCCACCACGCCCGACGGCCGAACGATCGAGTTTCACCAGGAGATCGGCCTCGTCCACGGCCACCCGGCACAGACGGCCTGGCAGCTGCAGATCTTTCGACAGTTGGCGGTCGCGACCGTGGAGCCGTTGCCATTCTCGCTCGACGTGGTCTGTGAATCCGCTCGGGCAGCGGTGGGCACGAAGACGAATCTGCTCATCAAAATCAGTCGGGATGCCGGCTGGCAGAAGCCTGTCACGGTGATGTTTCCCTGCCTGCCGTACGGATCGCTGAGCATGGTCGAAATGCCGCCGGACAAGACCGAGGCCACCGTCGAGTACGAGATTCCCGCGAACTGCACGCCGGGCCGCTGGCCGATCGTCGCAGTCGCCACCGATAGCGACATTCTCCACCTCCGCAACCATCACTGGCCGTACTACTCCAACAATAACAACGCCGCAAAAGAGGTTCACGGACTCAACTGGGTGTCGTCGGGCATCGCGTATCTCGAAGTGGACGCCAAGCCATGAATCGAATCGCATCCGCGGTCGCCGTGACCATCACGCTCGTTTGTGGCACGCTTGCCTGTGGGCTGGTGGCGGCTGCCGCCGAACTTCGCATCGCCCCCGCCGACATCAGCATCGGGCCGCGATCCTCCGATCAACGGGTGGTGATCACCCACATCGACGACAATGAATTCAGCCACGACGTCACCACGAAGGCCTCGGTGGCGGTCGCCGATCCCGGTCTTCTCTCGTGGAAGTCGGGCAGCCTGCACTCCGAGGCCAAGTCCGTGGCGGGCGACACCACCATCACGGCCAGCTTCCAGGGTCTCTCGGCTCAGGCTAGGGTGCACGCGATTCCCGCACAGCCGGCGGAGGTGTCGTTCGACACGGAGGTGGTGCCGATCCTCATGCGGTATGGCTGCAATTCCGGCGGCTGCCATGGAGCCTCTCGCGGCAAGCAGGGTTTCCGGCTGTCACTCTTCGGCTACGACCCCGACATCGATCACTTCCGGCTCACGCGTGAATTCGTCAACCGCCGGATCAACCTCGCCGATCCCGACGACAGCCTCCTCCTAAAAAAGGCCGCCAACACGGTGCCCCACGGCGGCGGCCGCAAGCTCACTTCCGACGATCCCAACTTCGCCCGCCTGCGGCAGTGGATCGCCGAGGGGGCCACGCAGGAGCCCGCGACGGCCGCGAAAATCACCGGAGTGCGTGTGTTCCCCGAGGAAATCACGCTCGCGCCCGACGGCCAGACCCACGCCCTCGTCGTGATCGGCCATTTTTCCGACGGCACCCGCCGCGACGTCACCCACCTGTCGATCCTCGAATCGTCCGACACGGCCGTGGCGTCGATCGACGCGGCCGGAACGATCACCAGCCGGGCGCGGGGCGAGGCCTTCGTGTCAATCCGATTGCCTGCCTTCATCACCGGCGTGCGGGTCGACGTGGTGCCGGACCAGCCGGTGAGCGGCGACTACCCCAAGCCATTCAACGCCATCGACGAACTGGTGATGGCGCGGCTCAAGAAACTGCGGATTCTGCCGAGCGATGTCTGCGACGACCGCGCGTTCATCCGCCGCGTCTTCATCGACACGATCGGCATCCTGCCGACCCGCGAGGAAGTGGCCGCCTTCGTCGCCGACGAATCCCCCGACAAGCGAGCCGCGCTCGTCGACCGGCTGCTGGCACGGGACGAGTTCGTCGATCTCTGGACGATGAAGTGGATGGAGCGGCTCCAGGCCCGAAGCATCGTCTCGGCTTCCGCCAGCATCCAGAAGGCCACCATCCACTACAACCGCTGGATGCAGGAGCAGATCGCCGCGGGCGTGCCGATGAACCGCATCTTCCACGCCCTCATTGCGTCCAACGGAAGCTGGATCGCCGATCCCGCGACCAACTTTTTCCGGGAACGCGACCCGAAGGTGCTCATGGAAAACATGAGCCAGCTCTTCCTCGGTGCGCGGGTGCAGTGCGCGCAGTGCCACAACCATCCGTTCGACCGCTGGACGCAGAACGACTACTACAACTTCGCCGCCTTCTTCGCCCGCGTGAAACAGAAGCACATGGAAGACCCGCAGGACATGTTCATCTACGAGTCGGCAACGGGCGAGATGCTCCACCCGGTGAGCAAGAAATCGATGGAGCCGCGGTTTCTCGGTGGTGACACGCCTTCGACCGCCGAACGCGACCGCCGCACGGTGCTCGCCGACTGGCTCACGTCGGACGACAACACGCTCGTGGCCCGTAACATCGCCAACATCTACTGGCAGCACTTCTTCGGCGTGGGCATCATCGACCCGGTCGATGACGCCCGCGTGTCGAACCCGCCGTCGAACCCGGCGCTGCTCGACGCCCTCGCCGACCGCCTGCGAAAGAGCGGGTTCGACCAGAAGGCCCTGATCCGCGAGATCCTCGCGTCGCGGACCTACCAGCTCTCCGCGACGCCGAACGAGACCAACGCCGCCGATCGACGAAACTACTCCCACTGCCTGCCACGACGGCCGAGCGCCGAAGTGGTCTGGGATACGATCACGCAGGTCACCGGAAGCCGTCCCGCCTTCTACATGGAGCGGCCGGACACGCGGGCCGTCCGGATCACCGACGGCAACGTCTCGAACACGTTCCTCAACACGTTCGGACGCTCTTCCCGCAGCACGCCCTGCACATGCGAGGTGAAGATCCAGCCGACGCTCGCCCAGGCGCTCGAACTGATCAATGGCGATACCGTCTCGCAGGCGATCGAGCGGGGCGGCCGGATGCGAGAATGGCTCGCCAGCGAGGGCTCGCCCCAGGCGGCCGCCCGCCGCATCTTCCAGACGACGCTGGCCCGCGATCCGACGGAGGTTGAACTGCGGGCCTTCGACGAGCGGCTGGCAACTTCTCCCGACCAGCCGGCCCAAGCCCTCGAGGACACCTGCTGGGCCGTCCTCAACTCGCCCGAGTTCCTCTTCAACCACTAAGCACCACGTCGCAACACACTCCCATGACTTTCACTCCGCGGATCGTCGCCATTTCCTTGCTGGCCATCGGCTGCGGGTTGGCAAACGCCAAGGCAGACGTGCCCAACTACGAGGAGCACGTTCTGCCGATCCTTCGTGAAAACTGCGCCCAGTGTCACCGCGCCGACAAAACGAGCGCCGGCCTCGACGTGACGAGCCTGAAGGCGCTCGAAAAAGGCGGCGACTCAGGGCCGGCCGTGATGCCTGGGGTGCCCGAAAACAGTCCGCTCTACAGGGCGATGGCCCACATCGGCAGCGAGTCGCCGATGCCGCCCGACTCGCCAAAGGTTGGCACGGAGAAGCTGGAGATCGTCGCCTCATGGATCACCGGTGGACTCCGCCTCGGCCGCGGCGATGCCGGCAAGGCGACGAAGCCGCTCGTCGATATCGCCGTCGATGTCGCAAAGCTCGGCCGGGGGCCCGACAAGCCGATCGAGGTGGTGGCGGGCCTGCCGTCGCCCAAGCCGCCGAAGTCGGGCCGAGCTCTGCCGATCATGGCGCTTGCCACGAACCCATGGGCACCGATCGTGGCCGTGGGAGGGATCGGGGAAGCAGTGCTCTACGACGCCGGTTCGGGCAGCCGTCTCGGGGCCGTTCCGTTCCCCGACGGCGAACTCCGCGTGCTTCGGTTCTCTCGCTCCGGCGAGGTCCTGCTGATGGCCGGTGGGAAGCCGACCGCATCGGGCAAGGCAATGCTCGTCGATGTCCGCACGGGCAAGACGATCGCGACCGTGGGCGATGATTTCGATATCGTGCTCGCGGCTGACATCAGCCCCGACCAGTCGCTCGTGGCCCTCGGGGGGCCGGAGAAGCTCGTGCGGGTGTACAAGGTGGCCGACGGGTCGCTCGTGGCCACGATCAAAAAGCACACCGACTTCGTGACTGCGGTGCAGTTCTCTCCCGATGGCACGATGCTCGCCAGCGGCGACCGGGCCGGCGGTCTCTTTCTCTCCGCCGCCGCCGACGGGTCGAACCCGCGGCTGCTCGATGGCGTGGTCGGGGGCGTGTCCGACGTCGAATGGCGCCGCGACGGGAAGTCTCTGGCGGTGGCCGCGGGGGATGGAAGCGTGCTCGTCTTTGAACCGACGAAGGGCATCATCGCCGCAAAGTGGCAGGCCCATGAACGGGGATCGACGTCGGTCGCCTACGCCGTCGATGGCCGGCTCGTGTCGGGCGGCCACGATGGCTCCGCCCGAGTCTGGTCGGCTGATGGCACGAAGGTCTGTGAATCGAACGGGCTCTCCGGCTCGGCGTTTCGTGTGGCGTTCTCGCACGACGGCAAGCAGGTGCTGGCCGGGGATTGGTCCGGGACGGTGCGTGCGTTCGCGGCCGACACTGCCGCCACCACCGCCGAATTCCAGCCCGGAAAAAAGTGACAAGACAAAGCGAAGGATACCGCTAACTGCCGCGCAGCGATTGACGCCGAACGGCAGTGCATTTCCACGGCGCAGTGGCCGAGTCCGCCGCGGTAGTCGTTGAACTGCACGTTCGGATGATCGGCCAGGAGCGACATGGGCACGCTCGCATCGGCCATCCCCTTCGAGATCATGAGCGCCGTGAGCCGTTGGTCGAGCGGGTTATCGTGCACGCCGGCCGCCCGGATGCCGAATGCAGCGGCAGCGCCCAGGAATGTCTTTCGATTCCTGTGGCCGTCTTTTCATTTGCACGGCCACTCGGCCGAGCCCGGCTTGTCCTCATCAGCTTCATCGCGTGTATCCTGTGGGGATAGTTCTGAAGGGTTCAAAACGGGGGTTCATGATCGCATGAGACAAGCATTTGCCAGCCTCCTGTTCCTGGCGATGACAGCAGGGTTGGCGGCCGCCGGCCCCGGAGAACCGCCCCAGCGGCTCGAGGCCGACATGGGAGACGGTGTGAAGATCGAACTGGTGCTCATCCCGGCAGGCACCTTCAAGATGGGCAGCGGCGAGTCGGCCGAGGATACGGCCGACTTCTTCAACAAGACCTACCGCAATCTTTTTCCGGCAGACGGCGGCGGGGGCCTGGAAGCGAACTTTTTCAAGCACGAGCATCCGCAGCATGAAGTGTCCATAACGAAGCCATTTTTCATGGGCGTCTTCCCCGTCACACGGGGCCAGTTCCGGCAATTCGTTGCCGCGACGGGGTATACGACGGAGTTGGAGAAGGGAGAGACGCCCGGGGCCTGGGGCTGGAATTTCAACACGAAAGGGTTCGGATTCAACGAAACATATTCGTGGCGAAACGCGGGTTACCAGCAGACGGACGATCACCCGGTCGTCAACGTGACGTGGAACGATGCCGTGGCCTTCTGCAGGTGGCTCAGCGAGAAGGAGGGCACGACCTACCGCTTGCCCAGCGAAGCGGAGTGGGAATACGCCTACCGTGCCGGGACGACGACACGCTACCCCACGGGCGATGACCCCGAGTCACTGGGCCCGGCGAGCGACCGTGCCGACCCGGCCGATGCCGCGGCTCGCGCCAGGATTCCGGACGCGAGATACATGATTCGTCACGAAGACAATTACGTCTTCACGTCGCCTGTCGGCAGCTCCAAGCCCAATCCCTTCGGACTGTTCGACATGCAGGGAAATGCCTTTGAATGGTGCGCCGACTGGTACGGGGACAACTACTACGCCGAGTCTCCCAGAGACGATCCCACGGGCCCGGCCACGGGAACATCGCGGGTGATGCGTGGTGGCACCTGGAACTTCCGGCCGCTCGCGGCGCGTTCCGCCGAGCGGAATTGGACCACTCCGGACAGCCGCAACGCGAGCAACGGCTTCCGCATCGTCCGGGCTCGATGATCTCCCGGAATGTTGGCGTGGCTGTCGGCCGTAATCGCGTGATTCGGCGGCGAGAGGACCGTGAAATCGCAGGAATTGAAAGACCGGCCCAAAAACTCGAAAAAGAGCGACGCCGAAGTCGTCATTTCTACTTGCACTGCCGTATGTCGCCGAATATCTTTCTAAGGGAGGTCGGCGATGGCTCCGCATGCGACCTCGCAAAAGGGTCAGAGCAGTCGCCTGAGGGGTTAGCGAGGGGATTCCAGCGTTGCCCGGAGTTGCTTCTCATTTCCTGGAGCCTCACAGCTAGTCGGCGCACCAACAACTCGTAGAAAACGTACAGACAGAAAACGCAGTGACAGACAGGCTATAAATCTTTTCATTTACCCATATCGGGGGATGTCATGAGCCATTTTTCTCGGAAGCGGCGGGCGTTCACGCTCGTCGAATTGCTGGTCGTGATTGCGATCATCGGCACGCTTGTCGGCCTGCTCCTTCCCGCCGTGCAGGCGGCCCGGGAGTCTGCGCGGCGATCTGACTGCTTGAACAAACTCAAGCAGCTGGCTCTCGGGAGCATCAACTATGAGTCGGCAAACGGCGGCTACCCGGGCGTCAGGGACTGGAAGAAGACGACCACCAACGACGCGTCGACCCTAGCGCGTGAATGGAGCTTGCTGATCTATGTGATGCCGTTTCTCGAGCGGCAGGAGGTATACGACAGCGCGTTAACAACATTCAAAGCGGGTGCGGGTGGGGCTGGGGACAGTCCGTCTACTTGGAAAGCGAGCTACCCTGCGGCCCGGCTGATTCAAGGGCTCCTCTGCCCGTCCGACAAGATGATAAGTCAAACCGGGATTTGGCCGACGAGCTACCGAGGCTGTGCCGGTGACATGAGCTGGGGCATGACGAACTGGTCGTGGTATCCGCACGAGGCACAGCTGATTTACAATGCCCCCTTGGTGAACGGATATGGACAGTATGGAACCTCGCCGCGGTCTGCGATCGGCTCGAGTTTGACGAAAAAGATAACCGACGGCCTGAGCAAGACCGTGCTCTTCGGCGAGGCCGTCATCGGCGACGGAAGTGATAGTCGACTTTCGGGCTGGGCTGAGGTGAGCGGAGCCGACTGGTCCATGAAACCCCAAGACTGTTTGGCTGCCACGTTTGCGGCCTCCAACACGAATTACATCGGCCAGGATTGGACCAGCAAATACCCTGGTAACATATGGTTCTACAGCTCACTTCCGCCCAACGGGCCGCGGTGTTCTCATACGCAGACGGGGAGCTCGCGAGTCTCCGCTGTCCCGGCAAGCAGCTATCATACCGGGGGGGCTAATGTTGCCATGTGCGACGGGGCCGTGCGTTTCATCGAGGAAGGGATCGATACGAACGGATCTCAAAACACGAGTCCGTCCAACCCTGGCTACAAAACCCCCTCGAACTATGGCGTGTGGGGGGCGATGGCGACTCCCGGCCAGGGCGACCAATACTCCTACTAAGCAGCGGCCATGACACAATCATCACCCGGCATGTCTGCCGATTTGAAGACGATTATCGTGCTGCTCAGTTTCGGCTTGGCAGCCATGGAGGGCTGCAGTCGCGGCCCTGCGGTGCAGTATGTCGAGGGCGTTGTGACGCTCGATGGAAAGCCGGTCGAGGCCGCCATCGTATCGTTCAAGCCCGAGGCTGGGGGGTTGGCGGCGGCGGGAACGACGGACGCCGCCGGCGTTTACAAACTCAACGCGATCGGCACGGGTGCCGCCAAGGCCGGCGGCGGCACGGTGCCGGGCGACTACCTCGTGGCCATTCGGAAGTGGGAGTATCTCGACCCCGGCCCGGCACCCGATCCGACCGACGCAAAGGCGTATGCCGACTGGCAGGATCGCAGCCTGAAAGCGTCGCGCCGCGAGCCGACGTACATCACCCCCAAGGCCTACGGCGACGCCGCGACGTCCGGACTCAAGGCAACCGTGAAGCAGGGCCGCAATACCGGCGAAGCGTTCCGGTTCGACCTGAAGAGCGAATAGCGCAAAAAGGAGCCAACTCTGGCTCTGTCGCGCCGCCTGCCCAGAGTGATGTCATCAAGAGTGATGTCATCAAGAGTGATGTCATCAAGAGCTGATTGCTGACAACCGACGAGACCTCTCCCGCCTGGCGGCGATTTGGGAGGGCCGACGTGCGAGAGACGATCAGTGCATTTCCACGGCGCAGTGGCCGAGGCCGCCGCGGTAGTAGTTGAACTGCACGTTGGGATGGTCGGCCAACAGCGACATGGGCACGCTTGCGTCGGCGAGGCCCTTCGAGATCATCAGCGCCGTGAGACGCTGCCCGAGCGGGTTGTCGTGCACGCCGGCTTGCCAGATCGAAACCTTCTCCGCCTGCCACGTCTGCACGGGCCCCACCGTGATGGCTTGGTTTGGCACCATCGTGATGTTGCCGCCGCCGCTGGTGCGGGCGTTTTGCGCGAGCGTCACCGGGTGCAGGTCCACCACACGCGTGGAAAGCGAGCGATACTCGGCCGGCGACGGCGGGGCGTCTTTGTATTTTCCTTCGCGGCGAAGCGGGTCGTTGAAGGCCCAGTGCTTGATGTCCCCCTGACCTCCCTGCATCACAGCGCAGCGGGCCGTCTGCCAACTCGCGACGTACGACGCCGTGTCGGCCTTCGGGAAGTGGAGGTTCGCATCCGGCATCCGCAACTCGGGGCGGATGCGATCGAAGCAGAGTTCGCGGTCCGCCTTCTCGAATGAGAGCGGGTGCGTCACGGGCACCTCGCGGCCGTTCTCATACCACTCGTCCATGCCCCAGAAATGCGCATGCCGGAGGTCCAGCCCGAGTTCGTTCACGAGCCGGGCCACGAGAGGAAGCTGCTCCGTCGGCCCGATCGGCCCGCAGATGCCCACCGGATCGTCGGCCGTCGCCTGCCTCCACGCGTGGACGTATTCGAGCGCCTCGGCAAGGTAAAAATCTTCGAGCGTGTCGTAGAAACCGACGCGAAAGCCGGGGCGGGACAGGGCGATGAGATCCTGCTCAGTGAGCGCCGCGGCATCGCGGATGATCTCCGGATCGAGCGTCGTGTAATCCCACCAATCGGGGGCAATGCGACTGAGTGGCCGTGGCACGTGAGACTCCTTGCAGACAAACCCGCGTACAGACGCACTATAAGCCGCCCGGATGCCGAATCGCAGCCGCGGCGCCCAGGAATGTCTTTCGATTCCTGTGGCCGTCTTTTCATTTTCATGACCAATCGGCCGAGCGCCGCGTCGGGCAATGTTACGCCGCGGCGGCGGGGGACTGGAATTTCACGACGAAAGGGTTCGGATTCAACGAAACATGTTCGTGGCGAAACGCGGGTTACCAACAGACGGACGATCACCCGGTCGTCAACGTGACGTGGAACGATGCCGTGGCCTTCTGCAGATGGCTCAGCGAGAAAGAAGGCACGACCTACCGGTTACCCGCCGAAGCGGAGTGGGAGTACGCCTACCGCGCCGGGACGACGACACGCTACCCCGCGGGCGATGATCCCGAGTCACTCGGCCACAAGCACGCGCGCGACAGCGCAGTCGGGCCTGATGCGTTCGAAGTATACTCATAGTGTGGAGCAGTCGACGCTTCCGACGCCTGCGGCACAACCCCGTAGCAGAGAGAAATCATGAACTGGCGTGATCACATCGACCGCGAGCCCGAAATCATCGGAGGAAAGCCAAAGATCAGCGGCACTCGCATCGGTGTCGAACTCATTCTGGAGCGGCTCGGCGACGGATGGTCTGTCGAACAATTGATGGAGGCGTATCCCAGCATCACCATTGAGCAGATTCACGCGTGTCAGTCCTATGCCGCCGAAATGCTGGCCACAGACGATGTCGTGGATATTCCCAACCCAGCCGCATAACGATGCGTATCCTCGCGGACGAAAACGTCGATCGTCCAATCGTCGTGTGGCTTCGAGAGCAGGGGCACGACGTGGTAGAGGCGGCGGTCGTGGCGCAAGAGGCGGCAGACGCTCATCTGATTGCAATGAGCCGCTGCGAGGGAAGGATTCTGATATCGTTCGAACGTGATATTGGTCGCCTCGTGCAGTCCGATTCTGCTCCGCATCCAGGCGTCGTCTATCTCCGTCTACGGGGCGCCGGATCCCTTCTCTGGGAGACCTTCAAGCGTATCTGGCCCCAGATTGAGTCGGGCATCAGTGGTCATTTCGTGACCGTGAAGAACCAGCAGGTACGCCGAAGGAGGCTGCCAGTAAGACCTCTTTGACATCGGTTCCGTTTTTTGGGCAGAGTTGTTTCTCGGCCCGCCTCGCCGCCGCAGTCAGGATCAAACGGTCGCTGACTGGGGCAGGACTGCCGCGAGCAGGTCTTCGTCGTGGGCCGAAAGTCCGAGGTACAGGTGCCGCCGCCCGTCCCTCGGCCTCGCGGATCGCCCGAGTCTCGTCCAGGTCTCGTCCAGGTCTCGTCCAGGTCTCGTCCAGGTCGGTCGTCATGCTGCCGCAGTCGCCACTGGAGAGATTGAGATAGTGCGTCCGCCACCCCGCGTCCCGTAGCCGCAGGAGCGTGCCGACAGCGACAAACTCGATGTCGTCGGAATCGGCCACGATGGCGAGGACGGCGGGCATGGTCATGGGTATCTGCTCGCGTGCGTGGGAGATGTGATGCCGGGTGTTCACCGCGGTCCCCGGCTGACTGCGCGGAGTGCGGCGGGCGTCATGCCACAGTGACGTCGAAAAAGTGTGGTCATGTACGCGACCGACCGAAAACCGGCTCTGGCGGCGTCCGCCGCGTTCTGCCCGGGCCGCATGAGCCGATCGAGCAGGCGAGCCGCTTCGTGCCCCACACGACGTGCCGCCTGGGCGACGCTCGACAGGGGCGGATCGGAGAGTTCGCAGACAAACTCGTCGTCATCGACACCGATCACAGCCACTTCGTGCGGCACCCGCAGGCCAAGCGATCGACATGCCTCGAGCACATGCCGGGCACGCACGTCGTCGCAGGCCATGATCCCCACCGGCTTTGGCAGGGTCGTCAGCCACTGTGTCAGCTCGCGTTGAAAGAGCGACCAGCGGTTCGGCTCGTGACGGGCGACCAGGCAATGACACGCCCGATCGGCATCGGCTGCGAGAGGGGCGCGGCATCGGCATATTGTGCGCACAACCACAACCACTGTGAAACCGGCTCGCAGGGGCAGGAGACCGAGCTGCCTACAACGGACGCCTGCCACACCACGAAGCTTCGTCGATCGAAAGAGCGGCCCCACAAATCGAAACAAAAGTGCCGCGGAGTGCCGCTCACCTCTGCTGGCACTTCCTGCAATCGACGGCTAAGCTTCATGTTGGGTTGTCTTTGGCTGGAACTTCCGAGTTCCGGGTTGCCATTAGGATGGTTTCTTCTCGCGGGGTTCCCATGAGAAATGCTGCATCACGGACAAGCCAGAGACCGATTCATTCATCAATTTCGGAGGATGTCATGAGCCATTTTTCTCGGAAGCCACGGGCTTTCACGCTCGTCGAATTGCTGGTCGTGATCGCGATCATCGGCACGCTCGTCGGCCTGCTCTTGCCGGCCGTTCAGGCGGCACGGGAATCGGCTCGACGGTCGGCCTGCACGAACAATCTCAAGCAACTGGGGCTCGCGCTGCACAACTACCACGACGCGAGGAAGAAATTCCCTGTGAGTTCCAGTTTCGTTCCCCCGAATACTGACGCAGGGCACTCGATCAATGAGTTTCTCATGCCGTATGTCGAGGAAGCCGCCACGTACAGCAAGTTGAATTTCACCATACTCGCTCAATCGGGCGTAAACGCTTCGGTCTTGTTGAATCGCAAGTGGCCGTTCCAAATCTGCCCTTCGAACCCCGATGGTGCTACCTTGGGAAGTTATTACGGCCAGACTACGCATGGGGCCGCCTACCAGCCGTGCGCCGGACCTCGGTCGTATTTCACCTATATCGACTCTGACTGCAGCGTGGCCGGAAACCCCACCTACTGCGCCGACACCGGGGCTGCCGATTCAATGGTCAACACGAAATCGGGCATGGTCTACTTCACAAGCATTGTGGCGGACGTGTTCACGGCGATGAAGGACATCACTGATGGCACGAGCAAAACGATCGCATTCGGCGAGGTACTGCCGCAGAACAACGAGTACTTCGGCATGTTTGTGGCCGGTCTGAACGCGGTGCCGACCGCCCAAAAAATAAACACGACCCGGCGGCAGGTCTCCAACAACCCCATTCCCACCGACGGCTGGGACGTCGGGCCGCGTCGCAACGGCTCGATGGCGAGCAACCACCCCGGTGGTGCGCATGCCGTGATGATCGATGGGGCGGTATTGTTTCTGAGCGACAACATCGACTTCGCCACGTTCAACTATCTTGGTAATCGAAGAGACGGACAAACCCTGTCTGGCTATTGATCCCCCGTTCCCTCGTTTCGACAGGATTTGTGATGCAAGTGAGCGTTCAGAGCCGTTTTTTTCCGGCGGTGCTGGCCGGGTTGTTGGTGGTCATCGCTGGCTGCAACTCCGCCAAGCCGATCGCCGGGAGCGTGCCCGTGTCGGGTACCGTGACGTTCAACGGCCAGCCTCTCGAGCAGGGTGAGGTCTGGTTCGCACCGGAGAGCGGCGGCAAGGGCCAGCCGGCGACCGGCCAGATCAAGAACGGAAAGTTCACGATGGTGACGACCGCCTCTTCACCCGGCGTGGTGGCTGGCAAGTACAAGGTGAGCATCATCAGTAACAAGCCATTCACTCCGCCGAAACTCGGGACGCCGCCCGACCCCAAAACCGGACCTCAGCCCGAGAGCCTCATCCCGAAGAAGTACAACGACATCACGACGTCGGGGCTGGAGGTGGACGTGAAGGCCGCCACGTCGTCGCTCACGTTCGCGCTCTCAGGGGAGTGACGCCCCTTTCGCCCGCACAGAAACTGGTAGCAGCTTTGGAAACTGCCGCGTTGATGCGGCTGGCTACCGTCGGCTGCGCGAGTGATGCGGCGGCATCAATAGCTTGCGCACGCGTCCTGCCAGACCACACGCCCACCTTGTTTATAAGATCGGCCTACAAACTCGAAAAAGATTGTTCGCTACCGCCCCGCACTTGACGGCATTTTCGCGGCGGATTGTCCAAATACGCGAGAATTCATGAGGTAACAGCGGATGGGCCGATGTTCCTTGCCGGTCTGAGTGAGCCGTTGATGCCACCTTCCACCCACCGAACGGTCTGGTCCGCATACCCGACTGTGGTAACGTTTTAGTTAGAGTCGCTTCCTGGGTGAGACCGACATCGATACTTCCTCAGGTCTCTATCGATAGCGTAGGAGAGTTCACATGACGCGCACGAACGGCCCTCTTTCACTCGCCCCCGACGCCCGCGGCTGCGCGGGGTTCCGGCAGATGCCACGCCGAGCGGTGCTGACAGCTGGGAGCCTCAGCGCGCTGGGGTTATCGCTAGGCGACTTTTTTCGGATTCGGGCCGCCCGCGGGGAGGCGTCGTCCTCGACAGCCGCCTACGCCGTCCAGGCCGCGAAGGGAAAGTTGCCCGAGCGGATCAAGAGCGTGATCCAGCTCAACCTCGGGGGCGGCTTCCCGCAGCACGAGTCGTTCGACCCGAAGCCCGAGGCGCCCGTCGAATACCGCGGAGCGTTCGGCGTCGTCAAAACGAAGAACGGCGAGATCTTCAGCGACAACTTTCCCAAGACGGCCGAGATCGCCGACAAGATCACGATCGTCCGCACAGTGGTTGGCAAGGTTCCCGACCACAGCATCGCCACCTATCACCTCTCCACCGGCTACACGCCCACGGCCGTGATCGACTATCCGTCGATGGGCTCGATCATCTCCCATGAACTCGGCACCCGCGGCCTCTTGCCTCCTTACATCGCCATCCCCGTGAAGGGTGCCTACGCCGGCGGCACGGGCTTTCTGTCGAGCAGCTATGGCCCCTTCGAACTCGGCGAGGATCCGGCCAAGGGGAAGAATTTCAAGGTCCGCGACTTCTCGCTGCCGCAAGGGCTTTCGCTGGACCGTTTCGACCGGCGGAAGCAGGCGCGAGAGCTCGTCGAGAAGCGGATTCGGTCGCTCGAGGCCGATCCAGCCACGCTCGACACCATGGACGGCTTCTATTCCAAAGCCTACGAACTGCTGACGTCGTCCGACGCCCAGAAGGCGTTCACGTTCGAGGGCGAGACCGACGAGACCTTCGAGCTCTATGGCAGCGCGGTCACCGGCAAACTCCGCGGCGCTGATGGCAAGTACCATCCGAAGGGGCTCGCCGAGCAGCTGATCATCGCCCGGCGGCTCGTCGAGGCGGGCACGCGGTTCGTGACGATCAACTACGGCTCGTGGGACTGCCACGTCGACATCAAGAAGTGCTGCGATGAGTACATGCAGCCACTCGACCATGCGATCCACGGCCTGGTGACCGACCTCGACCGCCGCGGCCTGCTCGACTCGACGCTCTTCTGGGTGACAAGCGAGTTTGGTCGCACGCCCAAGATCAACAAGGACTCCGGCCGCGACCACCACTCCCGCTGCTACTCGATGCTGCTGGCCGGCGGCGGGTTCAAGCAGGGGCTCGTGCATGGGGCGAGCGACGCGGTGGCCAACGAGCCGGCCCGCGACGGAGTGACGCTCGAAGACCTGCTGTTCACGGTCTACAACGGCCTCGGCATCGATGCCGACAAGGAGCTCGTCGCCTTCGGCACCCGGCCGATCGAGATCATCAAGGACGGCAAGCTCGTGCCGGCACTGGTATGAGAAAAAGGGGACGCAGCTCATTTCTAAAACAAAAATGGGAGGCGGCTCATCTCCGTGGCCTGGAAATGAGCTGCGTCCCCTTTTTCGTAGCGCTGGCCTTGGCGGTCTGCATCGCTCCCGGCTGGGCCGTCGCCGGCACCATGCTGAACGACATCGAGCGGGTTCGCCCGCGAATCGCACAACGCGGCACCACCGTGGAGGTGGTGATTCAAGGGGCGCTCCTGGCCGATCCACAGGAGCTCATTTTCTATAAGCCCGGCATCCGGGCGGTGCGGGTCGAGCCTCTGCCCAAGCTCGCGTATGCGACAGGCCTTGCACACGGCGGTCGCATCGAAGAGCAGGTGAAGGCGGTGCTCGAAATCGCCGAAGACTGCGAGCCGGGGGAGCATCCCTTCCGGCTGCGGATGGCCCACGGGCTTTCGCAGCTCGCCACGTTCCACGTCAGCCCCTTCCCGGTGATTCCCGAGGCTACGACTCCCCACGCCACGATTGCCACAGCCCAAGTCGTGCCGCAAAACGTGACGGTGCTCGGTGTCGTCGATCTGGATGTCTACAAAGTGCCCGCGGCGCCGGGCTCACGGCTCTCAGTCGAGGCCGACTGCACGCGACTGGGCGACATTCGCTTCGGCGATGCGGAGTTCGACCTTGCAGTCCGGGTGCTCGACGAAACCGGGCGGGTGCTGGCAAAGAACGACGACAGTGCTCTGCACGTGCAGGATCCGATCGTGAGCCTGAAGCTGCCTGAGAAACTGCCGGGCGGCCACGCCTACGTTGAGGTGCGGCAGTCGGTGCACCGGCCCAGCGACAATCCCTACTGCGCGCACATCGGCACGTTTCGCCGCCCGCTGGCGGCCTATCCGGCCGGAGGCAAGTCAGGCGAACCGCTGACCACGACGTTCCTCGGCGATCCGCTCGGCGACTTCGCCGAAACGGTCGCCGTGCCCGCGACGCCCGGCACGTTTTCCTGGTTCGGCGACGCTCCCTCGCCGCTCTCGCTGCGGTCGTGCCCCTACGGCAACCTGATGGAGGATTCCGCGGCGGCCGAGACCCGCGTGCCGCAACTGCCGATCGCCCTGAATGGAGTGCTCGACAAGCCCGGCGACAGCGACTCGTTCAGGCTCGCCGTCAAGAAGGGCGACCGGTTTCGAGTGCGGGTCTATGCCTCGGCCCTAGGGCATCCGATCGATCCGGCGATCGCGATTCGCCCCATCGTCGATGGCAAGCCGGGGGCGGCCGAGGTGCAGGCCGATGACGCCGAGCCGCGAACGCTCAACGACCGTGATCTCTTCGGCACGGCGATGCGGTCCCAAGGCGGGTTGAAGGACGTGCTTGACCCGTCCGTGATCTGGGAGCCGAAGGCTGACGGCGAGTATGTTCTCGATGTTCGCGACTCATCCGGCGGCGGCGGTCCGACGGCCGTCTACCGAATCGAGATTGACACGCCTCCGCAGGCCGTGCATTTCGTACTGGCGAGCCGGTTTTTCGACTGGGTGGAGGGGCCTCGGGCGACCGGCCTCGCGGTGCCGCAGGGCAACCGCTGGACGGTCACGCTCGACGTCGCCAAGGGGCAGGGCACCACGTACTCGGGCCCGTTCGACATCGTCGGCGTCGGGCTGCCGGAGGGCGTGCGGCTCGTTTCGCCCCGGGTGCCTGGGAGTCAGACTAAATGGCCTTTGCAGCTCGTCGCCGACGCAACGGCGAAGCCCGGCGCGAAGATCATCACTTTCGAGGCGAAAGCGGCCGATCCAGCCATCTCGCTTTCGAGTGCCGTGCAACAGGCGGTTCCGTTCGTAGACCATCCCGGCGGCGACGCCTGGCGGGTGCTCCGCGTCGATCGGGCTGCGATGGCCGTCACCGATCCCGCCCCGATCGCGATCGACATCGTGCCCCCGACCGCTCCGCTCGTCCGTGGCGGCGAACTCTTCATCGCGGTGAAACTGACACGCCGGCCGGGCTACGACGAGCCGATCGAGTGGCAGGCAGACTTCGCTCCGCAGGGGATCGGCCTGCCGCCCAAGGATGTGATCCCATCGGGAGCCGCGGAGGCGACGCTGCGGATAACGGCCGACCGCAACGCTCCGCTGGGCAAGGGTCCGCTCTACGTGATGGCCACCACGCTCGGTGACGGCGACTACCTCGGCCCGGGGCGGATCCGCGTGTCTTCCGAGATCATCGAGGTCGAGGTGGCGGAGCCGTTCGTGGAGCTCGCGAGCCAGCCCACGAGCGTCCGCCGTGGCGGCCGGGCGACCGTGGCCTTCACGGTCACACCCAAGAGCCCTTTCGAGGGTGAGGCGGAGGTGTCGCTTCTCGGCCTTCCGAAAGGCGTGGCCCTCGTGGGAGCCAAACCGCGGATCACGAAAGACTCGAAGGAGATCCCGTTCACGGTAGAGGCCACCGACGACGCACTGCTCGGAGCTGTGAACGGCCTCGAATGTGAACTCGTCGTGAAGGCAGCCGGTCAGGAAATCCGTCAGCGATCCGGCACGGCCACCCTCCGCATCGACCCGAGGTTGTGACATGATCAGAAAAAGGGGACGCAGCTCATTTCCACGAAGCAGCTCTGCCGGTGAAACCAAACCGGAAATGAGCTGCGTCCCCTTTTTTTTCGCCGTGCTGTTCGCCATCACGGGGCAGGCCCTCGGCGCCGAGCCTGCGGCCGCGCCGAGCTTCCGCCGCGACGTCATGCCGGTCTTTTTTCGGGCCGGCTGCAACGCGGGCACCTGCCACGGTTCGGCCCGTGGCAAGGACGGCTACATGCTCTCGCTGTTCGGCTACGATCCCGTCGGGGACTACCGTCGCACCGTCGAGGAGATCCCGGGCCGCCGCGTGAACACGTCGGTCCCTGCCGACAGCCTGCTCCTGCTCAAGGCCACCGGGGCCGTCTCCCATACCGGGGGTAAACTCTTCGAGCCTGATAGCGATCTCTACAAGACGCTCGCCGCGTGGATCGAAGCCGGGGCTCCCGACGACGTGGGCAGCGTACCTGAGGTGACGGGCATCTCCCTGCCGAAGGAGAGCGTGGTGTTCAAGAAGATCGGCGGCACGGGCACGGCCCGAGTGACGGCGAGCTATTCGGACGGCTCGAGCCGCGACGTGACGAACCTGGCCCGCTTCTTCTCCAACAACGCGAGCGTGGCCGATATCGACAAGGATGGCCGCGTGACGGCCAAGGGGCCGGGCGACACCAACGTCTTCGCCCGGTTCAGTCGGTTCACGGTCGGCGCAGAGGTGATCGTCCTGCCGCCCGAGGAAGGCTTCACTTGGCCAAACCCGCCGGTAAACAATTTCATCGACAAACTCGTCTTCGACAGGCTCGAGAAACTGCGGATCGTCCCATCCGATCTCTGCGACGATGAGACGTTTCTGCGACGCGTGACGCTCGACCTCGTCGCCCGGCCACCGACGATGCAGGAGTACGAAGCCTTCATGGACGACGACTCTCCCGACAAGCGGTCCAAGAAGATCGATGTGCTGATCGCCACCGATGACTTCGCCGACTACCAGGCCGCGCTCTGGGGCGAGCAACTCCGGATCATGGGGGGCAACTATTCCCCCGACGGCACGGTGATCAAGGCGGCCGACGCGTTCTCGGCTTGGATGCGGGAGCAGTTCCGCGCTGACCGGCCGCTTGATCAGTTCGTGTCGGAGATGGTGACGGGCTCGGGATCGAACCTCTCCTCTGGTCCGGCCAACCTCTACACCATGCTCGTTCACAAGACGCAGGTTGAACCGAAGATGCTGGCGGCCGACTTTTCGCAGGCGTTCATGGGCGTGCAGATCCAGTGCGCCGAGTGCCACAACCACCCGTTCGACCGCTGGACGATGAACGACTACTACGGGTTCGTCAGCTTTTTCACTGGTGTGAGGCGGAAGCCGGGCGTGGAACCGCGGGAGAAACGGATTTACTGGGAGACGACGGCGGCTGCAGCCATCAATCCGGTAGACGGCAAGTATCGGCCCGCGAAGACGCTCGGTGCCAAAGAACCAGTTCCGACCGAGGGCGACCCGCGGCCCGCGCTCGCCGCGTGGCTCACGGCCGCCGACAACGAGATCTTCTCCAAGAATCTCGCCAACAGGATCTGGGCCCAGTTTTTCGGACGCGGCATCGTCGATCCGGTGGACGACATGCGGGTGAGCAATCCGCCGACCAACGCCCCGCTTCTCGACGCGCTCTCCGAGCGGCTCGTCGAACTGAAGTTCGACCTGCGGGCCTTCGTCCGCGACATCTGCAGCTCGCGGGTCTACCAACTCTCGGTGAAGCCCACGCCGTCGAACGCCGGAGACACCAGGCAGTTTTCCCACGCCCACCTCCGTCGGCTGCGGGCGGACGTGATCCTCGACTCGATCGTGGCGGTGACGGGCGTGCCGCGGCCTCTGCCAGACTGGCCCGCGGGCACGAAGGCGGTCGAGTATTACCCGAGATCGAGCGGCGACACCCAAGGGCCGCATCCAGGGGACCCGTTCTTCGCCACGTTTGGCCGCTCGACCCGCGGCACGATCTGCGCCTGCGAGACGAAATCAAACCCGTCACTTTCCCAAGCAATGCATCTGGTGGTGGGCGACACGGTCCGTGACCGGCTGGCCGCGGGAGGGCTCCTCAAGCAACTCGTCGAGACGAAGCCGAGACCCGAGGCGGTCATCCGAACCCTTTTTATCAGCACGCTCTCGCGTAAGCCGACCCGAGAGGAGCTTGCCGGCTTCGTGGAGATGGCGGCGGGCAGCCCCAAGGACGAGTCCGTGTATGAGGACATCTTCTGGAGTCTGCTCAACTCGAGCGAGTTTCTGTTCAATCACTGATCTGGAAACCACCGACTGATCTGGACGCTACCGAAGAGGAGCAGGATAGCCCTGAGCTCATTTATGCCTACCGACGCCTTCACCACATCTTCTCCGCGGCTTCGAGGCAGGCGTTCGGTCTCAGTGGCCCCGGCCATGCTGATTCTGCTTGCCTGCTTCGCGACTGATCCGGTCGCCGCCGACGACAAGCCGATCACCTACGAGGACCACGTCGCCGGTATTTTGAAGAAGCACTGTGCCACCTGCCACGGCGACGGCAAGCAGGAGGGCGGTCTCGCCCTCGCGAGCTACGCGGGCGTGATGAAGGGCGCCGGCGGCGGCGAGATCGTGGTCGCCGGTCGGTCGGGTGGCAGCCGGCTGATCGAAGTGATCACGGCGCCCGACGACGGTGACCGCATGCCTCCCGAGGGCGACCGCGTGCCGGCCGATGCGGTGGAGCTCATCAAGAAGTGGATCGACACCGGCCTGCGGGAGAATGCCGGCAGTTCCGTTGCCTCGATGCGAACGCTCGGTTTCAAGCCGGCGGCACCGTCGGCGGGCCAAGGGCCCGAAGCGGTGCCGCAAAACCTGCCCTCGATCGAACGGCCGAAGACGATCCGTCCCTTCCCGGTGCTCGCCATGGCAGCCAGCCCGCGGGCGCCGGTGGCCGCCGTAGCGTCATACGGCGCGATCGATCTCTACGGATCGCTCGACAAAAGGTATGGCTCGCTCAGCTTTCCGGAGGGTGAGCCGCTCGTGCTCGCGTTTAGCCGTTCGGGCCAGCGACTGCTGGCAGCGGGCGGCAAGCCCGTGCAGAGCGGATCCGTCGTGCTCTTCGACGTCGCGACGGGCAAACGGCTGGCGAGCGTGGCCGACGAGCCCGACGCGATCATCGCCGCCGACATCTCGCCCGATGAAAAGGTCGTGGCCATCGGCTGCACGAGCCGGCTCGTAAAGCTCTACTCCACCGAGGATGGCAGCCTCAAGGCGACGATCGACAAGCACACCGACTGGGTTACGGCCGTCGCCTTCTCGCCAGACGGAAAGTATCTCGCCACGGGCGACAGGATCGGCAACATTCATCTCTGGGACGCTGCGACCGGCGGCGTCATCCTGCCGCTCTCGGAGCACAAGAAGTCGGTGCGGGCGCTCTCCTGGCGGAGCGATTCCGGCGTGATCGCCTCGTGTGGCGAGGACGGCACGGTCGTGTGGTGGGATGTGAAGGACGGTTGGCCCGTGGTCAACAAGCCGAATGCCCATACCGGCGGCGTGCTCGACTGCAAGTTCGGTCCGCAGGGCGAATTGGCCACCTGCGGCCGCGACGGGCTCGTGAAAACCTGGTCGGCCGAGGGCAATGAAATCAAGAAGTATGCCGTTTCGGAAGACGTGCCCGCCGGCAAGAAACCGCCCGCGGGCGTGACGCTCATGCCGACGCGAGTGGCCGTGTCGGCCGACGGCTCGATCGTTCTTGCCGGCGACACGGCCGGCCGGCTCCACGCCTGGCCCACGAAATAGCACTCGCAGCATCCCCGGCTTTCGCCGGGGGCTTGTATGTGCTCATGCAAGCCCTGAGCGTAAGCGACGGGATCTGTCTTCGTGCGGGGCCGATCCTCGGTCTTTCGCCTTGAATTGTTTGCATTTTGCAACTACACTTCAAGAGTCTTCAGGGCTTGCCGATGCATATCATTGCCCGACCCTCGATCAATGCCGCTGCGCAGCGACACCCAAGAGCTCGTCCTTGGCTCACCACATGGTGGAGGGTGGCGAGCAAGTCACGATGGACGAGACTCGCTGATGTGCGTCTCGCGTATCACGATGCTGACGAAGTTGGGCAATGCCTGGCTTTCAACGTCTGCAAAAACGACTTTCGCCTCATTTGCCGCGTGACCTATGCCAATCGATGGTCGGATGGGACGTTGCTCGTAAAGCACTTTCTTACCCACGCCGAATACGACAAGAACAAGTGGTGTAAAGACTGCACCCCGCCGGAGGACAAAGGATGAGCACGGCCACCGAATACCGCGACTTGCTCGTGCAATTCGCCCCGCGGCCTATCCACTCGGCCGCCGATTATCGACGCACCATGGCGCAGCTCGAGCGGATCATGGAGCCCCATCCCAGCGCGGCCCGAAGCCAATTGATCGAGGTTCTCGCGACGCTCATCGAACGCTATGAATCGCGTGACTATCCGACGCCCGAACGTGATCCGGCTGATGTTCTGAAGAACCTCCTCGATGCGAAGGGAGTCAAGCCGGCTGGTATCGCCAAAGCCACCGGGATTCCTCCTGCGACCATCAGCAACGTCCTGGCCCGGCGACGAGGGATCAGCAAGGCCAGCGCTATCGTTCTGGGAAAGTATTTCGGGGTGTCGGCAACGGTATTTCTCTGAAGCAGGCGCCGTCACGATGGGATCGCCCACCAATCGGTAGCCCATCCCCCGGCTTACGCCGGGGGCTTGTATGGGACCCGCATCCCCCGGCTCACGCCGGGGGCTTGTATGGGCCCAATGCAAGCCCTGAGCGTAGGCGACGGGATCGCAGAACACTCCTGGGGCGGCAGCGTTTTTCACTGCACTTGGGACAGCCTTGACAAAGAGGTATTCTTTTGTACACTCCGCCGAACTTGGCTTCTCGGACGGATCATGAAGCTTCCCAACGCTCACCGCGCGACAGTCTCGAGGGCGAAGATTCTCGGCTACCTGCTAAGCGATACACACCCCCGGGGAAAATCCAAAGCCGTCTTTTTTAAACGTCTGGGCTTCGACACCACGAGAGCCGATTCGCTGGCGGATGAGCTATTCCGGCATGCCGCAGAAAACGAGGTGGAGCACCGCATGGAAACGGAATTTGGCGACAGATACGTCATCGACGGCTGGATCGTGGCCCCAGCGGGAACCAGGGCCCGGATTCGCACGGTGTGGTTCGTGGACGCGGGCGAAGAAACGCCACGATTCGTGACAGCGCACCCGTTGCGGCGGAGAAGGTAAGATGGCATGGTGGAATGAAAGTGAATCAGGCCCCGGATACAACTCCGACGTGATCCGCGAACTTGACGACATCGTGCTGACGTGCGACCTCCCCGACCAGAGACTCACGGCCGGGGATATTGGCACCGTCGTGCTCGTGCATGGTGAGGGCAAGGGCTACGAAGTGGAATTCATGACGCTCGACGGAGAAACGATTGCCGTTTCCACGTTGCGGGCCGATCAGGTGCGGGTGGTGCACCACGATGAAATCGCTCACGCGCGTTCGATCGCGTCGTAGCGCAGGCACTGGGCTCAACGTCCGTGGCGAGCGGAAAAGGAGCGCGTCCAGCGGGAAGACGCACGCGGGGTGGTGTTCCCGCCCGGCATCCCCCGGCTCACGCCGGGGGCTTTTATGGGATGCGATCCCCCGGCTTACGCCGGGGACTTTTATACGCCCATACAAGCCCTGAGCGTAAGCGACGGGATCGCATGGGAACCAATCTTCATCCAAGCCCGCAGCGCAAGCAGATGAATAGCAAAGGGAACGGTCAGGCACGGTGCAGGACAAAGCCCTCGATCGCCTCGTATTCCGGCAGGCCGAGGCGGTCGTAGAGACGGGCCGTCTCGCGGTTGCGATCCTCGGCACGCTGCCAGAATTCCCGCGGGTCGGTGGGGCCAGGGAAGAGGGCCCGGTCCTTCTGGCTCTCGTGCTTGAAGATCGCCATCCGCTTGCGGTTCACCTCGTCGGGCGAGAGAGGCACGGCCATGTCGATCTCGTGCGGCTCCCATTCCTGCCAGGCGCCGCGGTAGAGCCAGAGCTCGCAGTCGCGGGCCCACTCGCGGTCGGCAAGGCTCTCGAGCGACCTGAAAATCGCGTTGAGGCAGACGCGGTGGGTGCCGTGCGGATCGGAGAGATCACCGGCTGCGTAGATCTGGTGCGGCTTCACCTTGTCGAGCAGTTGCGACGTGATGGCGATGTCGTCCGCACCGATCGGCTTCTTGCGAACCCGTCCGGTCTCGTAGAACGGCAGGTCGAGGAAATGGATGTGTTCCGGCTTCACGCCGGAGTAGCGGGCGCCGGCGCGGGCTTCCGTGCGGCGGATGAGCCCCTTCACGGCCTGAAGCTCGGGCGGGTCGACCTCGCCGGCGTGCTTGGTGCGGAGGAAAGTGCGGATCTTGTCGGCGATCTCGCTCGGCTTCGTGCCGACGCCGAACGCCCGGCAGAATTCTTCCACGAAGTCGACGTGCCTGTCGGCCGATTCATCCCAGACGGCGATGTTGCCGCTGGTCTGGTAGGCCACGTGCACCTCGTGCCCCTGCTCGCAGAGGCGGATGAAGGTGCCGCCCATGCTGATCACGTCGTCATCAGGGTGCGGGCTGAAGATCACCACCCGCTTTGGAAAATCGTCCGGCTGGGTTCCGCGGCTCGTGGCCGCTGCCAGTGCGCTCCCGCGGGCTTTCCGCGGTCGGCCCGGCTTGCCGCCCGGCCAGCCGGTGATCGTGTCCTGCATCGTGCGGAAGACCTCGATGTTGAGATCGTAGGCCCGGCCGCGGTTGCTGACGAGATCCTGCAGGCCGTGCTCGCTGTAGTCTTCGTCGGTGAGCTTGAGAATCGGCTTCTTGAGCTCAAGCGCCAGCCAGATAACGGCCTTCCGCGTGAGGGCATCGGTCCACTCGAGGCCCATCGAGTCGAGCGGGCCCACGAGCCAGGGGGAATCAAACCGCGTGAGCCGTGCCGCCGCTGCCCGGTCGAGCACGAACCTGGCGTCGGCATGCTGCTGCAGCGCGCTTGCCGACACGTGGCTGCACGGCGGCTCCTCGACCGCCTTGCGGACGATCGGAGACTTGTGCTCCCCAAAGGCCAGAAGCACGACCCGCCTGGCATCGAGGATCGAGCCCACGCCCATCGTGATCGCCTGGCGGGGAACGTTCCACTCGCCGAAGAAATCGCTGGCGGCATCGGATCGCGTCACGCTGTCGAGCGTGATGAGCCGGGTGCGGCTTTCGGTCGCGCTGCCCGGCTCGTTGAAGCCGATGTGGCCAGTCCGTCCGATGCCGAGCAGCTGCAGGTCGATGCCGCCGGCGTCGCGGATCATTTCCTCGTAGCGGGCACAGGCCTCGGCGACCTTCTCCCGCGGCAGCAGGCCATCAGGAATGTGGATCGCATCGGCCGGGATGTCGAGGTGGTCGAAGAGGTGTTCCCGCATGAAGCGGTGGTAGCTCTGCAGCGCGTCGGGCTGCATCGGCCAGTATTCGTCGAGGTTGAACGTGACGACTGTTTTGAACGATACACCCTCCTCGCGGTGCAGCCGGATGAGCTCGTCGTAGACGGCGACCGGCGTGCTGCCGGTCGCGAGGCCGAGCACGGTCTGCTGGCCGGCTGCCGCGCGGGCCTGCACCAGATCGGCGATCTCGCGGGCCACTGAGCGGCTGGCGTCGCCCGGCTGGTCGTAGACGGTGACGGGGATCCGCTCCACGCAGTGCACGTGGGGCAGGGGGCCGCGGTAGATCGGCGACGACGGCACGGTAGAGGGGCTGGCGGGCATGGCATCTCCTCGGGGCAACCGGATGGATGGACAGACGGTCGTACGGGCTCTCTCGGGAGTCTCCATTATGAAATCATCTTCATCAGGCCGCCAGAGAGATCGATTTTTCCGATCGCAAAACCGCGTCGGCGGGGGCCCGCGTTATGAACGCCGGAGGTCACTGGGCCTCGGGCCAGACGGTCGGCACCGCGGGCAGCTCGGCCGTGAGCGTGGGCTTCGTACGGCGGCCGGCGAGCGAAGGATCGATCGGCTTGAAGCCAAGGGCGAGGGCAGGGGAGTCAGCGCCCATGGCAAAGTTGCCGTGCTGCGGATCGGTGAACTTCGGGTCGGCCACGATCGATCGCTCATCCTGCCCGGCAGCCTGCCTCGCGGCGAGATCCTTCCCGTCGGGAAACACCACGGGGCCGGAGGCGTTCCAGTAGCAGTTGGCCTCCGTCACGATTCCCTTGGTCCAGTCGCCCTTCACGAGCGGCTTATCGGAATTCCACCAGACGATGTTGCGGGCGAACCGGAAGCTCGTGTGGTCCTCGACGCGGGTCCGCTGCAGTTGCCAGTCGCGGGCGCTCGAGAAGATGTTGTTCTCGATCGTGTTGTCGCGGCCGTAGTGCTGGTGGAAGCCGCCGGAACTGGTTCCGTAGACGATGTTGTTGCGCATCACCACGCCGGTTGAGCCCTCGTCGGTGTAGAGACCCCAGCCGCCGTAGTCGTGGCTCGTGATGCCATGGATGACGTTGCCCTCCACGACCGTGCCGGGCGATACGCCCAGCGTGTAGACCGCGCCCATGTCGGAAAGCACGCCGTGGCCGATGTCATGGATGTGGTTGTCGCGGACCAGGTTATGGTGGGCCGGGCTCTCGGCATAGCCCCAGGTCCACCCGATCGAGACGCCCGAATAGGTGAGATCGAAGATGTCGCAGTGTTCGACAGTGGTGTGCGAGGCGTTGCCGATCCAGACGCCGATCGCCGCCGAGTGAATGCGGCCTCCATGGGCGATCGTGCAGTCGCGGACCACATTGCCTGTGACGGCGGCCTGCGGGTCGGGGAGCTTCGCCGTGGTGCCCACGAGCACGCCGCCGGCGGCGAGGTCGACCATTTCGCACCGCGACAGGGTGCAGTCCTGGCAGCCGTGGCCCAGTTCGAATGCATAGCGGCCAACGTGCCGCACGCCACAGCGTTCGAAGGCGACGTGCCGCGCGGCGGTGGCTGCAATCACCGCCCCGACGTTCACCTCGGCTTGCGGATACGACTGCCCGCCCGGCGGCAGGGTCCAGTTTCCGTGGGCAAACGTGAGCCCCTCGAACCGGATCTGTTCGACGAATCGTTTGGCGGCCACGTCGCCGCGGAGTTCCACGAGCCGATCGTGCACTGGCGCCACGACCGTCACGGCTTCGGGCGTCTCGCCCTGCAGCGGGCAGTAGGTGAGCGTGCCGGTCGGTCGGTCGAGATACCAGGAGCCGGGCGCACCGAGCGCTTCGCGAACATTCTCCGCACGGAATCGGTTGCCCTTGGGAAAGGAGCACCATTCATGAACGCCCCTGGTGCGTCCGGCGAACGTGACCGCCTTCTTCGCGGGATCATTCTCCACTGGGTCGATCGTGGCGATCGGCAGGCGGGTCATTGTCCACTTGTGGACGGCAACAACTTCCACGTCGCTGATATTCGCCCAGTCGGTCCGAAGCTCGTCGCCTGAAAAGACGAACCGATCGTGTCCCTTGCCGGCGTTGGCCGGCGACGGCGGCAGCTTGTCGGCGATCGTGTACCAGCCCGTGGTGGGCAGCACCGGCCGGAACCGCCGCTGGTCATTCACGAAGAGCTGCGCGAAATTCCACGCCCCCGCCTTCACCTCCGGGAGCACGACCGTCCAACGGGGTTTTTCCTGTTCTGTCCCCTGGGAAACGGTCCAGCCCGTGACAATACGGCCGCCGCTGAAGACCGGCCGTGCCCCGTCGGCCGCGCGGATAATCGTCGGCGCCGCGGGCGTGCCCGAGTCTTCCGGCGTGATCACGAGCGTGGCTACCAGCTCGTAGCGGCCGTCGGCCACCTCGACCACGAACGGGCCGGCACGGTCCGGCTCCGCGGCCCGCAGTTCCCGCACGCGGTCGAGGGCACGGCGGAGCGTGGCCACCGGCTGAGTCGCCGAGCCGTCGTGCTGGTCGTTGCCGGTCGGTGCCACCGACACGTCTGGCTTCGCCGACCAGCCGCGGAGCCGGCAGTGCAGCTGGGCGACCCGGCCCATGAAGTGGTCCATGGCAAAGGGCCCTGCGGCTTCGAGCATGTGCCGCTTGGCCTGAACGTCGTCGCCGATCGACTCGAAGTAGAGCCCGAGGTAAAGATAGGCGAAGCAGCGTTGGTTGCGGCGGGCCTCCTCGGGGCCGGCCTCGGCGGCCGCCAGCACTGCCGCTGGCTCCGCCCGGCCTGCGAAGAGTTCGAGCACTTCCCGCATCGGCACCCGCGCATCGGCACCAACCGGGATGATGGCCCGGCGGGCGGCGTCGACGCCCTGATCGCGGGCCACGCAGGCGAAGTGCCAGGCGACGTTTTCAACGTCGGCCGGATTCACGGTGCGATGGATTTCGAACTGCCGGCGGCCGTCGTCGAAGCGGTCGGCGTAGTAGAGGGCCAGGCCCCGCTGCCAGAGTTCGGGCTCGCTCTCGGGCCGGGCCACGACGAGCTGGTCGAAGACCTTTGCAGATGCGACGGGCTGGGCCGCGAAGAAGAGCCGGACGGCGTCATTGAAGAGTGCGGCCGGATCGGCCGCGGCTGTGGCAAGCATCGCCGCGAGGCAAAGAAACCATCGCCGTTGGATCATCGCCATGAGTGCTCAAAAAAAAGGTGGCAGCCACCAAATGTAGGTAGTTTGCCAGATTACCCAAATTTGGTGGCTGGCACCTTTTTCACTTGGGCGAGAAGGGCGGGACGGGGCTTGTCGGGCCGCGGCGGGGGCCTTCGACTGCGAACGAAAGCACGTTCTTGCCCTTGTCGCTGATCGTCGCCGTGAGGCCGGACTTGTCAGGCTTTTCGTACTTCGGTGGCATCGCGTTGACCTCGATCAGGCCACCTTCTGACGTATACCCGGCAATCACGGTCGTCTCAATTGTGACCTTGTGGTCGCCGGCGACAGCACCGTCCCCCTGCCGCCACGTGGTGAGAGCGAACTCTCCCTTGGCGTCGGTGCGGCCGCTGGCCGACAGGTTGTGGGAGAGCGATTGGAGTGTCACGAGCGCCCCGGTTGCCGGCTCTCCGTTCCACGTGACGATTCCCGTCGTCGGGAATGAGGGCGGGCGGCGTTTCGACCACTTGTCTTCATACTGTCGGGAGCAACCGCTCGCCATGACGAACATGAGGAAGAACATGAGGTATGCGAGTGAAACAGCGACGATCGATGGCCGCAGCAACAGCTGACGCATTGCGAGTGTTTGGAATGTCATGCTGAAGCTCATAGCTGCGTTGTTGTGAAAGCTGGCATCACGCGTCGGAGATCAACCGTCATAGATCACCGAGCGAAACCGGTTGTCCGTCTCCCCGACACCCAAGCCGACCCCAGACGCCGTACGGGCCGACGCCCCCCGTAATCACCTGCACTTCGGTGCCTGACCGGTTGCCGGCGTCGACATTCTCGGAGATGAACCGCACCGCCCCGTCGGCCATGGCGGCATTGATACCGCCGACATGCCAACTGCGGGCCGTAAGGATGCCTCCGCCTGTGCCGGTGTTTCCACAGGCAGGACCATTCGGGGCGAGAACCGTGTTGAACGCCCAGTAATTGACTCGTCCCCAGGTCCAGCAGCTGCCGGGGCTCCGGAAGGCGCCCATGAGCGTGACCGAGCCATCCTCGACAAACCGATCGCCTCGCCAGCTCGAGTAGCAGCCGCTTGGGTTGGTGGTGTTGCTGCCCGCGAACGCCCCGCGGTTGTTCACCGGGGCCCATTTTGGGTCATCGAGGCCGGTGCACAACACGCCCGAGGGGCAGCCACTCATGGTCAGCGCGGGTCGCGTGATTTCCGCCACGGCGAGCGTGCTCGACAGGCCGTCCGTGATGTCCTTGAGCTTGAGCCGGACGTCCCCCGCCTGCGAGAAGAGCCCCCGCATGTTGGTTCCATTGTTGATGCCGTTGATGGTATCGCCAGCGTTGAATGAATAGTTGGAAGACGGTCGGTCCTTCACGCCCGGACCAATGGGCGGCGTCCCGTCGGACGGGCACCTGAAATAGGCGCGTTCCCTACCCGGTGTCGATTCGACGTTGTTCGACGCGATGATCTGGTCCTTGAAGGCCGCCTCGTCAAGGAACGGCAACAGTTGCACGTGAGGGCTCCACATCGGGCGGCGGTCGTACCGAATCTGTTGCCGGCCGGCAGGCACCCGTAGGCATCGGAGTGGTTGTGCAGAGCCAAGGCAAGCTGTTTCACCTGATTCGTGCAGGCCGCGAGGCGAGCGGCCTCGCGGGCCGACTGCACGGCCGGTAGCAGCAGGCCGACGAGCGTGCCGATGATGGCGATCACGGCGAGAAGTTCCACGAGGGTGAAACCGGTGCGACGATGCTTCGCATTCATGAGTGGAATCCCCCAAAAATACCCCGAGCAGAATGACTTTTCTCTCGGGATGAACTCGGTCTGCAGGCAGCGGGGACTCCCTGGCGTGTCTCACGCTGCAAGGACACCAAAGCACCCCCTACTGGCATGGCAGCCATCGAAGACTGAAATTTAAGTCAACTTCTTTTCGTAACATGTTTGTTGTGCAAAGAAATTGCTTCCGAGTGCTGTTCGGCACCGGATTTGGACGCGGCCCGGATTCCCTTGCTTCACGGTTCTGACGAGAAAGCCGCCCTGAACTCTCAGTGGTTGAACAGGAAATCGCTCGTGGTGAAGAGGCCGGCGAAGATGTCCTCGTAGATGGCGGGAGCCTTGTTGTTCGCCACCAAGTCGAGCATCGCCTGCATCTCGGTCGAAGTCGGCCGTCGCGAGAGCACGCGGATGAAGATCGCCTCGATGATCCGCTCGGGAGTCGAGTTGTCGTCGAGGATTTTCTTCAGCACGCCGCTGGTGGCGGCGGTCTGGGCCCGCGTTCTCACCGTGTCGCCCACGAACAGGTGCATCACCTGCGAGAGCGAGGGGTTGGTCTTCGTGTCACAGGCGCAGACCGACTTCCGGCCCGACTGGCCGAAGGTGTCGAGCACGAAGTCGCCCGTGAGCTGGTAGTACTGGTTGCGGACGAGGTAGTTGATGGCTTTCGTGCCCGTTGGGGCCATCGGGAGCGGCTTCGGCACGCCGGTGATGGCCACGACGGAGTCGACCAGCACGTCGGCCCGCAGCCGGCGGACCATGGCGTGCGAGTATTGCCGCGTGTCGGCAACGCCCGACGGCGTCGGCTCGACCGAGAGCTGGTATACCCGCGAGTTGCAGATGTCGCGGATCATGGGCCGCAGCCTCCGCCCGTGCTCGACGAACTTGGCCGCGAGCGCGTCGAGCAGCGGGCCGTTGGAGGGCGGATTGGTGGCCCGGAAGTCGTCGACTGGATCGACGATCCCCACGCCAAGCAGGTGGGCCCAGAGCCGGTTGACGATGTTGCGGTTGAAGAGCGAGTTTTCTGGATCCCTGATCCAGGCCGCGAGCGCCCGCCGCGGATCCCCCTCGCCGCCCACCGGCTCGACCGCGCCGAGCAGTTTCGCCGGCACAGGGCGGCCGTCGACGGCGTGCTTGGCCGGCGCCGCCGTAGGGTCGAAGATCACCCGCCGGTCGCGGCCGTCGCTGCCGGGCTTCCGCTTCACGCAGCTGAAGAAGCTAACCAGGCCGTAGTAGTCGTCCATCGTCCAACGGTCGAACGGATGGTTGTGGCACTCGGCACACTGCATCCGCACGCCGAGGAAGAGCTGCGAGAAGTCGGACGCGAACACCTTGGGGTTGAGCGCGTAGTCGTGGATGAGCATCGTGTAGAGGCCCGTCTGACCGTCGGTGTTCGTGCTGCCAACGGCGGTGGCCATGTCGGCCACGACCTCGTCGAACGGCCGGTCGACCGCGATCTGGTCGCGCAGCCAGGCCATGAACGCGTTGGCCGGTTTGTGGGCGTCGCCCCGCCCCGTGTAGTCGTTGCTCCCCACACGGCAAAGCTCGCCCCAGAGGGCCGACATGTAGTCTGTAAAGTCCTCGCTGGCGAGCAGGGCGTCGATCTTCCTGGCCCGCTTGTCGGCCGCCATGTCGGCCATGAAGGCCTCGTATTCCTCCACGGTCGGCGGCCGCGCCGCGAGATCGAGCGTCACACGCCGCAGGAATGTCTCGTCGTCACACAACTCCGACGGCACGATCCGCAGCTTTTCAAGCCGCTCGAAGACGAGCCGGTCGATGAAGTTGTTCTCCGGCGGCTTGGGCCACACGAAGCCCTCTGCGGAGGGCAATACGATCGCCTCGGTGCCGACCGTAAACCGGTTGAAGCGGGCGAAGACGGTCGTATCGCCCGGCCCCTTGGCGGTGACTCGGCCGCTCTTGTCGATGTCGGCCACGCTCGGGTTGTTGGTGCCGAAGAGCGACAGCGCCGTGACGTCGCGGGTGGTGCCGTCGGAGTAGGCCGCCGTCACGCGGGCGTTGCCCTGCTGACCGATCGACTTGAAGACGACACTCTGCTTGGGGAGCGAGATCCCCGTCACCTCGGGCACGCTCCCGACGTCGTCGGAGGCCCCCGCCTCGATCCAGGCGACGAGCGTCTTGGCAAGGTCGCTATCCCGCTCGAAGAGCTTGCCGCCGGTGTGCGGCACCGCGCCGATGGCCTTGAGCAGGATCAGGCTCTGATCCGGCACCGCCGTATTCACGCGGCGGCCGGGAACCTCCTGGACGATACGGAAATAGTCGCCGGCCGAATCGTAGCCGAAGAGCGAGAGCATGAACCCGTCCTTGCCGCGGGCCGAGCCATGGCAGGTGCCTGCGTTGCAGCCTGCCCGGAAAAAGATCGGCATCACGTCGCGGCGAAAGCTCGGCCCGGCGGCCTGATCCTCGGCCCGGACGGGAGCGGCGACAATGAGCCCCAGCACCATCGACAGCAGCAATCGCTTCATGGGAATCCTTGCAGTCATTTTTCCAGCCTGGTTTCCAACCTGGGGTCGATTCGTATTTTGCCGGAGCCCGTACGCAGGCTGATCTCCTCGCCGTTGACGGTGAACCGGACGTCGCACTTGAGTTCGTTCACGAGCCCCAGCAGGGCCTCGTCGCGGGCCTCGAGTTCCACCGCCACCTCGGTCGAGTTTTTGTCGAGCGTCGGCTCGGGGCCCACTGCAGACAGGCCGACCGGCAGGCCCAGCATGCGGACGCTTGCCTGCCCCTCGAACGGCCGGATCTGCTTCACCGCCCAGCGATACTTGACCCGTTCACCCCGGCGCACGCTCTGCGGCTCGGTGGAGAGCGATACGAATGGATCGGCGACCTCGATCGCGACGACTTCGGACGCCACCCTGACCCGCTCGTCGCCCCGGGCGGTGTCGCCGCCGGCCTTGCCGCGGGCCTGGGTCGTGGTGACCATCACATACAGCGGTGCTGGGCCGAGCTTCGCCCCCGCCTCGGCCGAGAGTGTGAGCTTTGCCGCGGACTCGCCCGACGGAATCAGTTCGGCGGGCGACACGGCGACGCCCGGCGGCGAGATCTCGCACTGCATCTCGAGCGGTTCGTCGACCCCGGGCTGCCGCAGGATTCGAACGGGGATTGTCAGTTCCGACCCGCGCATGAGCGGCTGCTTCGGGGCCACGAGTTCCACCGCGAAGCCGGCCGGTTCGGTCACCGCGGCTGCGAACCGATCGACACGGATGCTTCGCCAGGGATAGTGTGAATACCGCACCCGCAGCAGATTCTGTTGGTTCACCGTCTCAAACGGCTCGCCCCCTTCCGCCGGCCGGCCGGTGACGCGGATGAACGACGCCGCGAGCGGGGCGTCGGCGGCGGCCTCGAACGCGAGCGGCCAGACCGACTGCATCACCGGCACCCGGGGCGAGACCAGTTTCACACCGGAGGGCAGACCCTCGACGGCCAGATCGAACGGCCCCTTGATGCTGCTTCCCTGGCCGGCGTAGAGCATGAGCCGGACGGTCCAGCGACCGCCCTGCGGCATCGAGAGCGACGTCATCCGTGGTCGCTCAGGCTGGTAGCCCGTCGGTTGCAGCCCGACATGGAGCGTGTTCACCGGCGGGGCGATCTCGACACGGTAGACGCTGGTCGGTCCGCCGGCCCCTCGCGTGTCGGCAACCTCGAGCAGGTAGTCGCCGTCCTGTTTCGGCGTCCAGATCACAGACGGGTCGAAGAGTTCGGGGAAGTCGCCCTGGGCTCCAAAGATGTCGCGGTCGCCGAGCGCGGCGTCGTCGGCTGTGACTTCCGCCTCCCCTGGCGCCCCCGCCGCGTCGAGAGGCCGCAGCTTGATCACGGGATCGACGGGCAGCCCCAGGCCGCTCGCCCAGACCCGCACCTGCAGCGGCGCGCCCTTCTTCACGGTGAGGCGGAAGCGGTCGGTCTCGTCGGGCTTCGAGAGGATGCCGTTGACCGCGACGGGCGTCGTCGGCACCTTCGTTTCGGCCGCACCCTGCTCCTCGAGCACGTTGGGAAACGGGCTCGAACGCAGGGAAAGCGGCAGCGGCGACTCACCAGCGTGCGGGAACGTGCCGGCCGTCTGTGGCACCGCCACCGTCTGCGACACCGCGCCGAGCGGGTCGCCGAGCAGCTGCACGGCCAGGGCCGCGCCGGCCGGCCCGCCGGCCGGGTAGGCGGCGAGCGGCTGAAAGAAGCCGCCGATGTGGATGGCGTACTCCCGGTTGTGCGGCACGAACATCGACCGCCGCAGGACGATCGTGTAGTCGCCGTCGACGGGCAGCTTGAGCGAGAGGAGCGGGTCCTGACGGTTGAGCGGCGAGTCGTCGTTCATCGCGATCCGCTTGCCGGAGGGGTCGAGGATCGTGACGACCGAGTCGTAGCCCTGAGGCACGGGGTTCCACTGGAGGTCGTCGCCCATCTTCACCATGTCGACCTCGACCGAGAGCCGCTGGCCCGCCTTGCCCGCCACGCGGAAGCAGTCGACGTCGTCGGCAGGGCTGTTGGAGAGGACGCCGGAGACGGTGACGTTCGGCTCCACCCGCAGCGCCGTGTCGGCGGTGTCGTTGGTGTTGGGCTTGGCCTCCCCTTCGTCGATCACCGGAAAGGGGCTGACATAGACCGTGGCCATCGACGAGAGCCCCGCGGCCGTGAGGATGCGGAACGGATGCTCACCCGGGCGGCAGTCTGGCGACACCTCGAGCGTGCACACGAGCCGATCCTTCGCGGCATCGAACGTCGTACCCACGCAGCGGATGCCGGCCGCACCCCGGCCGCTCGTGTCGGCGGCCGTCCACGGGGCGAACGTCGCAGGCGGGTAGAACAGGACGTCGGTCGCCTCGTGCCGCCACCCGTTGACCACGAGTTCGGACTTCTTGCCCCGGCCCACGAGCCGCGGCGTCACGCCGTTGATCCAGGTGTCGGCCGCCGCGGTGGAGGCCAGCACGGAGACGAGAACCAGGGCCATGAATGGCGACCGGCTGGATGCACGCATGCGAGGATGCTCCGGCAGGAGGAAAAAACCGCGGCACTCAGCCGATCAGCGACTTCATGATCTCGGCGTCCTTCACGATCTCGATCGGCCGCGTGCCGAACGCGACAAGTTCCTTGTTGGGATCGATCCCCATCTGGTGGTAGACCGTGCCGATCAGATTCTCGAGCGTCACGGCATCTCGATCGGGCTCGCCGCCGGTCGAGTCGCTCACCCCGTGGACCAGCCCGCGCTTGAACCCGCCGCCGGCGAGAACGTTCGAGTAGTTGCGGGCCCAGTGGTCGCGGCCGCTCTCCTTATTGATCTTCGGCGTGCGGCCGAACTCGCTCGTCACCCACACGAGGGTCGAGTCGAGGAGGCCGCGCTGCTCGAGGTCGGTGATGAGCCCAGCGAGCGCGTAGTCGAGCGGCCGCATCTGGTCGTCGCAGGCCTTCTTCACGTCGGTGTGGCAGTCCCACCCTCCGTATTCGAGCGTCACGAACCGCACGCCCGACTCGACGAGCCGGCGGGCGATGATCAGCCGCTCGGAGAGCCCCTTGGGGTGCAGGCGGCCGTCGGGGCCCTTGATGAGGCCCGTCACCTCGCTGCCGTAGAGTTTGAACGTGTCGTCGCTCTCACCATCGAATGAGAAGGCCTTCTGGGCGGTGCTCGAGGTGAGCAGCGAGTAGGCCCGGGCGTGGAACTCGTCCATCGTGTCGAGCAGCACCGGGTTGGCCTCGAGGCCGCGGATCCGCTTCTCGACGACGTCGCGCACGCCGCGCCTGCGGTCGAGTTGCTCGAGCGTCATGCCGGCCGGCAGCGAGAAGTCGCGGACCTTGAAATTCTTCTTCTCGGTCCCCGGATCGCCGCCCGTCTCGAACGGCCCGTAGGTGCTCGGCAGGAATCCGGTGCCGCCACCGGTGATGTTCTTGCCGGGGATGGCGATGTAGCAGGGGAGCTCACCGCGGGGGCCGAGTTCGTGCGAGACGATCGACCCCATCTGTGGGTAGTCGATCACCGCCGTGGGCGTGTAGCCCGTTTGGAGATGGTAAGTGGCCAGGCCGTGGTCCGGGATCTTTCCCACCACGGTCCGCACCACCGTGAACTTGTCGTTGATCGCGGCGAGCTGCGGAAGGTTGTCACTGAACACATCGCCGGTCTTCGTCTTCACGACGCCGTACGTGCCCCGGTATTCCACCGGCGCCTCGGGCTTGGGGTCGAACGACTCGTGCTGCGGGAAGCCGCCCGGCAGATTGATCTGGATCACGCTCTTGATGTGCTGAGGGAGTTGCCCCGCACCGGGATTCCCGGCAGGTGTGGTCGACGCGTTCGCCCCCTGGGCGGCACGGAGATGGAGGAAGTCGGCCAGCGACAGTCCGAGGGCCCCGAGGCTGCCCGCCCGGAGGGCCGACCGGCGGGGCACCTTGCGGAAGCCCTGGCAGCCGTCGGTCTGAGAACGAAGGTAAGATGGTGCCATGTTTCCGGCCTCCTCTTGAAAATCCGGCGTTGAGCCAGGGCTTTTGGGCAACCGTTATTCTACCAGATCTGCGCGGACAGTTCCAAGGCAGTCTCCATCGATTTCCACGACGCATCAAGAATGATGTCGTTGCGGCGTTGCCGCCTGCCTTTTTCGCAATTCGTGCCGGCGCCACTCAGCCCTGACACCTGTTTGCCACCCTACTTCGACTTGGTGGGATCGCTCACTTCGAAGTCAAGCGTGGTCGTCGTCCCTTGCGGAACCAAATCCACGGTCGTCCGATATTCGGGAAACAGTGGCGGCTGAACCTCGACGTTTGGATCGCGGGCCGGATACCCGCTGATCCAGACCGCGAGCGGGCCCTTGATTGACCCTTTCACGCCGGGCTGATCTGAACGGTAGCGGCCCTCCCGGATCGGGATGACGCTGACCGGCCCTTTGTTGCCACGCGACCCATCGGGCTCGAAGCGAATGGTTCCACTCGGCACCGGCCGGCCCTGAAACGTCACCGTCCCCTGCACTTGGAAACGATGCGCGCCCCCGCGCTGCCCGCAACCTGCCAACGCGATGCACGCCAGACAGAGCAGGCACGAGTTTCGCCAAGGCAGCGCGGACCGCCGTCGGGATCGGACTCGCTCGTTCACATTCGACATGCTGGAGATCATGGCTGCTTTCTTCGCCCATGAGGGCCGTCACCGTACCGCGGCACGCACCGCCGACAACGAGAGCGCGACGGTATCACGGATTGGTTATCGATATTCCCCATTGGTGATGATCAGCCCGTCCGACTTGTCGCCAAGCCGCTGGTATACACCCGGCGGAGAGGTCGCCGAGTCGATGTTCTCGCTCAGAAAAGCCGTCGAACCGTCGCAGAACACGAAGTGGGCGCCACCTGGATGCTTGCTGCCAAAGCCGTCGGTATCCCCGTTGCCGCCGCGACTATTTTCAAGAGTGTCCTGGGGCAACTGGCTGTTGATCGGATGACGCGCATGAACGTCACGAAGGACCAGATTGTCAAACTTGAGATAATAGGGCATCCCCGCCCAGAGTCCCGCCCCCTTGCGATTGAGGGACAAGCCACTTGTCCCGTAATACGTCTGGGTTTTTTGATCATTGCTGATCTCGCCGACAAGGATCGTCTTGCTCGTGCCGTCGAGGATGTTTTTGGTCGACACCGCGGAATTGGCGCAGAACACCCCGCTGGAATTGAAGGAGCCGCAGCTCTGTCCACTCGTGTCGTCGGATGAACCGTAATTGGCCACGTAGTTGGAGGTCCCGTAACCGGCGAACCCCGTGATCACGAGCTCCGAATCCGATGGGCATGCGTAGACTGAAAGCTTCTTCGTATGCCCAGCCGTACCAGCCCGGGACCCTACGATGACACCGGTCGCATTCGTGCCAGTGAACACGAGTTGGTCGTATGTGACTTGCTCCTCCAGATACGGGAGGAGGAACGCACCCCACGCATATTTATCACCAGAACCACGCATGTCCCAGAGCGTTTGTCCTGAAATCGGTGTCAGCGAGTATCCCGGGGGAAATACCTTCCTTGCGTCGTGATAGTTGATCATCGCCAGGCCGATCTGCTTAGTTTTATTGCCGCAGGCCGACATGCGTGCCGATTCCCGCGCTGCCTGCACCGCCGGCAGCAAGAGCCCGACGAGCGTGCCGATGATCGCGATCACGACCAGCAGTTCGACGAGCGTGAATGCCCGCCGTTGGGATGGCCGCGCGGCACGCGGGCGAATGCCTGTGACCCCGCAGAGCAATATGGTGTTCATGGAAGTGCCCCAGATGAGAGCCGGCCTGAATGACCGACACGGACATGAAAATACACGGAACAGAAGCCCGGCCCCGAACCGGAAGCCCATGCCAACAAGAACGGTTCCCCGATAATGATCGAATAGGCTGCCATGACACTCTATCTCACGATGCACGGCGGGGGCAACCCCTCCGCTCTCCAATAAAAGCCCTCGGCGTAAGCCGGGGGATGGCGCACCGCCGGACGAAAAATCCCAACGCTGACGCTCCGGGCTTGTATGGGCGAAAAATCGCTCCCGTTCCGGATTTCCTTTCCGGATCGATCTGTGGCGGGGTCAAATGAGTTTGGTCCGGCCGGGGACTGCAATCGGAGACGGCGGTGGAGGAGACGACAGATCCCAGGTCTCCGGGGAGAGATTCTCCTTCGACTCCCAGAGTTGTTGCCAGGTGACCGGCTGGCCTGTGTAGCCGCTCATACGGGCCATGATCGCCATTGCGGTGCTGTTGGTCATCCGCACGCCGTCGTTGATCGGCGTGCCCGAGCGGATGCTGGCGAAGAGCTCGTTGTGCTACTGGTACATGTCGTTCTTCGGTACCTCGCTCTGCCAGGCCACGCCGTCGACGTCGGTCTGCTGCTTGTTCTGACCGCCGTTGACCGTCGCGGTGCCCTTCGTACCCACGATGGAATCGGTGTTGTCGCTGGCTGCGCCGGGGAAGTGACGGCACATGTGGAAGCGGCGGCGGGAAACCTTCAGAGACTCATGGGCGGCGGTGCCGTGGCGGGGGAGCGAAGAGTTTTGTTTCGTGGGAGCGGAAGTCCCTGTCGAGTGAGCCGAGCGTTGGCTGATGTGTGAGGACAATATGGGTGCTGTCTGGGCGAATGATAAACTGGGCGCACCGGCTCGCGTTGCGGGAAAACTGTCAGTGCAGTATACCAATCGCTGCGTATGTTCCGGGCGTCCCTCGACGGTGGTCGAGAACGAGCAATGTACGGCTTTCTCATCGCAGGACTTCTCGCCATATGTCCACGCTGCACGCATCCTTGAGCGGATCCCCTGCCATCACCCGTGTCGAAACTGTGCTCGTCGACGTGCCGCTCGGCCAGCGGACGATCACCGACTCGCAGTCGAGCGTCGACTCCGTCGAGTTTGTGCAGGTGCGGATCGACACCGACGCGGGCGTCACCGGCTACGGCTTCAACTGGAACTACTCCAAGGGTCTGAAGGCTGCCAAGGTGATGATCGACGAGTGCTACGCACCGGCCGTCATCGGCAAGCCGGCACTCGAGCGGCACGCGCTCATGAAGGCGATGCACTCGACGACCCACTTTATCGGCAGAGTGGGCGTGGCTCGCGTCGGCCTGGCGGCGATGAACCTCGCCCTTTGGGACATCCAGCTCAAGCTGGAAGAGCAGCCGCTCTGGCGGCACCTCGGCCCCTGCAAAACGAAGGTGAAGGCCTACAACACCGACGGCGGCTGGCTCACCTGGAGCACGGATGAACTGATTTCCGACATGCACCGCATCATCGACCGCGGCTTCGACGCCGTGAAGATGAAGCTTGGCCGGCCCGACCCCCGGGAGGATTTCGAGCGGGTGAAGGCGGTGCGGAAGGCGATCGGTGACAAGGTCAAGCTGATGGTCGACGTCAACACCGTCTGGGATCTGAAGACGGCGATCGTCTGGGGCCGCCGGCTCGAGCAGTTCGATATCGCCTGGCTCGAGGAGCCGATGCATCCCTTCGATGTGCGGGCCCACGCCGAACTGGCGAAGGCGCTCGACGTGCCGATTGCTGTCGGCGAGACGATCTACACGCTCCACGACTTTCGCGACTATATCGACCAGAAAGCGGTCGACATCGTGCAGGCCGACGTGACCAAGCTCTCCGGTATCGAGGAGTGGCTCGACGTGGCGGCGCTTGGCCGCGCCTACGGCCTCTCCGTGATCCCGCACACGAACGTGCAGCACAACGTGCACGCCCAGCTGGCGGCGGCGACGGAAAACACGCCGATGGTGGAGTGCTGCTACGAGTCGCTCTTCGACATCTGGGAAAACCCGATCCGCGTGGTGGACGGCCACTACACGCTCCCCGAGGTGCCGGGCGTGGGCGGCAAACTCACCGACGCGGTGCTGGAGAAACATCGCGTGGCGTGATCCGACGGGCCTATGCGGCCGCTCGAATAGGAGTGCGTGGTGGTTATGTGGGACATGAACGATCTGGTTGAGGCGAGGTGGGTCGAGGAATCGACACTCTTCATCCGATTCGACGACGGCACGGCAGGGCGTGTTGACCTGAGTGGATATCGCGGTCGCGGTGCGATCTTCGAGCCGCTTCGCGAGATCGGATTTTTCAAGGGGTTTGTCATCGAGGGAGGCACGCTGGCGTGGCCGAACGGGGCCGATATCGCGCCGGAGCGGCTCTATGAAATGGTTGCCCAACAAAAAGCCCCGGTCGCCAGCGGTCACATTGCCGCGCCCCAAGACGCTGTTCAGGATGCGGGCGTCAAAGAACGGTCGGCCGAGTGAACAGTCGGCCGAGCGAGCGGATGGCTCGCGGCCCGTGCTCACCGCCGTGATTGACTGCCTTTGACTCAGGTCTTGACTCAGGTGTTGGGTTCGACCCAGCGGTAGGCGGCTCGCGAGGCGTCGGCGTAGAACCACCGCTCCGCCTCCGGCCCCTTGCCCGCGACATACGGCTTCACGATCCCAAGCACCTCGGCGTAGGACGAGGCCTTGTTCGACACCGGCCAGTTGCTGCCGAACATCAGTCGCTTCTCGCCAAAGGCAGCCCAGGCGGCGTCGAGCCACGGCACGTAAAACGCCGGATCGAGCGGCGCCTTCTGGAGCTTCATCGTGTGGGCGGCGCTCTCGGCCAGGGCCGACACCTTCATGAAGATGTTGGCATGCCCGGCGGCCAGGGCGATCGCATCCCGCCACTCGGGCAGCGGGCCCTTGTCGGAGACCGGCGTGTTGCCCATATGGTTGACGATGATCCGCATCTGCGGGAATTTCGCCGCGGCCGCGGTCGCGGCGTCGAACACCTTGCCGCCGTTGATGTCGATGGAGAGGTCGTGGTCGGCGAGGCGGGCGACGTCGGCGGCATAGTCTCTGTCGGCGAGCCCCGCGAGCAGCTTGTCGCCATTGACGCGGATCCCTCGATAGAGCTTCTGCTTCGCAAACCGGTCGATCAAGCCGTCGCAGCCTGAATCGCCGAGCGGCAGGCTGCCGACCACACCCACGATGCCGAGCATGCCGGGCAGTCGCTCGCGGTCATGCCGGGTTGCGAGGTCGAGCAGCCACTGGTTGTCTTCAACCCATGAACTCGCCTCCACGACCACGGTGCCGGTCACGCCCAGCGGCTTGACGAGCGTCTGCCACTCCGTCGGCAGGACGGAACGGTAGAGATCGCCGCCTTTGCCAGGCCAAGGCACACCTTCAGGCCGCGTCGGATCGTAGAAGTGGGTGTGGGTGTCGATCACCGTCGGCGGGAGTGTCGGCGGTGCGGCACGAAGCGGCCCCTGCGGGATCGCCATGGCGGTGCCGGCGGCCGTCGTGGCGGCGACTGCACGCGAAAGAAAGCGTCTGCGGCCGATGGTGGCGTTCATGGGCGGGGCTCCTTACTTCTTGCCAGACTGTCCGAACAGAGGCAGGCTATCCCTGACGCTGGAGACCGTCAACGGCCAGCGTTGTGGTCTTCCCAGTGGTCGGCGGCTTCGCGTCTGCCTGCCGTGTTTCCAGGGCCTGGGCATAGCGTCATCCGTGGGCCGCGGTAAAGTATGAGGGGTTGATCGTCTGTTCGAAGCTTCCGGAGCGTTGCCGTGGTCCCTGCCAGCGTGATCGAAAACAAGTCGACCGCCTACAGAGAGGTTCGCAAACTGCTGCTCGGGGGTGAGGTGCATCCCGGCCAGCGGCTCTCGCACCGGTCGCTTGCCAAGGATCTGGGGCTCTCCCGCAGTCCGGTCCGCGAGGCGCTGCTGCAGCTCGAGGCGGAGGGGATCATCGAGCACCGGCCGCAGTCGGGCGTCTATCTCCGCGAGGTGAGCCCGAAGGAGCTCGAGGAACTCTATGACATGCGGGAGCTGATCGAGCCCTATGCGGCCGAGCGGGCTGCCCGTCTGGCTTCTCCATCGCAGCTCGAGCGGCTCCGCGCCGCCTGCGATGAAATGGTGGAGATCGCCAAGCGGCCGCAGCTTGCCCGCTGGCTGGAGGCGGCCGAAAACCGCCGCCGGCTCTCCACGCTCGACATCGAATTCCACTCGACGATCCTGGCCGCTTCGAACAACCGCGTGGCCCGCCGCTTCTTCGAGAACGCCCAGGTCATCTCGCTCGTCGTGTCGTGGAATCACCTCAAGACCGACCCCGCGATCCTCGCCAAGCGGGTCGCCCCCACGGCGAAGCATCATCGGGCGATCTACGAGGCGATCAAAAAACACGACCCGGTGGCGGCGAGGAAGCTGATGCTGGCGCACATCAGCGGCATGGCGAAGCGGGTGCTCAAGGACTGCGGCATACGCTAGTTGGCTGTGGCGAACATCACGCGATTCTTCTGGTCGCTGCCGGCCCGCCTCTGGCGGCTAGTGACGACGCCCTACCATCCGGCAGCGGCGTGCGACAGCTTCATGGCCCGGGCGCAGACGCAGGAGCAGCCGCGGGCGGCCGTGACCGTCGCCGTGTTGACCGGCCGCGAGGCCAAGACGCTGTTCGGCGTGGATGTCGCGAGGCGGGGCATTCAGCCAGTGTTTCTGCGGATCGTAAACCGCTCGGCCGAAAGCCTGCGGCTGCAGATGGTGAGCATCGACCCCAACTACTTCACGCCACTCGAGGCAGCAGGGGTCAACCATTTTTCGATCGTCCGCCGGCTGTCGGCTTTTGGAGCCATGGGCTGGGTGTTTCTGCCGCTGCTCGGGCTCGTGCCGCTCAAGCTGGTCACCGCCTGGCTCAACAACGCCCGCATGGACGACTTCTTTCGCGCTCACGGGTTTCGGCTGGGGCCGATCGCGCCAGGTGAGACGGCGGAGGGCTTCGTCTTCACCACGCTCGACCTGGGCACGAAGGCTGTCCATGTGCGGCTCACCAGGCTGGGCAACATCCGGCAGACGATTGCCACGGCCATGGGCTTCGCCAGGGCTGAGCCTGCCGCTCACGAGCCCCCCACCGCCGACGCTGCCGCCGCCGCACCCGCCGCCACCGACTTCTTCTTCACCGTGCCGGTGCCGGGCATCGCCGCCGATTATCTGGACCGGGATTTTGCCAGCATCCGACCGGCCGCGTCGGTGGAGCCGTGCACGGTCGACACGCTCGTGTCGCGACTGGAGGCGCTGCCGCCGGCCACGATGAACGCGGCGCAGTCGCAGCGTGGCGATCCGGTGAACCTCGTCCTCGTCGGCGAGTTCGAGACGCTTCTGAGCGGGTTCGCGGCCCGGTGGGACGAGAGCGAGACGATCACGCTGGCCACCTGCTGGAAGACGGTGCGGGCGTTTCTATGGGGATCGAACTACCGCTATTCACCCGTCAGCCCGCTGCATCTCTTCGGCCGCGATCAAGACATCGCCCTGCAACGCACGCGGCACTCGATCAACGAGCGGCTGCACCTCCGGCTCTGGATCACACCACTCGCCTTCGAGGGGAAGCCCGTGTGGGTGGGGCAGGTGAGCCGCGACATCGGCGTGCGATTCACCACGAAGGCATGGAATCTGACCACGCACCGGATCGATCCCAACGTCGACGAGTCGCGGGACTACGTGATCGAAGACCTGACGCTGGCGGGGCGGGTGGAGGCGGCGGGCTACGTGGGCGGCGTGCCAGCCTGCCCTCGCGATGCCCCGCACCGCAACCTCACCGGCGATCCTTACTACACCGACGGTAAGCGGGCCGTAGTCCTGCTCTCGCCGAGACGGACGCAGCCCGCCGGAATCGGCGGATGCTGAGTCGAAAACGCTGCCAGCCACCAAAAATAAAGAGTCAGTCTTCGACACAAAGGATTTTCCCATGTGGCTTTTGATTGCAACGCTGCTCTGCCTGACCGCGATCGCTCGTGCCGAGGAAAAGGCCGACCTGCCGGTGGTCGATATTTCTGGGCAGAAGGATCGGCAGGTGGTCGTCGCTGCCGGGACGGACCAGGTCTACCAAGGCCATCCGACTACGCTGCTCATGCCCGACGGCAAGACGATCTTTGCGGTCTGGTGCATCGGCCACGGCGGCCGCGCCGGTCCAATGGCTCGCAGCGACGATGGCGGATTGTCCTGGACGCGACTCGACGATCAGCTTCCGCCGGGCTTTGCAAACCACCAGAACTGCCCGAGCATCTACCGGTTGGTCGATCCCTCGGGTAAGGAACGCCTCTGGGTCTTCTCGGCAGCCCTTGGCACGCGAACCGGTCCCGGGATGCCACGCCTCCTCAGTGAAGACGGCGGCAGATCGTGGAAGGAAATGCCGCCGCTCAACTTTCCATGCGTGATGTCGTTCAGCAGCATCGTCCGCCTCGACGACGGTCGGTATCTCGGGCTCTATCACCGCGGCTCGGCCCGCGGTGGTGAGGGGAATGCGCTCGTGACGCTCCAGTCGATCACGGCCGATGCCGGGCTGACATGGTCCGAGCCGCGGATCGTCGCGGAGGTCGCCGGCAAGAACCCGTGCGAGCCTTTCGTCTTCCGCTCCCCCGACGGCAAGGAACTTGCCTGTCTTCTTCGCGAGAACACCCACAAGGGGCGGAGCCTGATGATGTTCAGCCAGGACGAGGGCGGCTCCTGGTCCACTCCCATCGACACGAACTGGGGACTGACCGGCGACCGCCACAATTGTGTTTTCAGCAAGGACGGACGCATGGTCGTCTGCTTCCGCGATCAGGCCGTCAACAGCCCCACCCGCGGGCACTTCGTCGCGTGGGTCGGCACCTACGACGACCTGAAGCAGGGACGTCCGGGCCAATACCGCATCAAGCTGTTACAGGACTTCAGCCAGAAAGGCGACTGCGGCTACCCCGGCGTCGAGCTTCTCGCCGACGGCACGATCGTCGCCACGACCTATGTCAAATACGCTCCCGGCCCCGAAAAAAACTCGGTCGTAAGCGTCAGGTTCACGCTGAGCGAAACCGACGCCCTCAACGGCCGGAGAGAATGAGAGGCCAAAAAGGGATGCAGCTCTTTTCGTCCACGTTCCCATACGTCCACGTTCCCGCAAAAGCCCCCGGCGTTAGCCGGGGGACACCGCGTGGGTGGCGGTGACCGCTTTTCCTGCGGTGGGAGTGTGGTGCGTTGAACCGCATGGCATGGGGGCGCGGGGTGGTTACCACACCCAGAGTCCCCGGGCTTCCGCCCGGGGCTTTTTGATGGCGCTTTTTGGTGGGGGTCACAACAGGCCCGACGGCGTCACGCCGGGAATTCGACCGTGCGGCCGGTGCGGAAGGCCTCGTCGGCGGCCAGCACGATCCGCAGGCTGTTGACCGCGTCACTCATGTGGTCGGAGAGGTCGCGGTCGTTCTGGATCGCGTCGAGAAACAGCTTCTGCTCGAGCAGGCAGAGGCCGTCGTGGTCGGGCTCGCCGGCGCAGTCGATCGATTCATCAGCCTTCGCGAATGAACCGTCGGGCTTAAGTTCCCCGTGGTGGAGCCGTAGCAGCGAGGCCTTCGTGTGGCCCTCGACGTCGTCGCTGGCCGTGTCGCCATCCTTCACGCCGGCGATGCTGACGCAGCCCTTGGGGCCGACGACGTCTTTCACGAAGTAGGCCACGTCGCTCATCATCGGCCCCCAGCCCGCCTCGTACCAGCCGACGGAGCCGTCGGCGAAGGTCACCTGCAGCTGGCCGTAGTTGTACATGCCGGGCTTGAGCTCTTCCGAGAGCCGTGCGCCGATGGCGCTGACGCGAACGGGTCGGGACTGCGTCATCAGGCACATGATGTCGACGTAGTGCACGCCGCAGTCGACGATCGGCGACATCGATTCCATCAGCGACTTGTGCGTCTTCCACATGTCGCCCGACGCCTGCTGGTTGAGGTTCATCCGCATCACGAGCGGCTTGCCGAGCGTGCGGGCGGTCTCGACGAACGTGGCCCACGTGGGGTGCACCCGCAGGATGTAGCCGACGACCAGCTTCTTGCCGGCCGCCTTCGCCGCCGCGACCACCTCCTCCGCCTCGGCCACCGTCACGGCCACCGGCTTTTCCAGAAACACGTGGCAGCCGGCGGCGAAGGCCCGCTTCGCGTAGGCGGCGTGCGTGTCGGGGTAGGTGTTGATCGAGACGGCGTCGGGCTTCGTGGCGACGAGGGCCGCTTCGTAATCCGCGAACTGGGGATATTCGGCGCCCACGGCCGCGAGCAGTTGGCGCCGCGAGGCCTCTCCGCGGGCGATGACGCCGACAATTTCGAATTCCGGCAACGCGTGGTAGGCCTTGGCGTGCGACGTGCCCATGTGGCCGCAGCCCACGACGAGAATTCGGATGGGCTTTGGCATGGCGGAAAACCTTTCTCGAGTGTGTCTCGGGAGTGTATGACGCGGCGAGCGGACGACGACCGGTCGAGTATCGCCTTTTCCTCGGCCGCTGCCAACGGCCGGTGTCGCTCGCGTTGATTGCGATTTTTGGCCGTGGGCGATACTTTCTCGTGTTGCTTCCACGCCAGAACCAACGACGTCACTTCGGGATTCTCATGAAACCGCGCATTCTGCTCACGACCACCTCGTTTCAGGAAACGCCTGGTGAGCACCATGCGGCGCTCGCCGCGACGGGCTGGGAGATCGTCACCGCCCGCGGGCCGCTCTCCGAGGCCGACACGCTCGCGCTCGTGGGTGATGTCGACGGCTACATCTGCGGCGATGACGTGATCACCCGCGCCGTGCTCGAGAAGGCCACGCCGCGACTGAAGGTGCTCAGCAAGTATGGGATCGGCGTCGACAAGATCGACGTGCCGGCCTGCAACGAGCTCGGCATCCCATTGCTCTTTACGCCGGGCGTCAACCACACCACCGTGGCGGAGCACGTGTTTCTGCTGCTCCTCGCCCTCGAGAAAAATATGCTGTTCCACACCGACTCCACGCGGTCCGGCGGCTGGAAGCGGCAAACGGGCCACGAACTGCTCGAGAAGACGATCGGCATCGTGGGCATGGGGCGGATCGGCAAAGAAGTGGCCATCCGGGCGAAGGCCTTCGGCATGCGGCCGATCGGCTACGACATCTACTGGGACGAGAAGTTCGCGGCCGAGCACGGCGTCGAGCGGGTCGCCACGCTCGACGAGTTGTTCGCGAAGGCCGACTATATCTCGCTCCACACGAACCTCACGCCGGAGACCCGCGACCTGATCCGGGCCGAGACGATTGCCAAGATGAAGCCGGGCGTGATCGTCTTGAATTGCGCCCGCGGCGAGATCGTCAACACCGCCGACATCGCCGCCGCGCTCCAGTCGGGCCGCGTTCGCGGCTACGGCACCGACGTGCTCGACGAGGAGCCGCCCCGGGCCGACCACCCGCTCACGAAGCTGCCCAACTGCGTGGTCACGCCGCATATCGGCTCGCGGACGCACGAGAGCGTGCAGCGGCAGGCGATGGCCGCCGTCACGAACCTCATTCGGGCGATGAACGGCGAGCCGCCGCTTGCGCAGGTGAATCCCACCGTTCCCGTGAAGAAGGTCGTCTGAACACGCGGCCTCGAACAAAGAAGCCCCGCCAAGCCCCGAGGAAAGGACTGCTGCAGAGACCATGTCGGAAACCTTCTTCGTCGTCCCCGTCGCCGCGCACGAATCGCTCGTGAGCACGGCCTACAAGCACCGCGGATACGATGCCGTCGAGGCCGATCACGCGGCGAAGCTGGCCTCGGCCGCCACCCGGCACGGCATCCGCACCCACAATGCCATCAAGGCACTGCACCTCGACGAACTCTTCGGGTCGAAGGCGGGCGGGTGCGTGCCCAAGGCGACGATCAAAAAGCTTCCCACGCGGTTCGACGCGACCGAGGTGTGGGACGCCCAGAAGAAGCTCGGCCAGGCCGTGGCCTGGGAGGCGATCGACACCTGCATGCGGCTGGCGGACAAGCACGGCACGGGCACGGTGTCGGTCGACAACGCCTTCCACTACCTGTGGGGCGGTGGGTATGTGATGGAGGCCGCGAAGAAGGGCTACATCGCCTACACCAACTGCACCGCGGCGCTGGCCGAGGTGGTGCCGTTTCGCGGCGTGTTCCCCACGCTCGGCACGAATCCGCACTCCTGGGGTTTTCCCACGAGTGACGCGGTCGGGTTTCCGATCGTGATCGACTGGGCGACGAGCGTGATCGCGATGGGCCGCGTGCAGCAGCTGAAGAGGGAGGGCAAGCCGCTGCCCCCGAACGCCGCCGTGGACAAGGACGGCAAGCCCACGACCGATGCCGACAAGGCCGTGTCGTTGATTCCGTTTGGCGACCACAAGGGCTACGGGCTGTCGCTCATCAACGAGATCGTGGCGGGCTTTATCGGCGGGTCGCTGCCCACGCTCCGCTGCCGGGCGCCGGTGGCGGGCGAGAAGCAGACGTGCGGCTTCTTCTTCCAGGTGATCCATCCCGAGGCCCTCTCGGGCGGCGCGTTCGCCGGGGGCCGCAGCCAGCAGGCCAACGTGAAGGCGGTGCTGGCGGATATTCTCGGCCACGGCAACGAACAGTGCATGCTGCCGGGACAGATCGAGGCCCAGGCCGCGGCCCGCAGCGACGCGGCCGGAGGCCTGCTCTTTTCAAAGGCCGAGGTGGAGGCACTCAATGAGATCGCCGCCGAGGCGGGCATCGCCCAATTCGATATCAGCACGCTGAAAACAGCGTAGGCCGCCCGGAAGCGACTCACCGGCCGCAATTCCCGCAATTCATAGACAACAGGAGATTCGCATGGCACTGCCGATCAAGCCCAAGGATTCGTGTGCGTTCGACGAGGTCTCGCTCGGCGAGATCATGCTCCGGCTCGACCCGGGCGAGGGCCGCATCCGCACGACGCGGCACTTTCAGGTCTGGGAGGGGGGCGGTGAATACAACGTGGCCCGCGGCCTGCGGAAATGCTTCGGGCTGAAGACCGCCGTGGTGACCGCCTTCGTCGACAACGAGGTGGGCCACCTCATCGAAGACTTCATCATGCAGGGTGGCGTCTGCACCGACTTCATCCAGTGGAAGCCGGATGACGGCATCGGCCGCTCGGTCCGCAACGGGCTCAATTTCACCGAACGCGGCTTCGGCATCCGCGGCGCGGTGGGCGTGCCCGACCGCGGCAACTCGGCGGCCAGCCAGATGAAGCCGGGCGACGTCGACTGGGACCATCTCTTCGGCACACTCGGCGTGCGCTGGCTGCACACCGGCGGGATCTTCGCGGCGTTGTCGGCAACGACAGCCGCCCTGACGATCGAGGCCGTGAAGGCGGCCAAGAAGCACGGCACGATCGTGTCGTACGACCTGAACTATCGCCCCAGCCTCTGGAAGAGCATCGGCGGGCTCGCCAAGGCCCAGGAGGTGAACCGCGAGATCGCCAAGCATGTCGACGTGATGATCGGCAACGAGGAAGATTTCACGGCATCGCTCGGCTTCGAGGTGCAGGGTGTCGATCACGCCATCAGCGCGATCGAGACCGACGCCTTCCGGAAGATGATCGAGACGGCCGTCAAGACGTTTCCCAACTTCAAGGTGGCGGCCACGACGCTCCGTCGCGTGATCACCGCCACGAAGAACGACTGGAGCGCGATCTGCTGGCACGACGGGAAGTTTTACGACAGCCGGCAGTATCCGGAACTGGAAATCCTCGACCGGGTGGGGGGCGGCGACAGCTTTGCCAGCGGGCTTGCCTTCGGGTTTCTCGAGTTCAACGACCCGCAGAAGGCGGTGGAGTATGGTGCGGCCCACGGGGCGCTCGCCTCGACCACGCCGGGCGACACCTCGATGGCCACGCGAAAAGAAGTCGAGAAGCAGATCGCCGGCGGTGGTGCCCGTGTCGTGCGATGATGCCAGCGTCTGAGTGAACCACGTCCACACCCACGAAGTATCGATCCCATGACGACATCTTCCGCGACCATCACCGGCATCCTCGTTCCCCACATGGTGCCGCTCGACGAACGTGGCCGCATTAACGAGGACGAACTCGCACGCTATGTGTCGTGGCTCATCGATCGGGGCGTGCACGGGCTCTATCCCAACGGATCGACGGGAGAGTTTTTGCGGTTCACCGTCGAGGAGCGAAAGCGAATCGTGCAGGTCGTCTGCGCGGCCGCGGACGGGCGGGTGCCCGTCGTGGCCGGTGCCGCCGAGGCGAACGTCTCCGAGACGATCCGGGCCTGTGAGCACTGTCTGGAAGCGGGTGCCCGTGCGGTGGCGGTCGTGTCGCCGTTCTACTACCGGCTCTCGCCGGAGAGTGTGTATGCCTATTTTCGCGAAATCGGCCGGCTCAGCCCGATCGACGTCACGCTCTACAACATTCCGATGCTGGCGTCGCCGATCGACGTGCCCACTGTGCGGCGGCTCGCCGAGGAGTTTCCGCGGATCATCGGCATCAAGGATTCCAGCGGCGACATCTCCCACATGATCCGGCTGATCGCCGCGGTGCGGCCGATCCGCTCCGATTTCACGTTTCTTACCGGATGGGATCCCGCGCTCGTGCCAATGCTGGCGGTCGGCTGCGACGGCGGCACCCATGCCACGAGCGGTGTGGCGCCCGAACTGACGCGACGGATCTACGATACGGTGCGGGCGGGCGACATCGACGCCGCGATGGGGCTGCAGCGGCAACTCGTCGAGCTTTTCGATCCGCTGATCCAGGCCCCCGACTTCCCGGAGGGCTTCCGTGTCGGTGCCGAGGCCCGCGGTTTCACGATGGGTGCATCGCGGCAGCCGGCAACCGAAGCGCAGGCCGCCAGCCGCAAGCAGCTCGCCGAGCGGGTCCGCAAGCAGCTTGATGTGTTGGGGTTGCGGTAGATCGCTCGCGGCGCCGCGGGGTATCTGCCGCTCGGCTGAGGGGGCCGCTTGACGCGGACGGAGAAACGCGGCACCATAGTGCCGATTCGATGGTCGGGGGGGCGGTCATGATGCCCTCAGCGGAGCATTCCCCCCTCATCTTCCGCTCACGCTTTTTTTCTAGTCTTTCACACCCACCGGCCTCATGCCCTCGTTTGGCGGGCCAGTATCTCTAGGAGTTCCTGCCATGCAATCAGGCTACGACCCGGCCCCACGCGGCGGCCGCAACAATCTGGAACAGGTCATCGACGGCCTCGAACAACGACTTGATGATTTGGCCAATGCACAGCGACAGATCCGGCTGCTTGTGCTTGCTGGTTCGGCCCTGTTACTGGGACTGATGGGCCTCTTCGGTCTCCGGCTCTACAGCACGCTGCAGCGGCAGCTCAACGCGACCCAGATGCAGAATGCCCTGATGGCGAAGATCGACGACGTGTGGCCCTCGCTGAGTCAGAAGTTCATGGATTCCGCCATGAAAGCGGCACCCGCGTATAGCGAGCAGGCTCTGCAGCGATTTGAAAAGGTGCGCCCACAGCTCGAGGCGCAGGTGCTGAAGGAGTCGGAGCAGTTCGCCTCGCAGCTGCAGGCCAATCTGCTCAAGAAGTCGGAGGCCGGCATGCAGCGGGTCACCGACAAGGTGACGCAGGATCTCAAGCGTCAGCTGCCGAAGCTGACGGAGACGAAGCTCGACTCGATCGAGGAAAAGCTCCGCAGCTCGCTGCTGATCGAAGGTGGTGGTATCGCCGATGAACTCGAGGTCAAGGTCGAGAAGGAGAGGGCGCGAGTCGAGAAACTGCTGGCGAAGCTTCCGGTCGATGAGTTCGCCAAGCTGCCCGAGGAGAAGCTGCAACGGCAGTTTATCCACCACGTGCTGATGGTGATTGACCAGTCTGTTACGGCGGACGAAACGCCCGCGAAATAACACGCACCGGCGCCCTCCATATCCACAACCCCTCCCAAAACCGATTCATGTCCGAGGCCTCCGGCCTCCCCAGGAGCATCCCCATGTCTGATTCCTTGAATGTCTCGCCCGTGCTCGAATCGAAGATCATGAAGCTGCACAGCCGCATGGAGGAGACGGTGGCGCAGGGCCGCCGCCGTCTGCTCACGACCGCCGTGGTCATGGGCTGCCTGCTGCTCGGCGCGTCTGGCTACCTTTGGTGGCTCTATTCGAAGATCGCCGAGTTTGCCGACGCCAGAACGATCGTCGAGCTGGCGGCGGCCCAGGTCGAGCCGCAGCTCAATGTCGAGGCGTCGCGGTTTGGTGATACCCTCGAGGCCCAGGCACCCGTCGTCCTCGACCAGGCCGAGAAGGCGGTGCTTGCAGCGCCTCCGCAGATCGCCCGCGAGGTGCACAACTACACCTCGACGTTCGTCGACAAGCAGCTGTCGTCGCTCGAGACACAGGCGTACGACGTGGTCAGCAAGACGCTCGAAGGGGCGATCACCAAGGCCAACGAGCAGGGCATCGACCTGTCGGACGAGAAGCAGCTCGACGCGCTCATCGATTCGGCCGCGCCCACGATGCGAGATGCGCTCAAGAAGGCGGTTGATGAGCTCTACGGGGAATACTCGGCCGGGGCCGACAGCCTGGGCAGCTACATCGAGCAGCTCGCCGTGGCGGGCGACGGCAAGCAGCTCACGCCGCTGCAGCAGAGCCAACGGGAGATCCTGTTGACGGGCCTGGCGCTCATCAAGAAGATCGAATCCGACCCGAAGCGGGCCCCGCTCCAGAAGGCTCTGGACGGCCGGCCGTAACCGGTTGGCTCGGTTTGAGACGAACAAAACGCCGATCGGACGAAGGCCCGAAGGGCCCGCCGGTCGGCTTTGTTCTTTTGACAGGTGTGGGTAGGGCAGTCACACTGGTTATTTCGTGAAAGTCCGCGAGAATCGTCGCATCGGTCGCCACGGTCGCGGTCATTGCACGAGCAGGGAGTCAAGCCATCATGCAGCCAGTCAGCCGTCCGGGTCCGTCCGCCATTGATCGTTCCGCCAGCCGTCGCGAATTCCTCGGTGCCGCCGGTCAGGCCGCCGCGGTGGCGGGTGCGGCGACGCTGTCGGGCACGCTTTTCTCAGGTCGGGCGATTCCGCACGTTCACGCCGCGGGCACGGATGAAATCCGCGTGGCCTTGATCGGCTGCGGTGGCCGTGGCGGTGGTGCGGCGGTCGACGCGCTCTCCGTGCCAGGGGCGCCGATCACGATGGTGGCGATGGCCGACGTGTTTCGCGACCGGGTGGACATCGTGAAGCGTTCGCTCGGGGAGCAGTTCAAGGAACGCGTTGACGTGCCTGACGAGCGGACCTTCATCGGGTTCGACGGCTACAAGCAGGCGATCGACTGCCTGCGTCCCGGTGACATCGCTCTGTTCGCCACGCCACCCGCGTTTCGTGCGCCGCATTTTGCCTACGCCATCGAAAAGGGCGTGCATACGTTCATGGAGAAGCCGGTGTCGATCGACGGTCCGACCACCAAGCGGATCATCGAACTGGCGGCCAAGGCCACCGAAAAGAATCTCAAGGTGGGCGTGGGGTTGATGTGCCGCCACTGCGACCGCCGCGCGGAACTGCTGGAGCGGCTGCGAAATGGCGAGGCCGGGGAACTGCTCTCCTTCTACGGCTACCGCGAGCATAATCCGCCCCACAATCTCGACCTCGCGCCCGGTCCGCAGGGGATGGACGAGTTGCTCTGGCAGATCAAGCGGTTCCATAACTTCCTCTGGGCCTCCGGCGGCATTTTCAGCGACTACTGCGTACACCACATCGATGAGGTCTGCTGGATGAAGGGAGCATGGCCAGTGAAGGCCGTGGCGATCGGCGCCCGGCAACTCCGGGGCAAGATCGACGACCAGAACTTCGACAACTACGGCATCGAATACACGTTCGAGGACGGGGCGAAGTTCTTCTACACCTGCCAGGTGATGAAGGACTGCGACAGCAAGTTCGGCCTGTGGGGACAGGGCTCCAAGGCGGCGTTTGCCATTTCGACGAGCGGCCATTCGCCGGCCCGCTGTGCGATCTTCAAAGACCAGCGGGTGAACAAAGACAACGTCGCCTGGGCGGCGGAGCAGCCCGAGCCGAATCCCTATCGACGCGAGTGGGAGCATCTCGTGGCGGCGATCATCGCCGACGAGCCCTACAACGAGGCCGTGCGCGGCGCTCAGGCGAGCCTGGTCACGGCGATGGGCCGGTTTGCGGCGCATACCGGCAAGGAGATCACGTATGACCAGATGCTCGACTGCCCCGATGACCTCACCGCCGGCGTCGACAGCCTGACGGAAGGCTCGCCGGCGCCGTTGGTGGCCGACAGCGAGGGGCGGTATCCGGTGCCGATGCCAGGTAAATACAAGTATGAGTATCGCAGCTGACGAGTGCATGCCCGACCACGGCGGTCGGTCCAACTGAGGGAGCGCGGAGGGAAAAACCATGAAGACTATCTGCAAGAACAACTGGATGATGCTGCTGGCGACGATCGCCGGCGCGGTGGTGCTGATTGGATGCAGCGGACCGGCAGCCCCGCCGGCTGCGGCTCCCCCGCCGGTCCAGACCCGGCAGACGCTCAAAAAGACCACGCAGAACGTGCTGGAACTTTCCGAGGCGATGAAGCAGGGGGGCGTGCGGGCCGAGATGTCGATCACGGGCCAGGGGCTCGAAGTCGCCGCCGACGCCTATCGCACGAGCGTGGGCAAGCTGTCGATCATCGCCGTCGATCAGAAGATGAGTTTCTTCCAGGCGGAGAACGACCGGAAGCCGAAGGATTACGAGGAGTTCATGGCGCGGATCATCGAGCCGGGCAAGCCCGACGGCCTCATGCTACCGATGCTGCCCTACTATCAGGAATACGCCTACGATCCCGAAGCGAAGGGACTCGTGGTGGTCGAGTTTCCGGCGAAGAAGGAGCAACGGCAGAAGGAGACGACGGGCGCGTCCGGGCTGTAGTCGGAGGCTTGCCGGTGCGAAGCACGGACAAGTTAAAAACTTGCCGCCACGGGGGGAATCGGCCGGGCGTCACCTTCAACGATTCACCGCGTCTTCGGGGCTGCCGTAGGTCGGCAGCCGCCGGTCAGGCACCTCGAGCGCGAGCAGGTGCAGCGCCGTGACATAGATCCGGCCGCCGTACTGGCCCCAGCGATCGGGGACGGCACCGAGCGGATCCCAGCTGCCCGCCCGCGGACCTTGCCGTTCCTGCGTCTGTTCGAGCGTGGTCGCCAACTGGTCGTACCAGTCGGTCCACTCGTCGCCGCCGGTGTGCACGAGCACCTGTGACGCGTAGTACCAGAGGTAGCAATCGCGGGTTTTCTCTTTCGTGTTCGCAGCGCTGTAGGTTGGCCGCAGCGCCGCCAGGGCCCGCGCCGACTGCTGCACTCGCGGATCGGAGGCCTTCCAGCCCGTGTGCAAACGCATCAACGTGCCGACGGCGGTCATGCAGCCCGCCGACAGTTGCGACGGCCGTTGCTGCGGATTGCGGGGGTTGTAATGGTAGCGGGCCGGATCGGCAGCGATCGCCGAAGTATCGAGCAGGGTCTTCACTCCGTCGAACGCACGTGGCTCGACTTCGATGCCGGCCAGCCGGCCCGACCGCAATGCCACGAGCATCCAGCCGCTCACGGAGAGGTCGGCGTCGGAGCGCGGCGTGTAGCGCCAGCCACCGCGGGAGGGATGCTGGCTGGTGGCGATGAAGTCGCAGGCGCGGGACGCCGCCGGCTTTACGAGCGGGTCGCCCGTCATACCCACCGCCTCGCACAAGGCCATCGAGGCGATGCCGTGGCTGTAGAGCCAGGCGCAGCTGTCGGAGAGTTTGTCGGCCGGCAAGTACAGATCGCCGTCTGGTTTCTGCACCGAGAGCAGGAATTCGAGGCCGCGGCGGACCGTGTCGCGGTGCTTGCCGCCGAAGTGATCGTGGCCCGCCCCCAAAAAACTCAGGATTGCCAGGCCCGTTGCGGCCGTGTCGCAGGAGAGCTTGGGAGCGTCGGCCGCAGTGCTCCCGGGGAACGCTCCCAGCCGCCAGCGGCCGTCGGGCTGCTGCGCCCGCGCCAGGAAGTCGAGCCCGCGATCGACCATCGCATCGGCTACCACGCGGGTCTTTTCACGAATGGCCAACTCGCTCGCCGGCTGTTCCCGGCCGCGGGCGTCACGCGAGGCGCGTGACCGACGTGCGAACGGGATGGCGATCTCGCGGACGCGTCCCTCGATCGGAAGGGTCACGGCGGCCACGCGGTCGAGCGGCTGGGGAACGATCATGGCGACCGGGGCATCGCCTCGCTCTCGGGCTGGCAGGCCTCCCGCGACGGCGCCGGCCTCCGCAAGACTCGAAAGCTCCTCGACGTCGCCGGCCTCGTCGCCTTCGCCGACATCGGCTGTCGCCGCCATGGCCGGGCCGCGTGCAGAGGTGGCGAGCCGGTCGCCCAGCCGTGATACGGTGCGTGGGGACGGCGGCGTATTGGCGGGGCCGCCGTTGGGCGAAGCCCCGTCGGCGGTTCCGGCCGCGGCGGGGGCCGTGATTGTGGTGACCGTTGCACCCGGCCCCAGCGCCGAGCCAATGCCACCGGTCGGTGACGAGCGGGCGAGTGGGGCCGGCGATGCCGCCATTCCGGGGAGAGCGGTCCCAGCGGCTGCAGCGCCTCCCGAGGGGGCCTGGCTCATGCCGACGCCCGATGGGCCGGCAGCGGCCGGACGCGTGACCGCAAGCGTTGCCGCGGCGGCCCTGGGCACTGCGGCCGGTGCGCCGGTGGCAGCCGAGTCGGCGCCGTCATCGACGGCAGCATCCCGCGGCATCTTCGGACTGCGGAGCGGCGGCCAGCCGCCACGATCCGCCCGTGCCGTGACGTCTGCCAGGCTGGTGGTCGGGGACTGTGGCCGGGGCAGTGTGGCGGCTGCGGCCTGGGGGGCCGTGCTGGCGGGAGCCGCGACCGTTGCCACCGTGGTGGGAGAGGCCGCAGCGCCATCGGCCAGCGCTCGGCGTGTGGCCGGGCTGGGGGCCTGCGGCTGCGGGAGATCGGCTGCGGCAGCGGCCCCAGGCACTCGTGGCGGCAGCGACGGCGCGACGGGCAGGGTCGGAGATGGCATCGCCACCTCGCGAGGCCGACGCCGCGAAACGCCCGCCGACTCCTGCTCGGCCGACCGCGGCTGCGACGCAGCCGGCGCGAGCGTGGGAGCTCTCGTGTCTTTCCCCGGCGCGGCAGCCACCCGATCGGCGGTGGAGGCGGCGGGCTGCGGCGCGGTCGCCAGCCGTTGCCGGTCGGGAGCCGTCATATCGTCTGCGGTGCGAGCGGCCGCGGGCTCGCGGGGTGCCGCAGGACGCCTGAGCGCAGGTGGCGTGACGGCGATCGGCAGCGGCTGCTCCGGCTGCGGGACCGCGGGTGACAGCGGGCTGCGATCGGGAACGGCGCGCGGCGTGTCCGAGGGCTGCCGTGGCATCACCTCCATGTCGAGCGGCCGCTCATGGGCTGGCTTTGCCGAGGCCGACTTCGGCACCTGCAGCGGGAAATCCGCCACCATCTTCGGCTTCAGCGCCGGCTTCGGCGCGGTGGCATCCTGCGGCTGGCTGCCGAACAGGGTCAGCCGGGTCGCCGTCAGGCCGCCCCAGAGCAGCAGATGGATCAGTCCGCTGGCGATGGCCGCCAGTGCCAGCCGACGCGCATACACGCTTCGTTCCGACACGTTGGCACGCTGATGGGGAGTGGCTGCCATGATGATGAAAGGATCGGAGTGTGACTGGTCGGATAATGAAAGGCCCGTGCGTCGCACCCGCCGGCTACGGTTCCTGCTCTTCCGCAGACTGCACCTGGTAGTCCTCGATCCCAGACTCCACGCACGCATTCATCGCCGCGACCACGAACTTGTGGGCGACGTTCTCGTCGGCCCGCACGATCACCGTCTGCCGCTTCGGATTGTCCACGGCCGCCTGCTTCAAGAGCGTCTGCAGGTCACCGATCGCGACGGGACGGGCGCCCACGAAATAGTTTCCCTCGCGGTCGATGTTTACGAGAAATTCCCGTGGTCTCGTCGTGAGCGGCTTGGCGGCGCTGGCCTTGGGCAGCACGACGTCGATGAAACGGTCGGCCTCGTCGAGCTTGCTCGCGACCAGGAAGAAGATCATCAGCAGAAAGACGACGTCGATCATGGGCGTCAGTTCGAGCCCGCCGCTGAGGCGTCCTTTGTTGATTCGCACGCTCATGGTTTGGCCACCGTGGGAGTGTCGGCGGCGAGCTGCGCGGGAGTCACACGGCCGCGGTTTTCATACTTCTCGAACTGCGGCAGCATGCCCGCCACGACGCCGTCGACGCGGCGAAACCCCGCCAGGATGCGTCCCTCCAGGAAGTGGGCGATGACGGCGGCGGGAATCGCCACGCACAGGCCCGCGAACGTCGTGATCAACGCGACGTAGATTCCCTGCGCGAGTTCCGCCGCCCTGTTGGCTCCGGCTTCCAGATTCGCCGTCGTGTAGAAGGCGAGGATCATTCCCTGCACCGTGCCGAGGAGCCCGAGCAGCGGGGTGACCGTCACCGCGAGGCTGATCGGCCGGATGTTGGCATACATTGCGGACGCATCGCGTTCCTTGGCGACTTCAACCGCATGCTCGATTTCGGGCAGGGGACGGCCGAGCCGCTCGAGCATCGTGCGGACGACGTCAGCGGCGGCCGATGGATGCTCCTTGCAGAGTCGGTACACCTTGCGCGGATCGAACGGGCCCTCGGACGCCAGTCGCAGCAATCCGGTGGCAAAGCCGCGTGGCACGAAGCGGCTCCGCCGCAACGCGATGAGCCGCTCGATGCCGAAGGTGAGCACAACCAGCGACATCGCCACGATCGGCCACATCAGGACGCCGCCGGCAAGGAACAGTTCCCAGAGCGTCTGCACACGGGCCAGATTGTTCATGGTTCACTTCCTGTTGGGATCTGTGATGGGGAGGTTCAGTTGCCTGATCCGCCAAGGGAGTTGAGCCGTTTCTTCGCGGCCGGTGCCTGCGGCGAATTCGGATACCGGTCCACGAGTTCAGCGTAGAGTCCGCGGGCCTTGTCCGGCTGCTCCAGCACCTCGAAACAGCGGGCGGCCTCGAACGTGGCCTGGGCCTGCCAGGGATGAAACGCGATCGGAGCCTGTTTTTCGCCGAAACCATAGGCCACCTTGAAGAAGGCCTTGATCGCCTCCTTGTGGTTTCCCTGTTCGAAGAGCACCTCGCCCTCCATGAGCCGGGCACGAGCGGCGATCTCCGTGCGGCCGGCGTCGGCCACGGCGCGATAACCGGCCAGGGCCTCGTCGAGCCGGCCGAGGTTCTGCCGCGCCCAGGTCGCCGCATAGCGGGCCTGCGGCGCCTGCGGCGACGTTGGCTCTGCGGCGATGAAGCGATCGGCGATGGCGAGGCTCTCGGCCCACTTCTCTTGGCTCGCCAGAGCCTCCGCACCCCGCACGACCGCGAGACCCCGAAGATCCGCGGACGGGAGCCGCTTCGGATCGGCGAGTGCCGCCTGGAAGGCCACCGCTGCCTCGGCGGGCTTGCCCGCCTTGAGGAGCGACTCGCCCCGCATCGCCTGGGCATCGGCGGCGAGCGGGCCGCCCGGATGTCGGGCGAGCTGCTCCGCGAACGCCTGGGCGGCCGCCGTGTGGTCGCCGCGCGCGACGAATGTCCATGCCAGCTTGTGGCTGGCCTGTTCCAACAGGGCGGCGTTGCGTGCGGCGTTGGTCTTTCCGGTCGTGGTCTTTTCGGTATTGGACGCGGCCGCCGCGCGATCGATCGCCGCGCGGTATGCGGTGGCGGCCTCTGCATGACGACCGGCGCTCCACGCCTGCTCGCCCAGTTCGAACCAGGCATCGCCGGCGTATGCCGACTCCGGAAACCGTTTGACGAACGCGTTGAACGTCGCCGCGGCGTCGTTACCCTGGCCGGCCAGCGACTGGGCAGCGCCCATCTCAAACATGGCACGGTCGGCCGCGGGACCGTCAGGCTGGGCATCGAGCAGTTTCTTGAATGCCAGGGCTGCCTCTGCATGCTGCTTCAGTCCTGACAGGCAGAGCCCCTCGAGCATCAGGGCCTCGGGGACGGCCTCGGGGTCGAGGGATGTTCCTGCCGTCTTGCGGCTTAGTACGGCCCGGGCGTCGGCCAGCCCTCCTTGGAAGTCGGCCTTGCGCTGCCGGACATCGGCCCGCGCGAGCAACGCGGGCACCGCAGCGGTCGAATCGGGATACGCTTCGAGCAGAGCTGTCCATGCCTCGATGGCGTCGTCGAGCCTCCCCTTCGCCTCGTGGCACCAGCCGCTCGAGAGCAGGCTCCACGCCGCCCGCGAGCCCTTGGGCTTGAGCGCACGCGCCTTGTCAAAGGCCTTGATCGCCTCGTCGTGCCGGCCCGCATCCTGCCTCACCTGACCGAGCCGATACCACGCCACGTCGGCATTCTTGGCGGCAGGAAACTCGGCCACGAGCCGCTCCGCCGAGGTGAGCGCGCCGGCCTTATCGCCGGTCTCCCGCTGCGCCCGCACCAACAGCAGCAGGGACTCGTCACGACGGGGCCATTTGGGATGGCCGCGGTCGAGCGTGATCAGCACCGTCACGGCCTCGGCCGGCTTTTTCAGCTCGACCAGCGCCGTGGCGTCGAGCAGGGCCGCTTCGGCCGCCGAATCGTCCGTCAGCCCCGAGGCGGCAGCTGCGAGCACATCATGGGCAGGCTGCCATTGCTTCGCCGCGATGAGCGCCACTCCCTGCCGCAGCCGCCAGCGGGCGAGCTGCGCTGGCGCGACCTGGTATGGCGGGACCTGGCGCGGCCCCGCCGGTGCTGCGGCGATCAGATCCTGGTAGGCCGCAGCAGCTGCCGCGGCATCTCCCCCGGCCAGAATCGCCTCGGCGCGGATCGCCTTCACATCGAACACGGTGGCATCGGCTTTTTCCTGCCCACCGTAGGCCTTCAGGAAGCGATCGGCCTCCGCGAGGGCCTCCTTCGGCTTGCCGACCTCGAGGAGCGCGAGCGCCGCCATCGAGCCCGCCGTCTTCGCGGCCGGTTCATCGGGATAGTCTTTGGCGATCTGCGCGTAGGCCGCGGCGGCATCGCTCCGTCCCTTGCCATCCGGAATCTCCCAGAGCGCATCGGCCCGGTCGAGCGCGAGCCTGGCCATCAGGCGTCGCATCTCGCCCTCGGGCCTGCGGCCGCCGGCACCGAGTTTCGCCAACGCCTGCTCGGCGATCTGCGCCGCGCGGGCGGGCTGTTTCGCGTCGATCTCGAGGAGCGCCAGCCGATGCGCTGCCTCGGCGGCTTCCGGCACGTCGGCCGCGGCGAGCGGGCCGAGCCACGTGCGGGCTTCGTCGCGTTTTCCGGCCTCCGCATAGGCGATGCCGGCGGAGAGCCGTGCCCGGTCTGCCCGCGGCGACTTGGGGAAACGTTCGACGAGGCGGCTGTATGCCTCTGCCGCGCCGGGCCAGTCTTTGCGGTTCCACCGCGCCATCGCCAGGCGTTCGACCGCATCGGCGGCCCGGCTCCCCTTGCCGTCGATCACGGTGGCGAGGATCTTCTCCACCTCGGCGGCGTTGCCAGCTGCCGTGGCCAGATCAGCTCGCCAGATCGCCACGTCGTCGGCGAGGGCATGCGTGGGAAAAGTCTCGGCGAACCGTTTCAATGTGGCAGCCGCTTCGTCACGTGTGCCGGTCTCGGCCTGGCCCACACCGAGTGCATAGAGCACCTCCGCGAGTCGCGGCGACTTCTCGTGCTCGCGGAGGAACCGCTGCCAGGTGGCGATCGCCTCGTTGCGCTTGCCCGCCTGCCAGAGCGACTCACCCAGGAAGAAGAGAGCGTCGGGCGACTGCGGCTGCCCCGGACTCTTCTCCAGAAATTCCTGGAGGCTGCGGGCTGCGACGACAAAAGCCTCCGGCGATGGCTTCGCCTGGGCGTTATCGAAGGCACTGCGGCCGAGCTCCCAGCGGGCCAGCGCCACCGTGGCGGCATCGGCCTTGCTCGCGATCACCTGCCGGAACGTTTCAGCGGCCTTCTCCCGCTGGCCGTTCTTGAGTTGGCAGATGCCCAGATAGGAGCGGCCCTTGTCGGCCAATGGGTCTGTTGGGTGGGCCTTGATGAGTGCCTCCCATTCCTCGGCCGCGAGGTCCCAGGCCTCGCGGTTTTGCAGCGCCGCTGCCGTCGCATAGGCCGAACGGGCGGCGTCGCTGGAGCCGCCTGTGTCTTCGGCGCGGAGCCCTGCCGCGGTGGCCACCAGGGCCACCGTCATCATGGCCCGAATGCCTACGGAGACGCCACGTGTGCCGATCATCGGAGAGTCCGCCGGAGGCAGTCGAAGGGATTATCGAGCCACGGACCTTTGAATGTACCCGTGCGGCTGCGGCAGGTCACTGGGAAAAGTAGCCGGTCCTGCGGCCCCCTCCCACCGTCGTGCTATCCTCTGTGACCATGAAAGACCCTCGCACCATCGTGATTCTGGATGGCCACACGGCCAATCCTGGCGACCTCAGCTGGTCGGAGATCGAGGCCATCGGAGCCGTGACCGTCCACCCGCGAACAGCGGCCGCCGATGTCGTCGCACGGGCCCGCGATGCCGACATCGTCCTCACCAACAAGACGGTGATCTCGCGGGAGGCGATCGCTGCGCTGCCACGGCTCTCGTGCATCGGCGTGCTGGCCACCGGCTACAACATCGTCGACGTGGAGGCGGCCAAGGAGCGTGGCATTCCGGTCTGCAACGTGCCGGAATACAGCACGCCGAACGTGGCGCAGGCGGTGTTCGCCCTCCTGCTCGAACTCACCAACCACACCGGCCACCACGCGCAGACCGTCCGCGCGGGCCGCTGGGCGGCATCCCAGGACTTCTGCTACTGGGACGGAGACCTGGTGGAACTGGCCGGGCTCACGCTCGGGCTGGTTGGCTACGGACGGATCGGCCGGGCCGTGGCCGCGGTCGGTCGGGCGTTTGGGATGCGTGTGCTCGCCCACCGGCGGACGGCCGCCCGCGGCGCTCATGACGACGCCGCGACGATGGTCGACCTGCCCACGCTGCTCCGCGAGAGCGACGTCTTCAGCCTCCACTGTCCGCTCACGCCCGAGACTCAAGGTCTGATCAATGCGGAGACGATCGGCCTCATGAAGCGGACGGCGTTCCTGATCAACACCTCGCGCGGTCCCCTCGTCAACGAGGCCGACCTCGCCGCCGCGCTCAATCAGGGCCGCATTGCCGGGGCGGGCCTCGACGTGCTCTCGGCGGAGCCGCCGACTGCGTCGAATCCATTGCTCACGGCCCGCAACTGTATCATCACGCCGCACATTGCCTGGGCCACGCGGAATGCCCGACGCCGACTGATCGAGGTGACGGCCGCAAACCTCCGGGCCTTCGTCGCAGGCCAGCCGCAACACGTCGTCAATCGCTGATTGTCGCAGCGGTCTGTCATCATTCAGCCGCCAGCAACCACCTCGCCAATCCCACCGCGCCAATCCCACCATGAAGCGTTCCCGTCCGTCGCCGCGTCGTCCCACAGAAGTTGGTCGACGCCAGGATCCAAGCGTGGGCAAGGACGTGGCTCGAAAGCCCGCGGCCCGGCCGGGTGAGCGTCCCACGACCCGGCCGGGGGAGCGTCCTGCCGCCCGCCATCAGGGCAAGGCCGAGGAGAAGTATCACGGTGTGCGGGCCTGCGAGGCGTTATTCGCCGGCCGGCCCGGAGACATCATCCGCGTCTACGTCGCCGAGGAACGCCGCCGGCAGTTTGCCGCACTCCTCGACCACTGCGCAAAGGCGCGGCTGGGTTTTCAGGTGGTGCCGCAGGAGAACCTGGCCCGCATCAGCGCATCGACGCACCACGAGGGGATCGTGATCCTCGCCCGTGCCTGTCCGCGGTGGGGGATGCCCGACCTGCTGCGGGCGATCGAGGAGCGGCGGCTGAAGGGCCCGCTCCTCTATCTCGACGGCATCCAGAATCCGCACAATCTCGGCGCCATCCTGCGGACCGCGGCCCACTTCGGCACGGCCGCCGTGCTGGGGGCCCACGGCGATCTGCCGCCGCTCTCGCCGGCTGCCGTGCGCGTGGCGGAAGGGGCGGCCGAGCATGTGCCGGTCTGCGATCTCGCCGACCCACGCGCGGATCTGTTGCGGCTCAAGGAATTGGGGTTTCGCGTCGTGGCGACATCGAGCCACCGCGGCAGCCCGCTTTCGTCCAAGAGCCTCGGCGGCAAGATCGTGCTGGTGCTCGGCAGCGAAGGGGAGGGCGTGTCGAAGCCGATCGCGGCCCTCGCCGACGAGGCGGTCCAGATTCCCGGCACGGGCGCCGTCGAAAGCCTCAACGTGTCGGTCGCCTGCGGCATCCTGCTCGCCGAAGCGTGGCGGTCTAGCGAACCCGGGGCTTCACGCTGAGGCACTTGAGCGTGTGTTCGTCACGCACGTAGAGTTTGCCGGCAGCGAGGGCGGGCAGAGCGCGGATCGTGCCCGTGAACGGCTTGGCCCGCGCGAGCACCTTCAGCCCGGCCATGTCGGGCTGGACGAGCACCAGTTCGCCGTCGACCTTCGTGGCGATGATCTTTCCGTCGGCGAAGATCAGCGAGCCGTAGCCGAAATTGGGCTCTTTCCAGAGCACCTCCCCCGTCGACTGCTTGATGCACTTGAAGTCGGCGGGAGGGACGTCGTCGCGGCCGTCGATGGCAAACAGAAAGCCGCCGCGGGCGATGGGCGTGCAATATTGCGTGGCCAACGAGTCGGCATTGGCCCAGACCTTGGTCATGCTGGCCTTGTCGAACGCTCCATACAGCGAACCGATTCCATACGACGCTGTCACGAGCAGGTGGGGCTTGCCGTTCTTGTCGGCGAGTACGAGCGGGTTGGCGCCGTTCACGGTTGGCCCACGGGCTCCGAAGGCAAACTGCCAGCGAATCGCACCGGTCACCGGATCGAGCAGGATCACACGATACCGCGTGATGACCAGCAGGTGGGGGGCGTCGGCGATCATGACGGGTACTGGCGAGGAGTAGCTCGCCCGCTCGCCGGTCTTCGTCCAGACCGTTTCCCCAGTGGCAACCGAGAAGGCGACGATGCCGGCCTCGTTCTTGGCACCCCCGACGTTCACGATCACCAGTTTGCCCATCACGATCGGTGAACTGCCCGCACCGAAGTAGCCTGTCTGCGCCCCGAAGTCGGCATGCGTATCCCGCTGCCACAACCGCTTGCCCGTGGCCGCGTCGAGGCACGTAAGCACCCCCTCCGCGCCGAACGTGAACACGCGACCGCCTTGGATCACGGGCACGCAGAGCGGCCCATCACCGCCACCAACCTCCGGTTTGAACTTCACCGGGTGCTCGGCGGTCCAGAGCGTTTTGCCGGTCGCGGCGTCGAGTGCTTCCGTGACCTCGTTGTCGTCCACGCGGTGGAACAGCAGCGTACGTTTGTCCGCCACGGCCACACCGGCGTAGCCGCGGCCCACGTCACGCTGCCAGAGCGTGTAGGGGCCGTCGGCCGGCCATACGTCGGCGAGGACCTCATCGTCCGCCGCGATGCCGTTGCGGTCGGGACCGAGAATCTGCGGCCACTCCCCCGCCGAGGCCTGGAATGCGGAAGCCGCCGCATAGATACAGCAGGCGGACAAAAAGCAGAGACTCATATTCAACGCGGGCATGCCACCGATCCAATCCTTGGGTTTTCGACACCCGAAGAATAATCTATCGGCAGCCGTTCGTGCAGGTCGAAATGGAGCGAATAGATTCCGGAAAATCAGCCATGGCAGGTGGCAGGACTCTTGGCATGGCGTGTGCGGATATCCCCGCGATTGTGACGGCGGGTTAGCCGGTGCGGAGCCGTTCGGGCGACAAAAAGCCGATCGGATGGGCCGTTTTCCCGCCGAGGGCAAGGTCGGCCAGTATTTCACCCATGACGCTGGCGAACTTGAATCCATGGCCGGAGAAGCCGGCGGCGATGGCCACGCGGCCGTGCTGCGGATGGAGGCCGACCACGAAATGGCCGTCGGGCGACATGGTGTAGAGGCACGCTGCGTGCTCGGTCAGCGGCCCGCGGACCCCGGGCAGGTGGGCCGCGAGCGCCGCCTCAACCCTCTTCCGTTCTCCCGCGTCGATCTCGCGGTCGACGGCCAGCGGATCCGCGACAGGGGTTCCTCCGGTGTGTTCGGCGATCTTCACGCCACGGTCGTCGATCATGGGAAATCCGTAGAAAAAACCGGTCGGCGTGTCGAAGGCGAAGCAAGGCAGGCTGCCAGCGGCATGGTCGCTCCGGACGGCCGCCTCGGGCTGATACCAGAACAGCGACTTGCGGAGCACCCGCAGCGGCACCCTCGGCAACTGGAGCAGGTCGGCCGCCCAGGCACCGGCTGTGACCACCAGCGTGTCGGCGGCGTAGCTTCCCCGGTCGGTCTCCACGACGACATGTCCGTTGCCGCCGTCAGGCCCGACCGTCCGCCAGCCTAGGACCGCGGCGCCGGTCTCGATGCGGGCACCCAGTCGCACGGCCTCCGCCGCGTGGGCCCTCACGCAGTCTTCCACGAAGAGATAGCCACCACGGGCCTCGTGGACCGCGGCCCATTCTTCCGGCAGCCGTATCGAGGGCCAGCGGGCCATGGCCTCGCGGCTGGTCATGCGTTCGATCGGCAGCGAGTGGATCGCGGCCGACGCGACCGCGCCGGCCAGCACCTCGCCGTCGGGTGGCCCTGCCATGAGCAGGCCCGACTCCACCAGCAGCGGCCGCCCTGTCGCGGCCCCCAATGCGTGCCAGAGTTCATACGCCCGGCGCAGCAGCGGCACGTAATCGGGATGCTCGAAATAGGCGAGCCGGATGAGTCGCGTCTGGCCGTGGGAACTGCCCCGGTCGTGGCCCGGCGGAAAGCGGTCGAGCCCGCAGACGCGGGCCCCGCGGGCGGCCAGGTGCATGAGGGCAGCGGCACCCATGCCGCCGGTGCCAATCACGATAGAGTCGAAGCGTTCCATGGCGAGCGCACTTCCGGATTGTGCAAAATCGGCTTCTGCCGCTAGCTTGCTCGTTGAGGCCCCCAGTGTGGCTCGTGTGGCCAGGAATGAGAAGGATCGTCGAGGGAGACCGCCTGTCATGAGCCGTTCTTTGCCGCACGCCGGGCTCTGGCCGCGGCTGCCCGAGAGCACGCACGGCTACGTCGCAGGGCTGCTGGCCGCCCACCCCGTCGACGTGCGGCTCAGCCGGCCGCGACGGACGAAGCTCGGCGACCATCGGGCGCCGACGGCCCTGCGGCGGCGGCATCGCATTTCCGTAAACGACGACCTCAATCCCTACGCCTTCCTCACTACGCTCCTTCACGAGATCGCCCACGCCGCCACCTGGGAATCCCACCGGGCTCGGATCCGCCGCGTGCGGCCGCACGGTTCGGAATGGAAGGCGGAGTTTGAGAGGATCCTTCAGCCCGTGGTGGCCGGCGGCATGCTCCCCGACGACATCGACGCCGCGCTCCGGAGGTCGATGCAGAATCCCGCGGCGGCCACCTGCAGTGACCGGGATCTGATGCTGGCACTTGCCCGATACGATGCGATCGATCCCGGACTTGTGTTCGTCGAATCGCTGACCGCAGGAACGATCTTCCGCACCGATTGCGGCAGGCTGTTTCGCCTGGGGCCGAAGCTGCGGAGCCGCTACCGCTGCATCGAGCAGCCAACGGGCCGCGAATATCGGATGCACCCGCTGTGCCGGGTGTCGCCCGTGGGGGAATAGCGAGCGTTTGACGGTGTTACCGGGTGCGACGGCAGGAGTTCAAAGAGATGGTGCGATCGTTTGCAGGTGTGATCCTCACGTGTCTGGCCTGCGGAGTGGCCGCCGGCCAGGCCCCGGCCACTGCCGTCGTGGCGGAGCGAGTTGCGGCTGCGCAGGCGGGAAAATGGTCGCAGGGCCGCTGGATTGATCTCACGCATCCGTTCGACGAGAAGACGATCTACTGGCCCACCGAGAAGGGATTTCGGTTCGAGCAGGGCATGAATGGCCCGACCCCGAAGGGCTATTACTACGCCGCCAACCGGTTTGCCTCGGCCGAACACGGCGGCACCCACCTCGACGCCCCACGGCATTTTTCCGCCGCCGGCCAGACCGCCGATGCGATTCCCCTGGAGCATCTGATCGGCGCGGCGGTCGTCGTCGATGTCACGAAGCAGTGTGCGGCCGATCCCGCTTACGAGGTCACGCCCGACGATCTCGTGGCATGGGAGACGCGGCACGGGCGTCAGTTGGTGGATGTGATCGTGCTCCTCCGCACCGGCTGGGCGACGCGGTGGACCGACCGGGCCGCCTATCTCGGCACCGATCAGGTCGGCCCCGAGGCGGTGGCAAAGCTGCGGTTCCCGGGGCTCTCACCGCTGGCGGCCCAGTGGCTGGTCGACCACCGTCGGATCCGCGCCATCGGCATCGATACGGCCAGCATCGACCACGGTCCGTCAACCCATTTCGGCGCGCACGTCGTTCTCTGCACCGGCAACGTGCCGATTTTCGAGAACGTGGCGACGCTCGACGCCCTGCCCGAGCAGGGGGCGTTTGTCATCGCCCTGCCGATGAAGATCGCCGGCGGCAGCGGCGGCCCGTTGCGGATCGTGGCCCGGCTGCCCGATGCCGCCGATTGACTTGGCAGCCGCCGATGGTGAATAACGTGGCCTGCATCATCCGGCAGACCACGTTTCCCAGGAGGCATTGGCATGGCAGGCAAGAAGATCATCATGCGGACCGGCGAGGCGCTCGTGGAGGCCGACGACGCATGGAGCGCGGCGGAGCCGGAGGTGGTGATCGGCGAACTGGACGGCCCGGTGGGCTACGCCATCGCCAACCTCATCGGTGATCAGGTGAAGGGGCACACGCGTGTCTGGGCGATCCTCAACAGCGACGTGCAGGTGCGGCCCGCCACGCTGATGGTGAGCAAATACACCGCTCCCAACGCCCGCTACACGAACATCCTCATGGGCACCGTGCAGGCGGCGATCGCGAATGCCGTGCTCGACAGCGTCCGCGAGGGATATATACCGAAGTCAAAGGTGAACGATATCGGCATCATCGTGGCGGTCTGGCTCGATCCGTCGGTGGCCGATGCGAAGCTGAAGATCGACCACGACGTGCTGTTCCGCACGCATCGCGAGGCCACGCTCAAGGCGATCGGCAAGGCGATGAACAACGAGCCGTCGATCGACTGGCTCCTCAAGAACCAGAAGAAGGTCGGCCACTATTTTCACGACCTCGCCAAGTCTGGCGGGCTGTGACGGTTTCACGACGTCGCGGATTGCCTCGCTCGCGCGTCGGGCTTGCATAGGACTGCTTCCTTGGTGGCAGTGAACGCGCGCGGTCACACGATCCCATCGCGGATAGCCCGGGCCACGGCGCCCCCGAGCGTGTTGACGGAGCGCTTCGCATAGATCCGCCGCACCTCCTCTACCGCCGTGAGGCTGCGGGTCGAGTGTCGTCCAGTGGTGGATACGACGTGCCATGGCCACATGTGCGGAGGTGATTCGCACGGCGGCTTCGCGGGCTTCGAAGCCCGGTATCGAGAAAAGCCGACGTCACTCGCGGTCGTCCATCGACTTCATCCGCCATTCCGGCGGCGGCTGGATCCGCGGCCAGCCGTGGGCGCCGATCCGGACGAAGTGGCCTGGCCGAAAGCCCTCGAGCAGCGTCGTCTGGATGTCGAGCTCGATCCCGCTGCTGCCCGGGGGCGGATTCTCGATGGTCCGCTTCTTCACGACCGGGCCGCCCATCATGTCGTGATTCATCCACCAGGTGCGCAGCGTCGGCTCGGCGGCGGACACTGAAACCCCCCAATTTTCGATGAACTTGTCGTAGATCGCGGGGTCGAAGCCTCCGAGAAGCGTCACGGTCAGCATCCCCTTGCTGCCCCCCTGGTGATCGACGCGGTCGATCCGGGCCGGCACGTGGAGGTGCAGCATCCGCCGCAGATGAATCTCGCGCTGCCGCGCGGCGGCCGCCTTCCGGCTCGCCTCGTCGAGCCAGACGTCGCTGGCGTGAAACTCACGATTCCCCCAGCCGGGCGCCCACGTCAGGTTGACCTGCACGACCTCTCCTGCGGCGGCCGCCGCCGCCAGATCGTCGAGCGTGCCGAAGCCGTCGCCCCGCCAGATCCGCGTCGATGCATCGACCGAGTGGGTCACCGGCTTCGCATCGGCCACGGGCTCGCCGGCGGCCGTCACGGCGACGAGTGTCAGCTGCTTCTTTTCGAGGTCAAACGCCTGAAGCTTCCAGCCGCGGCCCGTGCGGACCGCATGGCTGAAGTCGTCCTCGAGCCGGATCGCGCGGTTGTGGTCGGGCACGTGCTTCTTCTGCTGCGGCGGGGGCGGGGGGATCGCCTTGTCGCCCTCCGGAGGCAGCACGAACCGGCCCACGAGCCGCGTGCCGAGCGGCACGTCCTGCAGGTCGGCCGCCGCCCCGTGGTATGACACCATGCCGTAGGGCATCAGGATGAAGGCGAAGGTCGGCCCGATGCGGTAACGCTCGTCGTCGAAGTCGCCGTCGAGCCGCAAGCCGCCGCGGCGATTGACGTAGTCCACCGTGACGAGCTCGCCGGCGAGGTCCACTCCGGCGTCGGCCGGCGGAAATTCATCGAGCTTCGCCACGTAGGCCGCCGGGTCGGCAGCACGCACAGCGGCCGCCGCAGGAAAGACACACGCGGCCGCGGCGCCGACGATCAGGATCAGGTACCTGTTCCGGCTCACGCCTCCACCTCCGTCAGGCCGCGGGTCGAGTCGGCGAACGACTCTGTCTCGACCCCCATCTTCTGGGCCATCGTCAGCAACAGGTTGCTCAGCCGGGCCCGCGGATCGACCGGCTTGAAGCAGATGCCGATCAGATCCTTCTCATAGTCGTGGCCAGCCGCTGTGTTGAAGTCCACGTGGCTGCCATGCTTGAGGCCGAGCGCCGAGCCGCCAGCGAGCACCAGCGGCAGGTTGGCATTGCCGTGGCTGTGGCCGTAGGCCATGCCGCTGCCGAAGAGGACCATCGAGGTGTCGAGCAGCGGCCCCTCGGCATCCTTCACCTCGCCGAGCCGGGTGAGAAAATAACCGAGCTGCGTGAGATTGAAGCAGTCGCTCTTCGCGAGGTCGGCGAGCAGCGTGGGGTTGCCGCCGTGGTGTGAGAGCGCGTGCCGCTGCTGCGAAATCCCGATCTCCGGAATGGCCGGTGCCTGCGACTCGGACCCCGTGGTGAACGTGACCACGCGGGTCGTGTCGGTCTGAAAGGCCAGCACGATCATGTCGTACATCGTCCTCAGGTAATCGCCGTATTTGTCGGGGCTGACGTCGCGGTTGAGCCGCTCCGCGACGGCCCGTTCGATCGGCGGCCGCGGGGTGTCGAGCCAGCTCTCGGCCCGCTTCGCCCGCAGTTCCACCTCGCGGACGCTCGTGAGGTATTGGTCGAGCCGGCCGCGGTCGGCCGTGCCGATCCGCCGTTCGAGCCCGCGGGCCTCGTCGTGCACCATGTCGAGGATGCTCTCCTTGCGACGCAGCCGGCGACGCTGCGCGTCGGCACCCCCCGGCGGCTCCTCGAAGAGCGACTTGAAGACCGTGGCCGGATTCCGCTCCGACGGCAGCGTGATGCCGTCGGCATTCCAGGCCAGCGACCAGCCGTTTCCCATTTCCAGCGACGCGAACCGCGTGTGCGGCGCCGTCTTCTGGGCCATCAACTGGTCGACCGAGATCGTGTTCTTCTCCGCCTCGCCGATCCGCGCCCCGGTCAGCCAGATCTTCTCGCAGATGTGGTGGTGGCCGAGACCGTGCGGGTGATGCAGGCCGCTGATCGGCGTGATCTGCTCGCGGTGCTTCTCCAATACGGAGAAGGCCTTCGACATCGTGTAGCCACGGCCCGCGCCCCGGATCTGCCACTCGTAGTTGTTGACGCCGTTGGGCAGGTAGACGAAGACGCTGCGGCGGGGGCGTGCCGCGGCCGCGGCGGCCGCCGCGGGCCGCGCGACCCGCATGCACTCCAAAAACGGCAGGGCGACGGCCGCGCCGATCCCGCGGAGCACGTGGCGACGGTGGATGAGCGGCGTGGAGCGAAGGACGTGCATGGAAAACTCCTGATGAACAAATCGTACGCTAGCGGCGGCGGATGAGGTCGCTCGTGGCGACCGCCTCCACGAGACTGCGGAGCCTGTAACCGTCTGCCTTGGCTGCGGCTGCGATCTCCCGGATCGCGGTGCGATCGTCGATCGTCATCGCGCGGCGCAGCGCGAACGTGGCCAGCTTCTCCACGAGCGCCTCGGCGAAGCGGTCGGGATCGGCGGCGAGCAGCCGCTTGAATTCATCGGGCCCGGCGAAGCTGCGGCCGTCTGGCAGCACGCCAGAAGCGTCGACCGGCGGGCTGGCCCCTTTGCCGGCGGCGGTGTCTTCGTGTGTCCGCCAGCGGCCGATGGCGTCGTAGTTTTCGAAGGCGAAGCCGAGCGGATCGATTTTCCGGTGGCAGGCGGCGCAGGCGGCGTTTGTGGAGTGTGCCGCCAATTGTCCGCGGATCGTCTGCTTCGCGGCGTCGGCGGGGGTCGGTTCGAGCGGCTCCACGTTCGGCGGCGGGGGCGGCGGCGTCACGCCGTAGATCGCCTCCGACACCCACGCGCCGCGGTGCACGGGTCGGTGCCGCGTGCCGTCGGAGGTGAGCGAGAGCACGGCCGCCTGCGTGAGCAGCCCGCCGCGATGCTGATCGGGCGTGAAGGTCGTCCGGCGAAAGCCAGCTTCGGCAGGGGCGGGCAGGCCGTAGTGCTCGGCCAACCGGGCATTGACCATGCTCCAGTCGCCCGCCAGCAGGTCGCCGGCCGGCAGGTTCTCGCGAAACGCCTTGGCGAAGGTTTCCACGGGCTCCCGCCGCATGCTCTGCTCGAGCCAGAGGTCGTAGTCGGGGTAGAGCTTTCGATCCGGTGGGAACATCCCGACGCGATGCAACTCCAGCCACTGTCGCGGGAAGGCCTCGAGGAATCGGTCGATCTTCGGGTCGGCCACCATCCGGGCGACCTGCGACCGCAGCACCTCCGGCCGCTGGAGCGAGCCCGCTCGGGCGGCGTCGAGCAGCGACTGGTCGGGCAGCGAGCCCCAGAGGAAATAGGAGAGGCGACTGGCCAGTTCGAAGTCGTTCAATTCCTGCCGCTGTTTCTCCGGATCACCGTTTTCGAGGTAGAAGAAGTTCTTCGATGCGAGTACGCCCGCCAGCGCCGAGAGGTAAGCCGCCCGCGGCTGCTCGCCGCCGGCCCGCTCGTGCTCATAGAAGGCCGCGTAACGGTCGATTTCATCGGCCGCCACCGGCCTCCGCCAGGCCCGCTCCGTAAACCGCGCGAGGCACTCCCGCACCTGCGTCGAGTCGGCCACATCAGCCGGCCAGAACGGTTCTCGCTTCTTGCGATCGTCGTCGGTGACGATCGGGCCCTCAAGTTCGACCGAATCGACGACAAGCAGGGGAAACAGCGGACCGCCATCGTCGTCGAACAGCTTGTAGCCGGTGGGGATAACGAACGTGTTGCGGCTGTCGACGAATAGGCCGGAGCCCAAGGCGAGCGCCTTGACAGTATGGCCATTCGGATCAAACACCGCCGGCAGTTCGTTTTTCAGCACCAGCCCCTTCGGCATCGACATGAACCGCTCGAACTCGAGGGTCGTGGGGCGGTCCTCGTCGGCCAGCACGTCGGCATCGAAGAGCGACGTCTTCGCCTTCTGATCCCAGACCGACAGGTGGGGCACGCGGCCATTCTTCGGCCGCAGGCCCGAGAGCGTGATCTTCATCCGGTAGACGCCGGGCTGATTGAAGGCGGGGCTCCACCAGGTCGCCCAGCCGGGAATCGAATGCCCCGGCCAGATCAGGTTTCGCACCTTGTCCGTCACGCCGATCGCCGCCGCCCGTTCGGCCATCTTCTGGCGGCCCTCCGGCGATGTTTCCGTTCCCCGGATGTGCAGCCCGCTGGCCCGATAGACCCGGGATTCCACCGGCTTTTCCGGATAGGCCCGGGCGAGCACCGCGTCGGCCGCGGCGAGATACCGCTCGACATGCGACGGCGCGAGCGAAAGCATCGCACCGATCCGGTCGAATCCGCGAAAGACCGGGTCCTCGTTGAACACGCCCGGTTCCGTGACGTCGAGCCGCACACCGAGCATGTCGGAGATCGTGTTGGCGTATTCCTCCCGGCTCAGGCGGTCGTGGGTCATCGGACCGCGGGAGGCCATGCGGGCCGCCTCGCCCGCGGCCAATTGGCCCGAGATCCACTCGACCACGCCCGCGATCTCGTCGGTGGTCGGCCGCGGCTCCTTCTCGGGGGGCATCTCCCCGGCGTTGATCCGCGTCATCACCTCGGCCCACCGCTCGGCTGTCAACTGGCTCGTGAAGGTGCGGTCGAGCGTGTCGAGGCGAAACTGCCCTTCCTGCACCTTGCCGTCGTGGCAGCGGATGCAGTGCTGCTTGAGAAACGTGTCGGGCATGCCGCCGGGCGACCGGCCGGGCAACGCGGCGTCACTCGTGCCCGCTGTCAGGGTCGACATGGCCAGGCAGACGAGCCCCAGCCAGACGAACCCCGGCGGCAGCAAAGCACTAGCAACGCCATGGCGATTGGGTTGTCTCATATTCTTTATGGTATCGGCGGGCGGCCGCGAAACACACGCCGCGAAAACGCGTCACAGCACGACGTTCCAGGCCGCGGTTGCTCAGGGCTTGGCGGCACGTCGGCTCAGCCCGTGAGTTCCGTGAACTCGCGGGTCGAATCACTGAACGATCCGGTCTCGATCCCCATCTTCTGGGACATCGTCAGCAGCAGATTGCTCAACCGGGCATTTGGATCGACTGGCTTGAAGCAGGGGCCGATCAGGTCTTTTTCATAGTCGTGGCCGGCGGCGAGATTGAAATCCACGTGGCTGCCGTGCTTGAGGCCGAGCGCCGAGCCGCCGGCGAGCACCAGCGGCAGGTTGGCGTTGCCGTGGCTATGGCCATAGGCCATGCCGCTGCCGTAGAGCACCATCGAGCTGTCGAGCAGCGGCCCGTCGGCATCCTTCATCTCACCGAGCCGGGTGAGAAAATAGCCGAGCTGCTCGAGGTTGAAGCGGTCACTTTTCGCCAGGTCGGCCAGCAGCGTCGGGTTGCCGCCGTGGTGGGAAAGGGCGTGTCGCTGCTGCGCAATGCCAATCTCGGGAATCGCGGGGGCGAGCGACTCCGAGCCAGTGCTGAACGTGACCACGCGGGTCATGTCGGTCTGGAAGGCCAGCACGATGATGTCGTACATCGTCCGCAGGTATTCGCCGAACTTGTCGGGGCTGACGTTGCGGCTGAGCCGCTCCGCGACGGCCCGCTCGATCGTCGGCCGGGGTGAGTCGAGCCAGCTCTCGGCCCGCTTCGCCCGCACCTCCACCTCGCGAATACTCGTCAGGTATTGGTCCAGCCGGCCCCGGTCGGCCGATCCCAATTGCCGCTCGAGGCCACGGGCCTCCTCCAGCACCACGTCGAGGATGCTTTCCTTGCGGTTGAGCCGACGGCGTTGGGCGTCGATGCCTCCGGCGGGCTCCTCGAACAAGCTCTTGAAGACCGTGGCTGGATTCTGCTCGGATGGCAGAAAAATGCCGTCGCTGTTCACGGCCACCGAACGGCCGCATCCGATTTCCAAAGAGGCGAACCGGGTGTGCGAGGGGGTTTTTTCCGCGATCACCTGGTCGACCGAGATCGTGTTTTTGTCGGCCTCGCCGAGCCTTGCCCCGGTGAGCCAGATCTTCTCGCAGTTGTGGTGGTGGCCGAGACCGTGCGGGTGATGGAGCCCGCTGATGGGCGTGATCTGCTGCCGGTGCTTTTCCAGCACGGCGAACGCGTTCGACATTTTGTAATTCGGGCCGGCGCCACGAATCTGCCAGTCGTAGTTGTTCACGCCGTTGGGCAGGTACACGAACACGCTGCGGGCAGTCCGCTTCCCCGCCTCGGCGGCCCGGGCCGTGGCCGAGATGCCCGCCGCCCCCGACCGCATGCATTCGAGCATCGGCAGGGCGAGCGACACACCGAGACCCTGGAGCAGATGGCGTCGATTGATGCGAGGCGTGGTGGAGAGCACGTGCATTGGGCACCTCAGCGCTTCTGAAAGAGGTCGGAAAGAACGAAGGTCTCGAGCAGGGTTCGCATCCGGTAATCGTCGGCCTTCGCTTTTGCGACGATCGCCCGGATCTCGTCATGGTCGTCGATCGTCATCGTCCGCCGCAGCGCGTAGGTCGCGAGGTTGGACACGAAGGCCTCGGCAATGCGATCGACGTCGGACGCCAGCAGTTTCTTCAGGGCCTCCGGACCGTCGAACGACCGGCCGTCAGGGAGCGCGCCCGAGGCATCCACGGCAGGGTCGGCCCCTTTCCCGACCGCGAGCTTTTCGTGCGTTCGCCAGCGGCCGATGGCGTCGTAGTTGTCAAAGGCCAGGCCGAGCGGATCGATCTTGCGGTGGCAGGCGGCGCAGGCCGCATTGGTCGAGTGGGCGGCGAGCTGACTCCGCACCGTCGCCTTCTCGGCATCGGCCGTCGTCACCGGCAACGCCGCCACGTTCGGTGGAGGTGGCGGCGGGGTGACACCGAAGATCGCCTCCGACACCCACACGCCCCGGTGCACCGGCCGGTGACGTGTGCCATCCGAGGAGAGGGAGAGCACTGCCGCCTGTGTGAGCAGGCCGCCGCGGTGGTCCTCGGGCCGGAGCGTGACCTTCGTGAAGTCGCCGGTCGCGGGCGGCTGGAGGCCGTAGTGCTCGGCCAGCCGCGGATTGATCATCGTCCAGTTGCTGTCGAAGAGCTCCCGCAAAGGCAGGTTCTCCTCCACCATCCGGCGAAACGTGGCCACGGTCTCGAGCACCATGCTCTTCTCGAGCCAGCGGTCGTACTGCGGGTAGAGCTTGACGTCGGGCGGAAACATCCCCACGCGGTGCAGTTGCAGCCACTGCCGCGGGAATTCCTTCATGAAGCGGTTGAACTTCGGATCGCTCTGCATCCGCGAGAACTGCTCGGCGAGCACGGCCCGTTCGTGCAGTCTCCCGCCGCGGGCGGCGGCGAAGAGCGGATCGTCGGGCAGCGAGCTCCAGAGGAAGTAGGAGAGCCGGCTGGCCAGCTCGTGGTCGGTGACGCGGTCGCGGCGCTCAGTCGCCGATCCCTCCTCGAGAAAATAGAAATTCTTGGAGGCGAGGACGGCGGCCATTGCCGAAAGATATGCTTTCCGCGGCTTCTCGCCCGCCGCCCGCTCGGCCGCCGCAAGAGCCACATAAGGCTGCACCTCGGACTCAACCACCGGCCGTCGCCAGGCCTGCTCGGCGAAGCGGTGCAGGCAGTCGCGGATCTGCTCTTGGTCGTCGAGCGCGGCGGGATAGAAATTCTTCCTCACAAGTCGCTGCGCATCGGAGACGAGCGGCCCCTCCCACTCGACCCAATCGACGAGGAGCAGCGGCACTAGCGCCCGGCCATCCTCGGTCGTCAGCTTGAATCCGAAGGGGCTCATCAGCTGCGTGTTTCGGGAACTCGTGAACAGGCTGCCGAAACCGTAATTCGTGGCGTTGCTGAAATGGCCCTCGAGTGCGCCATGCACCTCGTTCTTGATGACAATGTCGCCCGCCGATTCGTCCCGTTCGATCTCCACGATGATCGGCTTGTCCTCCGCGGCGATGATGTCTTGGTCGAAGACCGTCCGCTGGACTCGGCCTTCCAGCACCGTGGCGTGGGGTGCCCGGCCGTCGAGCCCGGGCATGCCGCTGAGTTGCAACCGGCCACGCCACACGCCCGGCTGACGGTGTCCCCACCACCAGTCCTGCCACAACGGCGCGCCGGCCGCCCCCGGCCAGAGCGGAATCCGCAGTTGGTCGGGCGTGAGGCCGATCTTGGCGAGCCGTTCCGCCGGCACCTCGTTTTTGATGTGGGACTTGATGATGTGGTACGCGTCGATTCGTCGCTTGCTGGGCGTGGGCTCCTTTTCGGGGAAGGCCAGTTCGAGCAGGTCGTCCGCCATCTTGAGATACCGCTCGACATGGGCCGGCGCGAGCGTGAGCACGGCCCCGACCCGTTCGAAGCCGTGCCAGCGGGAATCCTCCAAGAGCCCACCGGCAACTGTCGGGTCGACACGGATGCCGAGCAGGTCGTCGATCGTATGGGCATACTCCTCGCGGCTGAGCCGGTAGCTGGCGACGGGCCCGCGGGCGGCCATCCGCGCCGCCTCACCCGCCTCGATCCGGCCCGAGATCCAGCCGACCGCCGCGGCGATCTCGTCGACGGTCGGCCGTGGCTCCTCCTCGGGTGGCATCTCGCCGGCGTTGATCCGGGTCATCACCTCGGCCCACCGCTGGGCGGCGTCGAGCGAGGCGAAGTCGCGGGACAGCGTGTCGATCCGCAACTGTCCCTCCTGCGTCTTGCTGTCGTGGCAGCGGAGGCAGTGCTGCTGCAGGAAGGCATCGGGCATGCCGCCGCCGCGTGAGTCTGGCGTGGCGGCGCGACTGCCGCCCGCAGACAAGACGAGGGCCGCCAGCCATGCAAGTCGGAGTGGCGACAGGACGTGGTGGAATGAGCAGTTCATCTCTCTATTATCGGCCAACCGACGGCGATTGCACGCCGCGAAAAGACGTCACGTCGGCGGGCATCAGCCGACGCCGAAGCCGTAACAATCCACCAAGCCGTCAGGGCTTCTCGACGACGATTTCCCAGACCTTTTTGTCGGGCACCGTGAACTCTAGGCCGGAGGTGGCGACGTCTTCGAAACGCTTGTGGACGATCCGCACGTATTCCCCCTCGACTCCCTGACGTACCATGGCGTCCTTGATCGCCACGCGGCAGACGCCGGCCCTCATACCGTCGTTTTCGCGCCTCGTTCCGATCGTAAAGCCACCATCCTCGTGAATCCGACCCCAGGCGGCCGTGCCGTCGCCATAGGCGATGACAACGCGGCCGCAACCCAGGGGAGAGCCGTCCGAGAATGTCACGCGGCCCGAGACGCGATGCAGATCGCTTCTTCCGCAGCCGGCGACCACGAGAGAGGCCAGGGAGAGAGCCGTTCCGATAGCGACGCACCGACTGGCTGTCGAAGAAAGCAATCGGCTCATGACACGTTGATCCCGGGGGCCCGGGCGTCGGTTAGGGAAGAACAAAGTTTTGGCCATCGCGACGGTCGCCTATCCGCAGGAGCGTGGTGTCATCGATCGTCACGTCGATCGACCGCACGGAACCGTCTGCAAAAAGAAACGGACACATGCCAGGATGCCAGGAGCCGATCGTGGTCGTGTCCGCGGGATCGTCAGCGCCGCGGGCAATGCCGCCCAAATTGGCGAGGACGAGAAGGGCGTTCGATCCTCCTTGGGCAGCAATGGTGACCGGCGCGTCGTCGAAGCCATTGATTCCAGTGCATGCCGTCCGACTCACGTAACAGCCACCCTTGCCAAGATCCGTCTTGTACAGGTGCTTTTCCGCAAGAATGGCCGTTTTGCTCAGTCCGTCGGTCACATCCTTCTCGCGGGTCCGGGGATACCAGCCCGCATAGGCACGGCTCAGGGCGACGGCTCCGGTCACTTGCGTGACGAACTCACCGTTCGCGTTCTTGGGACCCATGGCGATGTTCAAGACCTGCCGGCCGACGCCCGTCACGGTCGCGTGTGCCGTGCCACCGCAACGGCTTCCCGTGTTCGCGAAACAGATGGAGTTGGTGGGTATGCCGTAGAAGGAAATATCCGCGATCGAGACGAGGCCGTAATCGCAGACGGTGAATCTGTCGCCGGCGCTATTGTTTGTCGTGAAGCGCCGGCCCCGCGTCGGGCAGATCATGTACGGCGGCTGTTTCGAGGAAGGGGCAAACGCGAGGTAATTCGCATTTGACTGGGCATTGCCGGGTCCGGTGCTGCTGGCCGCGATGGCCTCGTCCCAGGTGACGTTCGCCACCGTGTCGGCCTGCTCGCAATACGGCATGATCAAGCCGAAATAGGAGATGCCCCCGAAGTTCTGCGTGTTGCTGGTCATCCCCGTTGAAGAAGGGGGAAAGCCGTTCCGCGCGCTCACGAAGTTATGCGTCGCCACGCCCATCTGCTTGAGATTGTTCTGGCAGGAGGACTGGCGGGCAGCCTCGCGGGCTGTCTGCACCGCCGGCAGGAGCAGGCCGACGAGCACGCCGATGATGGCGATGACGGCCAAGAGTTCGACGAGGGTGAACCCCTTATTCCTCCCGGATGCGTTGCTTCCCGCAGTTCCCACGGAGCCTCGCACGACGACATCTCGCATGGCTGCAAACCCTTGGCCGTAAACGATCATGGATGAATAACGTCGAATCCGGGAGTCAATCCTGGTGTGGAATACCCCCCTATACGCTGACTTTCGTGAGATTAGCATCGGCAGCCGTGGAGGGCCTGCCCCGAAAACTCGTCACACGCCCGCTCGCGCCCCCATCCATCAGTCGAGGGGGTTTTCCTTCTCGGCCGGGAACGGAAAGGGCAGCAGCCATTCGGGCGGCAGGATCCCACCGGGCCAGCTGCGATGGGACACGCGGATGAACCGGCCCGGCCGTAACCCCTCTTCGTGGTTCCCAGCCCCCACACGAACCTCCTGCGTAATGCCGCTGCTCCCCGGCGGCGGAGCGGGATCGACGTGCACTTTCAGCACGTGCGACCCGGCGCCATTGTCCCCCTGGCTGCCGCCGATGATCCGCAGGCGGGGATCGGCCCGATAGAGCCGCCGATACGGGTCTTGTGCCTGGATTTCGTCGTAGAGCTGCCTGTCCATGCCGGCAAAATAGGTCAGCGTCAGAAGCCCACTTCCGTCCGGCTCGTACTCCACCTTCTCGATCCAGGCCGGCAGCCTGTAGTGCCGCATCCGTCGCAGGTGCAGCCGCCGCTGCTGCTCGATGGCGACCTGGCAGCTCGCCTCGTCGATCCAGATATCGAGGCAGTGAAACTCCCGGTTTCCCCACTCGGGCGCCCAGCCGAGGTTCGCCTGCACGACCTGGCCGACGGCGAGGTCCGCGAGCGTCCCCGGTCGCCCATCCTTCCAGACCCGCGTCGAGAAATCGACCGTGTAGGCCGCGTCCTTGGGCGTGTCGGGCGGGCCGTCGAGCGGCTGCCCCGATGCCTGCACCTGCGTGAGGACGATCGGTCCTCGTTCGATCGTCGCTTTTTGGGTCGCGGACACGCTGATGTCGTCCCGCTTGATCTCGAGCTTGTCGATCCGAAACGCCCGCCCGCGGCGACGTTCGTGGCTGAAACCGTCTTCGACCACGAGGGCCCGGTCATGCAGCGGAGGAGGAAATGCCTTCTCCTGGTCCGAGGGGAGTTGCCGCGGCGGGGCATCCTTCGGCGGCAGGAGGAACCGGCCCTGGAGCCGGGTGCCAAGCGGAATGTCGGCGAGGTCGGCCGGTGCCCCGTGGTACCAGACCTCGCCATAGGGGAGCATGGTGGCCTTGAGCTTTGCGTCGTTGAAGTATCGATACTTGTTGAAATCGCCGTCGAGCCGCAGGCCGAACCGGCGGTTGACATGATCGACCACGACGAGTTCGCCGGCCACCTCGATGCCGGCGCCGGGCTTGGGAAACGTACCCCACGGGGGAGTGATGTCGGCCGGGTTTGCAGCCGGGGCGCGTTCCTCGCCCCGGGAAGTCATGGCCGTACTGGGCAGCCCGATCACGCATGCGATCAAGGCCGGGGCAAACATTCGAAAAAAACACTGCCTGAGGTGCGTCGTTTTCATATTTTGGATTATCGCCACGCCAGCTGTGACCACACGCCCCGAAAACTCGTCACAGCCGCTCGAGAAACGGTAGGAAGAGCCGCCGATAGAGTATTCTCAAAAGGGGTTGATTCTTCGATTTATACAAGCCCGAAGCGCAAGCGAGGGACGGCGTGACCCGAGTTCCCATCCCTTGCTTGCGCTGCGGGCTTGGATGGAGACGGGCTTGATGGAAGGGTTTGGATGGGAAAGGCTTGAAGTGCCTTCGATGCGGAAGCTCGTCGCGGTCTTTTCCTGTCTGCTTTCCTGCCTTTCGGCCGAGGCGGCCGATCTCGACATGCGACGGGCTGCCGTCGTAGCGGAACTCGGCACACTGCCGCCGCTGGTGGCCTCGCCCCAGACCTGCCAGCGGATCGGTTTCCACGGCCACGCCGCCGAGCCGGCCTGGGTGGTGATCGACTTCCAGCGGCAGGTGACCCCGGAGCGGGTAGCGCTGTTTCCGGCGCGGCTGCCGGGCGGCGGCTCGGAACAGAGCGGTTTTCCCTCGGCCTTCACTGTCGAGATCTCAGACGATCCGGAGTTCGCCGCCCACGTGCTCATCGCCGAGTGGAGAGAGACTGAAGCGGGGGCCGGCGAACGGCTGCCATTCTGGATGGCCCCGGGCAACGGTGCGAAGGGCCGCTACCTGCGGATCAAGGTCAACGGTTTTCGCGCCGGCTCCGGCGGCGAGCAGTTCTTCCGGTTGGGCGAGATCGTGGTGCTGGCTGACGGGCAGAATACCGCCCTGCGGTGTCGCGCACGCGCGTCCGCCTCGCTCGACAGCCCTCGCCGCTGGGAGCCAGACAACCTGACGGATGGCTACTTTTGGTGCCTGCCCCTGATTGGCAGCCGCGGCTCGACCACCAACGGTGCCCACTCCCCGATCGAATCAGCCGAAGTCGTCGATGGCGCGACCTGGCTGGAGGTCGATCTAGGACAGCCCGAGCGGATCGACGAAATCCATCTCGTGCCGGCCTGGCCAATCGGTCTGGCCGATCTGCCAGGGTATGGTTTTCCGTCACACTTCCAGCTGCTCGCCGATCCGGAAACCGCCACGGTGAAACTGCTGCTCAATGAAATCTTGCCAGCGGCCCCAGCGGAGGCCCTTCCGAACCCGGGCCCGGCGCAGGTCATGCTCGCGCCGCAGCGACTCACGGCCCGAAGAATACGTCTGGCGGCCCAAACGCTCTGGCGGCTCGGTCCGCAGATCGGCGGTTCGTTCGGCCCTGAGCAGCATGTCCTCGCCCTCGCCGAATTGCAGTGCTGGCGGGGCGGCCGGAATCTGGCCGCCGGAAAGCCCGTTGCCATGAGCCATGTTGCCGCAGGAGAGGGGTGGTCGGCAGCCGCCCTGACCGACGGGTTCTCGAGCCGGCACGAACTGCTCGACTGGAAGGCCTGGCTTGAGGGCATCGCGAGACGGGCAGAACTCGAGGAGGACTTGGCGGCGATCGACATCGGGCTCGCCCGAAAGCAGGAGGACCGGCTCCGGCAGATGCTGGCCGTGGCGATCGGGGCACTGGTCGTCGTTCTGCTCGGCGGCGTCAGCGCGGCCCTGTGGGTGCGGGCGGCGGCGGCCAGGAAGCTCGCCGCCCTGCAGCGGCAACTCGCCCGTGACCTGCACGACGAGGTCGGGGCGAGTCTCAGCGAACTGGCGATCCAGAGCGATCTCGCCCGGCGGCAATACGAGGGGAAAAGGGATCCCGGCCCGCGGCTGGCCGAGATCGCAGCCACCGCCCGCGACACCCTTGATCACATGCGCGACGTGATCTGGCTGCTCGCGCCCAAGGCAGGCACGTGGCAGGACCTCTCGGACCGGCTCGAGTCGGTGGCGAACCGGCTGCTCGACGGCATCGACCACGATGTGCGGGTGACCGGCGAGCCGCCCGCCGGCCGGCCGGCACCGCAATGGGCCCGAGACAGCGTGCTGTTCCTCAAGGAAGCGATCACCAACGCGCGGCGGCACGCCGAGGCGGATCACGTCACGGTCGCCATCGACTGGAACAACGGGCTGAACATGAGCGTCAGCGACGATGGCAGCGGCTTCGATCCGCAGGCGACGGCGAGCGGTCACGGTCTGGCGAACCTGCGCGAGCGGGCCGCAGCGATGCATTCCACGTGCGAGGTTGTCAGCCAGCGTGGCCGCGGCACGACCGTTCGCCTCCTGGCGTCAGGCCACCAATCCCACAACGGCCGCGCCGATCACGTGCAGGAGAGACAGGTATGAGTCCGATTTGGATCATCGAGGATCACCGCCGCCTGAGGGAGACGGTTCGCGAGGCCTTGGAGTTGGCGGGTGAAGAAACGGTCGCGACGTTTCCCTCATGCGAAAAGGCGCTCGCAGCGATCGATGCCGCGGCACCGAGCCCCGGCGTCATGCTGCTCGACCTCGGACTCCCGGGCATGTCGGGGCTCGAGGGGTTACGGAGGTTCAAGCAGCGGATTCCCGAGGCCGAGATCATCGTCTTCACGGTCTGCGACGACCGCGACCTGGTCTTCGATGCCATCTGCAACGGTGCCTCGGGCTACCTGCTCAAGTCGGAGTCACTCGAACGGATCGTGTCCGCGGTGGAGGAGGCGCGGCGAGGTGGCTCGCCGATATCGCCGGAGGTGGCCCGCTTCGTGATCGACCGATTCAGCCGGCTCCGCGTCAAGCCGCCGGGGGCCGACGAGCCGCCGATCGCCGAGAGCCTGTCGGAACGCGAGCGGGACGTGTTGCGGCTGCTCGCCGACGGCCTCGTGAAAAAGGAGGTGGCCACGAGGATGAACATCAGTCTTCACACGGTGGACAACTACGTGCGGCGGATCTACGCCAAGCTGCACGTCAACACGCTCGGTGGCGCCGTGGCCCGGGCGATCCGCGACGGCATCGTCTGATGACTTCGCCCGGGCTGACCTCCTCCCCGAAGTGCGAGCGAGGGCCTTTCTCACGAACGCACCCGGGAGTGTCCCTCGCTCGCGCGTCGGGCTTGCATGGGATGGGGTTGTTATCCAAGCCCGTCGCCATCCAAGCCCGCAGCGCTAGCAAGGGAATGCCTGCATGGGCGCGGGCCTATTGTCCGCGGCTGCTAGCCATGGGCTCTTGCGGCCAAACTCATGGTCGATGGCGAACTTCGCCATCTTCATCAGCGTCGGCATGTCGAGGGCCGGGCAGGGGAGATGCCCGGCGATGGCGGCCGTGTGCGAGCGATCGAACGTGGGGTCGTTTCGCAGGTAGCTCTTGTAGATGTCCAACTGCGTGCCGAGATTGTCGGCAAACCACTGCTCGTCACAGAGGTCGGGGTCATCGGGGGACGCATCCTGTGAATAGGACTCGACGGCCTGCTGGATGAGCCGGCCGACCGTGTCCATCAAGAGCGGCTCGGGGTGCGTGAGATGGTAGGTCGTGCCCCGAGCGGAGGGCGTCTGGACCGCGTGGGCAATCACCGCCGACACCCAGTCGACCGGCACGAAGTTTTTGGTGTCGTTGAGTGCCACGCCGATCAGGCCGAGCAGGGCCGGGCCGCTCGTCGTGCCCTTCGTGACCTTGGTCAAGAGCGTGTGGCCAAGCCGGAGGCCCGCGAACAGGCCATGGTAGGTGGATGTCCAGCCGGTGCTCGAGTCGCCCACGATGATCGATGGACGGTAGACGGTGGCGGTGTCGAGAAAGCCACCGGCAGGCTCGGCCGCGGCGCGAACGAGCTTTTCAGCTTCCACCTTGGACTTCTCATAGTCATTGCCAAACAATTGGCCGATGTCGAGGTCGTCTTCCAGGACCAAGCCTGAGCGGAGGCCGCAGACGTAGGCCGTGGAGACATGATGGACATGCCTGAGGCCGGTTTCGCGGGCCAGGGCCAGCACCTGGCTGCTGCCGGTCACGTTCGTCCGCCAGGGCTCCTCTGTGCGGTCGGAGCCGCGGAAGGTGAGGCTGGCCGCGTTGTTGAGCAGTTCGTCGCAGTGTTCTCCCACCCAGCGGCGGGCATCGGCATCGAGACCGCAGAGCGGTCGTGTGAGGTCGCCTTCGAGCACGGTCGGCCTCGGCAGCCGTTTCCCGAGCGTCTCCTCCCAGTGGGCGATGATCGACTCCACGCGGGCGGCGGCTGACTGCTTCCGGCTGCGGCGGACAACGACGGCCAAGCTCCGGCCGTCGAGGAGGAGATCGCGGACGAGATAAGAGCCCAGTAGCCCGGTGACGCCGGTGATGAGCAAAGACTTCGGGGCGTCGGCGTTCAGGGGGCACGTGGCGGGCTAGAGGGCAGGGCGTCCGACGGGAGCATAGGGCATCCAGCCCGGATTGCTCAAGCGGCCAGCGAAGAGAACGCACCGCGGGGACCTATGCTCGCACGCCCAGCCCGAGCACGTCGCGGCAGTGGCGGATGCTCCGCTCGAGTTCGCCGAGCTGATACTCCTGCTCGGCCTGCTGCCGGCCGTCGCCCGGCGGCGGCGTGAACGGCTCGATCCGCCGGCCTTTTTTCGCCAGGGCGAGCAGGCCGGCCAGGTCTGCTGCGCGGGCGTCGGGATAGGCTCGCCAGAAGTCCCGCTCATCGATCGGGAAGGATCGCGGAAATCCGGAGATCGTCTCGATGTGTGCCGTCACCCCCGGGCAGCCCTTCTCGAAGAGATCGAAGAACCCGGGCAGATCGGTGCAGCCCTCGCCCATCGCCGTCCACTGCGCCGTCACCCCATCGGCCGATTCCCAGAGCATCGTGTCGCGGAGGCTCGTCGTGAGCACGTGAGGAGCCACCGTGGCGAGCGCGGAGAGAGGATCCTCGAGCGACCAGCAGGCATTGCCCGAGTCGAAGTTGACGCCCACATAGTCCGGCCCGGCCGCTTCGACGAGCCCCTTCAGTTCCCGCGCCTGCAGGTCGCCGGCATGGTTTTCCACGGCGATCTTCACGCCGCTATCGATCGCCCTCGTGCGCTGGGACTTCAGCACCTCGACCGTGTCGGCGATCCGCGCCTCGATGCCGCCGTCGGAGAGCCTGTCGTCACGATTGCCGAGGATCACACGGAACGCCGGCGAGCCGAGGGCCTTCGCCATGCGGATGCCGAGCGCCAGGTGCTCCTCGGCGCAGCCCCAGTCGTGCTTGAACGTCTTGGACGACGGGCAGATGCTCCACGAGCCTAGCGAGATGGCGACGCCGCGGTCCGCGCCGTAGCGGCGGATGTCGTTGAGCGAGGCGTCGTCGAAGCGGCCGTCAAAGGGGCCAAAGTCGGTGATGAAGAGCGAGTCGCAGCGGAGCTTGTCCGCATGGTCGATGAGCTGCCGCGCGTTCCACTTCATGGCCCGGACGGCGAAGTTGTCGAAGCCGAGCGGAATGCCGCGGCGACGGACGTCAGCGGCTGCAAGGGCCGCTGCCGACAGGCCGCTGACGGTTGAGAGGGCCGTGACGGTCGAGAGAAATCCGCGGCGCGAGGTATGTGATGGTGGCATGATGCGACTCACTGTCAGAGTCTCGGCTTGGCTGGCGTGGATGGCGGGAGGAAATTTGGCGCGCCCGTCGGCTTCACCTTCCGCACGTAGACCTTGTCGCCGCAGGTGGCCAGGACTGTCGTGAAGTCGGGCCCGCCGAAGCAGAGATTCGAGATCTTGCCGTTGGGAGTGGGGATGATGCAGTTGACCCGCCCCGCCTGATCGCAGACCTGAATGCCCATCTTCGTCGCGACCCAGAGCCGGCCGTCGCGGTCGACACGCAGCCCATCGGCGCCGCTCTCGTCGGCGGTGTCGGGCACGTGAAGATGATAGAACCGCTGCTTGTGGGCGAGCGTGCCGTCGGCGTTCACCTGGTAGCTGTACACCCAGTGAGTGCGGCTGTCGGCGACGTAGAGCAGGCTCTGGTCGGGCGACAGGCAGAGCCCGTTGGAAAACTTCAGGCCAGTATCAACCACGGTGTCGGTGTACGTGCCGCCGTCGGCGGGCTTCAGACAGTGGATCTTGCTGGGCGACTTGCCATCCCAGCCGGGCTCCGTGACGTAGACCACGCCGGCGGCATTCACGACCACGTCGTTGCCCCGCCAGCCCTGCGCGAGCGTCGTCGGCTGCTTCGCCATGTCCCAGGCGAGGATCGCGGTGTCGCCGCCACTGGCCGCCACGAGCCGGCCGTCGGGCGCGAAATTCTGGCCGTCACCCTTGTGCGAATCGGCGAGCCAGACCTCCGGCTTCCAGTCGGGCGTGACGCGGTAGGTCTTCCCGTCGCCCACGTCGTTGAAGAAGAGTTCGCCCTTGGCGTTGGCCGCGGGGCCCTCGGTGAACTTGTAGCCCTCGCCGACGAGCCGCCAGTTTTCGCCCGGAACGAGAATCTCCTGAAGCTGCGGGCTGCCCAGTCCGGCGGTCACCGGCTGCGGCCAGCCACGCCACAGCCAGGCAAACATTTCCGGAAACAGCTCCGTGGCATGGTTGTTGTTGTGGCCGCCGTCGCCCCACGCATGCCGCACGTCATACCCGGCGAATTCCAGCGACCTCTGCATGGCCTGATTGGCCATCCACCAGTCGCCGCCGTAGATGTTGAGGTCGTTCGAACCGTCCTCCAGAAAGATCCGCAGCGGCTTCGGCTCGACCTTGCGGATGAGCGTCGAATAGGCGTGGCCGCCCCGCAGGCCGACATAGGTGCCGATGCCGCTATAGACACGCGAAAAGGCATCGGGCCGTTCCCAGGCCGCCGTGAAGGCCGCGATCGCGCCGCTGGAGGTACCGCCTATCGAGCGGTCGTTGCCACTCTTCGAGAGCACGATGGCCCTGCCGTCGGAGGTTTTCTTCGTCTCGACGGCAGGCAGGATTTCCTCCAGGAGAAAGCGGGCGTAGTCGGGGCCGAGGCCATCGTATTCGAAGCTCCGGTTGAACCGGTCGAGGGCGGCCTCTTTGTTCGCGGGCACCACTCCCGGCTTCACGAAGACGCCGATCATCACCGGGATCTGCTTCTCGGCGATCAGTCGGTCGAACACCTCGGGGGCGTTGAACTGGATGCCGTCCTGGTTGACGTGCACGCAGGCGGGGGTCGTGCCGTCGTACTGCTTCGGCACGTAGACCGAAACCTCTCGGGCCGTGCCCGGATAGATCTTGCTCGAGTCGAACCTGAAGGAAATCACCTCGCCCTTGGGGGCGGCGGCGGCAGGGGCCGGGGGAGTCGGTGCCGCGGGAGTCGCTGCCGCCGGAGCCTGGAAGGCCACGGTACGAGCCGTTACGGCCGGCCGTGTGGTGGCGGCTGCCGGTGGCTGCCGCTTCTCGATCCGGTAGATCGCCTTGTCGGTGCGGAGGTAGATCGCCCGGTCGAGAGCCGCGGGCGTGGCCATGATCTGGCCTTCGAGCTGGTTCGTCGCCTCAAGCATGAAGGTGCGGCCGGGCTTGATCACGAACGTCGCGCCATCCCGGTTGCCCACGTAGATCCGGCCGTCGGCGCAGAGCGGCGACGACGCAAAATTGCCGCCGAGCCGTTCCGTCCAGACTGCATCGCCTGTCTTGGCATCGAGGCAGGCGGCCACACCCTTGTCGCTGACCATGTAGAGTTCGTCCCCGACCACGAGCGGCGAGGGCATTTGCGGTGCGCCCTTCTTCTCCCGCCAGGCGATCGTGGGGGCGGTCGCGGCGTCGCCGAGCTTCACGGCGAGCAGTTCGGGCTGCATGAAGCTCGTGCTGATGTAGAGCAGCCCGTGGGCCGTGACCGGCCGTGGCACGATCGAGAAGCCAAGCACGCCGTAGCTCATCTTCCAGAGTTCCTTCCCCGTGGCGGGGTCGTAGCCGTAGAGCCAGTCGGCCGCCGGCGAGACGAGCACCTCGCGGCCACCAAGGGTGAGCACCAGCGGCGTGCCGTAGGCCTTCTTGAGCTGGGGGTCGCTGCGGAGCTCGCCGCTGCGGGGCGTCTTCCAGGCCACCTTCCCGGTTGCCGCGTTGAGGGCGACGATCGACTGCGTGTCGCTGCCGTCGCAGTGGAAGATCAGCGTGTCATTCCAGAGCAGGGGGGTGCTGCCGGGACCGTTTTCGTGGCTGAGCCGTTGGTCGCGGTTTTTCCAGACGACCTTCGCTGTGGTGGTGTCGACGCAGGCGGTGCCGAAGTCGCCGAAGTGGCAGTAGAGCCGGCCGGCTGCCAGGACCGGCGAGGGGGAAGCGTAGGAGTTGAGCGCGTGGATCGGCTGCGGGTCGGCGACGACCATCAGTTCGATGTCGTGGAGGAGTTTTCCCGAGTCGCGGTCGACGCACAGAGCATGCAGCGACACGGAGCCGGAAATGTTTTGCGGCTGACTTGGCTTGATGCCCTCCAGGCGTTTCTTCTTCTCCTCCTCGGAGAGCTCTGTTTCGATCGCCGTGGTCATCCAGATCTGGCTGCCATCGATCACCGGTGACGACCAGCCCCGGCCGGGGAGCGGCGTCTTCCAGGCGATATTTTCAGTTTCGCTCCAGGTCACCGGCAGATCGCGCACCGCCGTCGCATGGCCCTGCGCTCCCGGTCCCCGCCATTCGGGCCACTCGGGGGCTGCAGCGTGCGCTTGCGAACTGCACAAGCATGTCGCGAAAGCCGTCACTGCCGTGAGCAAAAGCCGCCATCCGCATCGGATCACGGCGCGGATCCCCTGTGCTCGGATTGCATGCATCGGTGGACTCCTGGGGGTTTCGACCGCATTTTCAGTGCGGGCGATCCCAAGAGCATCTCGCATCACTGGGATGTGGGCAAGTCGGCGTTGCATCCAGATTGGTGATTCCGGCAGAGGACTGTCTATGGACTCGCTATCGACCTGGGGGTGTCGGCTGTGGTGTATTCGTTGATTGATACCGTATAACGTGGGCGGGACTGGTCCTGACACGCGAGGAGATGGCGTCCATGATTGCATCGGGGATGAAGGGGGCGGACAGCTCTGGCCGCATGCAGCGGCGGCGGTTTATCAAGGCCGGAATTGCGGCTGCAGCCGCGCCCATGATCGTGCCTGGATCGGCTCTTGGCCTCGACGGCGCCGTGCCGCCCAGCGAGCGGATCGTGGTGGGCGGGATCGGCATCGGCAACCGCGGCACCTACGATCTGGGCTGCTTCCTCGAACAGCCAGATGTGCAGTTCGCCGCCGTCTGTGACGTGAAGGAGGCCCGCCGCCTCGCGGTCAAGAAGATCGCCGACGGGAAGTACGGCAACCAGGACTGCGCGATGTATGCCGACTTCCGTGAGTTGCTCGACCGGAAAGACATCGACGCGGTGCTGATCGCCACCGGTCCCAACTGGCATGGGCTGGCCGCCGTGCTCACTGCCAAGGCCGGCAAGGACATGTATTGCGAGAAGCCCTGCACGAAGAACATCTCCGAGAGTCTGATTCTGCGGGACACGATCAGGCGGACGGGACGGGTGTTCCAGGCGGGCACGCAGCGGCGAAACCTGCCGCACTTCGCCTTCGCGTGCGAACTCGCCCGCACCGGCCGGCTGGGGAAGCTCAAGCGGCTCTACGCCCACCCGGCGGGGATGAAGGCGATGACGAGCGGTTGGCTGCCGGCGGAGACAGAGCCGGCGAAGGTGTCGGTCGACTGGGACAGGTATCTCGGCCCCGCGGCCTGGCGGCCGTTCAGCCCGAAGCTGCTCGACGGATTCAACTTCGAGAAGGGGGGCGGCCTCGTTGGCGGCGGCGTCTTGGAGTGGGGCTCGCACTGCGTCGACCTCTGCCAGTGGGCGGCGGACGACCGCCCACCGCCTGTGGAGTACAATCCGCCGCGCGAAGGCGAGATCGTGACGCGGTACGCCGACGGCGTGGAACTCGTGTTTCGCGAGAAGGGCTGGCTTCCGCTGGGCTCCTGCCCGGTGCGGTTCGAGGGGGAGGACGGTTGGGTGGAGGCGGGCGACAGTGGCAAACTCGTCTTCAGCTCGCCGACGCTTCTGGCGGGTCGCAAAGTCGAGGAGATCGGCGGCTATCCTGCCACTTTCCACGTCCGCGAGTTCCTCGACTGCGTGAAGACCCGTGGACGAACAAAGGGCAATGCCGATGCGGCGTGCAACGCACACATCGCCTGCCACGCGGCCAACATCGCGATCTTTCTCGGCAGGCCGGTCAGATTCGATACGGTCACAAATGAATTTCCGGGAGACGTCGAGGCCAACCGGCTGCGGTCCGAGGCCCTCCGCGAGCCGTGGCGGATGTGAGCCATGGCGATTTGCTCCTGCCGTGCCCGTTCTGTTCCTCATTGCCAACGTCTCAAGGAATCATGAGCCATGTCCGTGAATAGGTGCCTGTCTGCCGCCGCTGCATGCCTCATGGCCGGGTGGTGCGTGGTCTTCGTCGTGATGCTTTCCGGTGAGGCCTGTGCCGCAGACGGCCGCACGCCGAAGGAGCAGACGCTGCTGGCAGTGCTTCGTGGCGATGCCGCCGAGGCTGACAAGGCGATGGCCTGCAAAGAGCTCGCGGTGTTCGGCTCGGTCGACGCGGTGCCTGACCTCGCGAAGCTGCTGGATAACGAGCGGCTCGCGTCATGGGCGAGGATTCCGTTGGAGGCGATTCCCGATGCCGCATGCGACGCGGCCTTGCGCGAGGCCGCTGACGGGCTGTCGGGACGGCTGCTCGTGGGCGTGATCAATTCGCTGGGCGTTCGCCGCGACCTCGCTGCCATCAACCTGCTCGCCAAGCGGCTTGGCGACGCGGATCCTGCCGTCGCGGATGCCGCTGCCGCGGCGCTTGGAAAGATGGGCACTGCGGCGGCGGCTGAACCGCTCCGCAACAGCCTGGCAGCGGCCACGCCGGCGCTGCGGGCCTCCGCCGCCGAGGGCTGCGTGCTCTGTGCCGAGCATCTCCTCGCCGCCAACCAGACCGCGGCCGCGACTGCTCTCTACGATGCGGTGCGGCAGGCCGACGTTCCGAAGCCGCGGGTGATCGAGGCCACGCGGGGCGCGATCCTGGCCCGCGGCGAGCAGGGCGTGCCACTCCTCGTGGAGACATTGCGATCGCCCGACCGAGACAAGAACCGCATCGCGCTGGGGACGGCCCGTGAGCTCAAGGCCGCAGGTGTCCTTCCGGCTCTGGCGGCCGAGTTGCCGCGGGCCACGCCCGAGAGGGCTATCCTCCTGATCGAGGCCCTGGCTGATCGTGGCGGCATGGCCGCCGTGCCTGCGACCCTGCAGGCCGCCGGCACCGGGCCGAAGCCGGTCCGGCTGTCTGCCATACGGGCTCTCGGCAGGATCGGTGACGCCACCTGCGTCAGCCCACTGCTGACGGTGGCCGCCGACAGCGACGTCGATCTCGCCAGCGCCGCGAAATCAGCACTGGCCGAGGTGTCGGCTGGTGGCAGCAAGGAGATCGACGACCAGATTCGCGGCCGGCTCGCGCAGGCGCAGGGGCCGGTGCTTCCGATCCTCATCGAACTCGTCGGCCGTCGTCGGATCGGCGCGGTCGACGAGGTCGCTGCCGCGCTCGGCAACGCCGACCCGGCGGTGCGCGGCACGGCGCTGGCATGCCTCGGGGAGATCGTCGACCTGGAGCGTCTGCCGCTGCTCGTGCAGCAGGCGATCGGTCCCAAGGATAAGGCCGATGCCGGGGCGGCCATGAAGGCGCTGCGGGCGGCGAGCGTCCGGATGCCGGATCGCGAGGCCTGCGCCGAAAAACTTGTGTCGGCCATGGCGTCGGCGCCGCCGGAGACGAAGGCGGCCATCCTCGACATTCTTGGGGAGATGCAGGGAGCGAACGCTCTGGCGGCGGTTGTGGCGGCGGCGAAAGGTGACGATGCCACGTTGCAGGACGCGAGCACACGGCTCCTCGGCAACTGGATGACGTCGGAGGCCGGGCCATCGCTCCTGGATCTCGCCAAGAGTCTGCCAGGCGGCAAGTATCAGAGCCGGGCGTTTCGCGGCTACTTGCGGATCCTGCGGCAGTTCGCGGCCTCCGATGCCGAACGCAGCCAGATGGGTCGTTTGGCCTACGCGGCGGCCAGAACAGTGGATGACCGCAAGGCGGTTCTCGACGCGGTGCGGCGCACCCCCACGATGGACATGCTCACGATGGTGGTCGAGGCAGGGGAGACGCCGGAGCTTCGCGAGGATGCCCGTATCGCGACGGCGACCATCATGTCAAAGATGGGCGAGGCGACGCCGGAGGCATGGACGCTGGCTGGCCGGCTTGGCCTGCCGAAGGTGCAGTTGGAGATTCTGCGGGCGACGTACGGCGCAGGCGACGTGCAGAAGGACGTGACGACGCCTCTGCGGAAGGTGGTGGGCAACGTGCCTCTCATCCCGCTGCCGGCGGCAGGCTACAACGCGAGTTTTGGCGGCGATCCCGCGCCGGGCCAGACCAAGCGTCTCTTGATCCAATACCGTCTCGACGGCAAGCCGGGCGAGGCATCGTTCGCCGAGGATGCGGTGATCGTCCTGCCCTAGCCCGGCGCGGCCGCCAACGACGCAACATCCGTGCCGCACCCGAGCAGGAGCGAACCGCTCCATGGGCGCTGGTCGCCTACTCGCCGAACACACGTGGCTGGCCGGTGGCCTCGAGCACAGAAAGCCAGAGGTCGCCGTCGGGGGCCACCTGATTGCGGTGACTCACCGCCAGCGGGATTGGGATGTGGACAAACCGGCCGTGCCAGCGGCCCACCACCATCTCCGTTCGGCCGGCCATCGCCGCATGCACGGCGTTCTGCGCGAGCCGGAGGCAATAGACACTGTCGTAGGGATTGGCCCGCACACTTCGAATCAGATAGCTCGGGTCGATATATTTGAGGTTCAGTTCCATGCCCGCCGCCGCGAAGTGGCTGGCGATCCGGGTCCTGAGCAGCAGGCCGATGTCGTCAAGTTTCCGGTTGCCGGAGGCATCGAGGCTGGTCCCGGCATCGGCGATCAGGTCCTGCCCGGCTCCTTCCGCAGCCACGATCACGGCATGGCCGCTCCGCTTGACCCGTTCGAGCAGGTGATCGAGGAGACCGCCCTTGCCGTCCAACTGAAAGGGCACCTCCGGGATCAGCACGTAGTTGGCGTCGGGCTCGGCGAGCGACGCGTAACAGGCGATGAAGCCGGAGTGGCGGCCCATCAGCTTCACGAGGCCCACGCCGTTGGGCGACGCCTTCGCCTCGACGTGGGCCGACTGGATTGCCTTCGTCGCCTCACCGAAGGCGGTCTGAAACCCGAAGCTCTGGTCGATGTAGGGGATGTCGTTGTCGATCGTCTTGGGGATGCCGACGACGGCGATCTTGGCATCACGGGCCGCGACCGCGGCGGCGATCTGCATCGCCCCCCGGAGCGTGCCGTCACCACCGATCACGAAGAGCGCATTAATGTTCATCCGTTCGAGGCAGTCGACGATCTCCTCCGGATCCTGCCCGCCCCGCGACGTGCCCAGAATCGTGCCGCCGTCCTCGTCAACGTTGCTGACCACGCTTGGCGTGAGTTCGACCACATCATGGCCGTACTTGGCCACGAAGCCCTGGTAGCCGTTGCGGAAGCCGTGGATCTTTTTGACGCCGTAGTGAAACGTGAGTTCCATGACGATGCCGCGGATCACGTCGTTGATGCCCGGACAGAGTCCGCCGCAGGTGACGATGCCCACCCGCATCTTGGAGGCGTCGAAGAAGATCTTGCGCCGCGGGCCGGCCGGCTCGAATCCGAGGAGGGAATCAAGGTCGCAGCCGCTCTCCCGCACGAGGCTGACCGTGTCGTGGAAGAGCACGCGGTCGTCCTCACCCACGTAGTGCACGGTGGTGCGGCGGGATTCCAGCATCGGCTTGAGCGGCGAGTCGATCCGGCAGGGACCGAGCGTTTTTACGACGAGATCGGCGGCGGTGGTCACAGGTGTGTCCCGGAGGTCATCGGAGGAGCGGTCGTGGGAGGGGAGGTCGTGGGTTGTTCACCGCCGGGGACGGTACGAGTTCCCTCGCGAACGCCGCGGCGGCGTAATGCTCGGGATCCTCGCACCGATCCCCGGCTACCCGGTCGCTGGTAGTCAGACATTGTGGACGTTTCGTGGACGTTATTTCGGCGAGTCATTAGCCGGTCGTCCGCATGCCGGCGGCTATGCCCTGCACGCAGAGCCGGAGGAGATCGCGGAGCGATTCGTCGTCGGGCCGCTGGCGGCGGCGACGCATGAACTCGATTTGGATGAGATTGAGTGGATCGATATATGGGTTGCGTGCTTCTATGGACCGTTGGAACCAGGGGGTGGTGGCGAGGAGTTCGCCGCCGCCGACGATGTCGAGGATTGCCTGTCGCGTGCGGTCGCGTTCGGCGGCGATCCGCTGCCAGATCGGGCGGCGAACATCGGCGTCATCGACGAGTTCCGAATACCGCTGCGCGATGAACATGTCGGCCTTGGCCAGTGCCAGCGTGGCGTTGTCGATCGTGGCCTGGAAGAACGGCCACTGACGGTACATGTCGCAGATGTTCTGCCAGGCATGGCGGTCGTCGTATTTCACCTCCACGAGCGCCGTGCCGAGGCCGTACCAGGCCGGGATCATGCAGCGGCTCTGCGTCCAGGCAAACACCCAGGGGATCGCGCGGAGGTCGTCGAGCGTCCGCTCGCCGCGGCGGCGGGAGGGCCGCGATGCGATCGGCAGGGTTTCGATGTCGTCGATCGGCGTCGTCTCCGAGAAATACCGGATGAAGCCCGGCTGGTCGACGAGTTCGCGGTAGACCGTCCACGACCGCTCGGCCATCCGGGCGGCGACGTCGGTCCATTCGCGGCGCGGCTCGCTCCGACGCACGCTCGACGCCACCAGCGTGGCCCATGACACCTGCTCCAGATGGCGGCAGGCGACCTCGGTGTCGTCATACCGCTCGGCGAGCACCTCGCCCTGTTCGGTGAGGCGGAGGCTGCCGTCGAGCGTCTCTGGCGGCAGCGAGAGGATGCCCCGCGCGGCCGGTCCGCCGCCGCGGCCTAGTGATCCGCCCCGGCCATGGAAGAAGGTGAGGCTCACGCCGCGGGCCGCGGCTGCGGCGTGGAGATTGCCCTGCGCCGACTGGAGGCCGCAGCAGGCCGCCAGGTAGCCGCCGTCTTTCGTGCTGTCGGAATAGCCGACCATCACGATTTGCCGGTGGCCCCGGCCGGCGAGATGCTCGCGGTAGGAGGGCTCGTCGAGGATCGCGGAGAGCGTCTCGTGGGCGTGGGTGAGGTCGTTGATCTTCTCGAAGAGGGGCGAGATGTCGATGTCGGTGGCCGCGACCATTTCGCCGCGGGCGGCTGCTGTCGCGCGGGCCCAGCGCCACAGCCAGAGCACCGTGAGCACGTCGGCCGGGCTGCGGGTGAGGCTGATGATCGCCGTGCCGATGCACTCCGGGCCGAACCGCGCGATCGCCCGGTGGAGCACCTCGAAGAGACGGAGCGTGTCGGCGGCGAGCGGGGCGAGGCCGTCGCTGGCGATGTCGGTGGGAATGGCGCGGTCGCCGCCGGTTGACTGTCCGCCTTTCCCGGGCATCGAGTCGACAAGCAGGGCCCGCCGGGCCGGCTCGTCGAGTGCGGAATACGTGGAAGCATCGGCCACGCGGCCGGCAGCGGTCAGAATCTCCCCCATGATGTCGCCGTAGGCCCGCGCGTCCTGCCGCACGTCGAGCCGGGTCATGTGGAGACCGAAAGTTCGCACGAGGTCGAGCCAGTGCGTGGCGGGCGACTGGTCGGCGAGACCGTGGTCGTGGCCCAGGGAGTCGACGAGCAGGGCGACGTCGGCCTCGAGTTCGCCACCCGACGCATAGGCGGCAGCGGCCGCAGGCTCGGCGAGGCTGGCGGTGCGCGACCGCTCCAGCCGGAAGCGGATCATGCGGATCCAGCGGCGGTAGGTCTCGTGCGGCGCGAGCGGTTCGAGGGCGGTTGCCAGATCGGGCCAGGTGGTAGCGAGCGCATCGAGCCGCGCGACCAACGGGCTGGCGCCCCGCGCGGCATGGAGCGAGATGGTGAGCAGATCGTGGAGGCGCGCGCACCAGTCGAGATGGCGATCGATCGCCGCGGCCCGCAGCCGCAAGAGCGTGCGTTCCGTGACATCGGCGGTGACGAACGGATTGCCGTCGCGATCGCCGCCCATCCACGAGCCGAATGTGAGAAAGGGAGGAATGTGGAACGTCGCGCCAGGATAGCATGCTGCGAGGCCGCGGCGGAGCGAGGCATGCACCTGCGGCACCGCCTCCCACAGCCGCGGCATGATCGACAGGCCGCGTTCCACCTCGTCGAGCACGGTCGGCCGCGTGAGACGGAGAAACTCCGTCTGCCAGAGCACGTCGAGTTCGCTGTGCAGATCGCTCTCGTGCCGTGATCGCTCTCGGGGCAGGAGGTCGCTGCGGTCGAGTTCCTGCAGGCTGTGCCGCATCCGCCGCAGCTTCGCCCGAATCGACCGTCGTTTGGCCTCGCTGGGGTGGGCCGTGAAGACGAGTTCGATCGAGAGCCGGTCGAGCGCCTGCTGCACGTCGGCGGCGGAGAGTCCGAGCGATTTCAGTTCGGCGATGCCCGCGGCCAGCGATTCTCCGATCGGCTGCGGTGACCGCTCCCGCTCCCGTTCACGGAGCACGCGGACCCGCTGCCGATCCTCGGCGATGTTGACCAGATCAAAATAGATGCTGAAGGCGCGGGCGACGCACTCCGCCTGGGCGGTGTCGAGCGACTCGATCTTTGCGGCCAGCGCCCGTTCCGCGTCGTGCCGGCCGGCACGACGGTCGCGGGCAAGGCCGCGAATCTCCTCCACCAGGGCAAACGACTCCTGACCGGCCAATTCCACGATGACGGCCCCGAGCATGTCGCCGAGCAGGCGGACGTCGCGACGCAGCAGATCGTCGTTGGCCACGGAAGAGCCTTTTTATGTGGGGAGTGGGAGAGGGGAGTTGAGGTTGTCTCGGCATGAAGGACGAGACCGAAGGAGTTCGACGCGTGGCCACGAGTTTTTAACTTGTGGAATCGATGCCGGGAACACGGACAAGTTGAAAACTTGCCGCCACATGGGGAGGAGACATCCCGTGCCGAACAGGACTGTGCCCGTCCTCTTTTTGACGGAAAGCGTAGAAGGGCAGGGGCAGAGCAAATGATGCGCCGGGGCACCCTTAAAAAATCTTGGGTGCGATCAGAACATGGTTTCGTGCGGTTATCATGACAATCATGATCACGACAACGAATGATGGGCAGGGGCCACATGGCCCAGTGTGGCGGCAGTGGTGCGCAGTTCTTGCGCTGGTGGGGCTGACACTGGCAGCAGCGCCCGTTGTGGGCCAGCCGCCCGAGGCGCTGGCGGCTTCTGCCTCGGCCGCCGATCCGATCCGGGCCATGGAGGCCGAGGCCGAGGCGACGGGAAAAGCCGCGTGGGGGCACTGGGGCGACCAGCCAGGCCGGTTTATTTCCTGGTCAAACCATTCTAACCGGCTGATCCCGGTCTACACGTTCGGCACGCTGCTCGACGGTGTGGCGGGCCCAAACAGTGCCTACCGCGATGCCGCACGGCTGACGAGCCTCTACGGCCGGCTGCCCGACGACACGCTCAATCCGGAGGCCGACTATTTTGATCAGACCGACATCCACCGGCTCCAACTGATGGCGGCCGAGGCCGGCAAGAAATACATCGTGCTGGTGGTCTTTGATGGTATGGACTGGACGACCACCCGCACGGCCGCGATCGCCGCGCAAAGCAAGGTGGCCTACGAGTCCGGCCGTGGCACAGGCCTCGGGTTTCAGGACTACCGCGGCGTTCCGACCGACTACGGTTTCTGCGTCACGAGCCCGGCAAACGATGGCACGAAAGTCGATGTCGACGCACAGGCTGTAAAGAATTCCGGTGGTGAAATTTCGGGCGGCTACGACTATCGCCGTGGCGGCCAGAGCCCCTGGGCGCCGCTGCCGGACTACCGCTACCTGATCGGCCGCGACCGCAGCCGGCCGCATGCCGTCACCGATTCGGCCGCCTCCGCGACATCGCTGTGCTCAGGTCGCAAGACCTACAACGACGCTATCAACGTCGACGTCACCGGCCGTCATCTCGAACCGATCGCCCGCACGCTTCAGGCCCGTGGCTATGCCGTGGGCGCAGTGACGAGCGTGCCGGTGTCACATGCCACGCCCGCCTGCAGCTACGCCAACAACGTCACGCGGGACGACTACCAAGACATCGCCCGCGACATGCTCGGCCAGCCTTCGATCTCCCATCGCACGGAGCCGCTCGCCGGGCTCGACGTGTTGATCGGGGCGGGCTTCGGCGTGCGGGGAGACATGACAAGCGACAAGGACCAGGGGGCCAACTTCGAGCCGGGCGGAAAGTACGTGGCCGACTCGACGCTCGCCGCGATCGACGCGAGGAAGGGGGGCCGCTACCGGCTGGCCCTGCGGACCTTCGGCCAGGCCGGTGACGAGGTGCTGGCCGTCGCCGCCGAGGACGCGATCAAGCGGAAGCTGCGGCTCTTCGGCCTCTTTGGCGTGGCCGAGGGCAATCTGCCCTACCAGACAGCCGATGGCGATTTCGATCCTGTCGGCTGCCGGCCCGAGCAGCAGGTGTCGGCCGACCGGCTCCGCAAAAAATACTGCCCACTGAAACCCTACACCGAGGCTGATCTCACCGAAAATCCGACGCTGGCCGACATGACCCGCGCAGCGCTCGACGTGTTGCACAGCCGCGGCAACTTCTGGCTGATGGTGGAGGCGGGCGACGTCGACTGGGCCTCGCACGCCAACGACATCGACTCGGCGATCGGCGCGGTGAAGAGCGGCGACGCGGCGTTTCAGGCGGTGGTGAAGTGGATCGAGCGGCACGACGCCTGGAACGACTCGGTCGTGATCGTGACGGCAGACCACGGCCACCTCTTCGTGCTCGACGACCCCGCAGCTTTCGCCGGGCGATAGGAGGAATGCTGGCGACGGTTCGGGGCTGCCCGTGCCCTGTCGCCGGAGGTTCGCTACGTCGACCAATCGCGGTCCATGGCGCGAGTTGGGGAAACTGACGAGATTGCCAGCCTCAAGGATGGAATGAAGCAAAACGACAACTTGGGCACAGGTTGACAGCACATTGATTGCCCAACTAAAACTCGCCGGAGCGTTGACTCCCGGCCGACGCAAGAACGGCTATGGACCACACGTATCGGACTGGAAGTTATTTTTTGGGCTGAATTTCGTATCAGAGTAGTCCATTCATGCTAAGTCCTCGGCACCTTGTGCCGGGCTTTGCTGTGTGCTGGGGCATCTGTCGCACGACACGCGTGATGAGCGGAGGGTTTTGGCATGCCGGATCCGGGGATGTGGGCCAAGATTGCCGGCCGGGCGCCAGCGCCGCCTGCCGTACCCAGGCCTCAGGCGGCCGTCCACTTCGTCGCGCAGTTAGAGCTTCCCCTGGCGAACGCGGAGATACCGCTGTCGCCGGCGGAGTGGGCAGATGTTCAAATCATCGAGGCAGCGATGAACAGAACGCAATGGACGAAGCTAGAAAATTGGGGGCCGTCAGTTCAAATCAAAACAAGAATTGCATGGGAGAACCCCAGCTGTCGTCGCCTGTATATGTACTTGAAGGGGAAGTACGACGATCGGATTATTCCCTGTGAACGTAAACCGCCTCTGTACTATTACTTCGGCGCAATCGGACACTGGGGCAAGGCGGGTTTCCGAATCAGCGGGCACACCAAGACCCGCGCTAAAATAAAGAATAACTGCCATACCTACGGCATACTTCATGTCGAGAACTGAAGGAGAGGCTCGAGCGGTTCCGCGAGATGGGTGAGAATCTTCCGGATCGGCCCCGGCTCCATGATGAACGCGATCAGCCGCGTGTCGCCGCAACCGTCTGGGCACTGCGATGGAAACTCTCTGCCCATCCGCGCTAGAAGCTTGGCCCATGCAATCCGGGTGGTGTGGTGGGAACGGCGCTTTGCACTCGTGTCGCAGCAGCCTTCCGCGGCATGTGCACTGCGGGCCGCACGCCCACCGGTCGCGTGTGATGCGGCCGTCTGAACCGCGGATCACGGAGAGTCGCTCCAGCGCGAAGGGCGGTCGGGTGCGGTGGCGTCGGCGTCCCTCGTGACGCCTACCGCAGCCGGCGAACTGGCTACACGCCAAGTTCGGCCATCCTGGCAGACTCGGCTTGGCGAGACTCCGCTCGCTGGTGCTAACCCGGCCCTCCGGGCCTGAACCCTGGGGCGGTGGAGCCACTCGTGCCTACAGCAGCGCCTTCATCTCGCGGACGGCCTGCGAGAAGCCGACGAGCACGGCTCGCGACACGATCGAATGGCCGATGTTGAGTTCGCCCATTCCTTCGAGGCGGGCCACCGGCACCACGTTGCGGTAGGTGAGGCCGTGGCCGGCGTTGAGCTGGAGTTTTGCCTGTTGGATCATCGCCCCGGCACGGGACAGCTCCGCGAGTTGGGCATGCCGCTCAGCGTCGGTCACGGCGTTGGCATAACAGCCGGTGTGCAGTTCGACCGCCGCCACGCCGAGATCGACCGCGGCATCGATTTGCCGCGGGCAGGGGTCGAGAAACAGCGAGACGGCGATGCCGGCCTCGTGCAGTCGGCGGACCGCCTCCGCCGTCGCGGTGCGGTGGGTGACGACGTCGAGGCCTCCCTCCGTGGTCACCTCCTCCCGCTTCTCCGGCACGAGCGTCACCTGATCAGGCTTCACCCGGCAGGCGATCTCGATCATCGCCGGCGCGATCGCGGCCTCGAGGTTGAGCTTCACCTGCACGGTGGATCTCAGCACCTCGAGGTCGCGGTCCTGGATGTGGCGACGGTCCTCTCGAAGATGGACCGTGATGGCGTCGGCGCCGCCGAGTTCGGCGAGCGCCGCCGCCCATACCGGGTCGGGTTCGACCGTGCGACGGGCCTGCCGTATCGTGGCCACGTGATCGATGTTGACGCCAAGCGTTGCCATAGATTCACTCTACCCACGACCGGAGCAGGCTGATAGCTACAGCCCCTTTTTCAGCAGGATGACGCTGTTGCCGCGGGGTGTACGCACCTGCAGCACCACGCCCTCCACAGGCGACTCCTTCTCGATCGCCTCGGCGAAGTCGGCGATCGTCTTGACGGCCGTCTTGCCGACCTTGCGGATCAGCACGCCCGGCCCGATGCCCGCCTCGGCCGCCACGCCGTCGTTGTCGACGCGATCGACCACCACGCCTTCGAAGCCCTCGTAGGCGTTCTCGGGCAGCGAGGCCTTGTCGCGGACCTCGATGCCGAAGGCCTCCGAGTAGAAAGTCTCCTCGTCCTCCGTGGAAAGCTTCCGGCTGCCGGAGCCGTCGCGCTTCGCGATCTTGTCGGGCAGCGGCTTCACCGAGATGGAGAGCGACATCGACTTGCCGTCGCGCAGCACCGTGACGGTGTGCGGCTTGCCGATGGCCGATTTCTCCACCACTTCTTGCAGCGACCGGGGGCCGTCGACCGCCACGTCGTCGAAAGCCGTGATCACGTCGAGCTCCTGGACGCCCGCGTCAGCCGCCGGCGTGCCGTCCATCACCTCGGTCACGAGCACGCCCTTGCGGCTCTTCACCCCAAGTTTCGACGCCATCTCGTTGGTGAGCGGTCCGATCGACACGCCGAGGTAGCCCCGTTCCACCGAGCCCTTGGCGATGAGCTGGCCGCTCACCCACTTGGCAAGGTTGATCGGGATCGCGAAGCCGACGCCCTGATAGGCGCCGGTGTTGGAGGCGATGGCGGTGTTGATGCCGATCACCTCGCCGGCGAGGTTGACGAGCGGCCCGCCCGAGTTGCCCGGGTTGATGGCGGCGTCGGTCTGGAGGAACTTCGCCCGGCGGATACTACCGAGCTCGCGCCCCTTGCCGCTGATGATGCCGGCGCTGACGGTCGTTTCCAGTTCGAACGGATTACCAATCGCGATCACCCAGTCGCCGATGTCGAGCTTGTCGGAATCGCCGAGCTTCGAGACCGGCAGGTCGTGGGCATTCTCCAGCTTGATGACAGCGAGGTCGCTGTCGGGGTCGGTCTTGATCTCCGCCGCCTTGAACTCACGGCCGTCGGGGAGTTCGACCGTGACCGTGTCGGCCCCGGCGACGACGTGGTTGTTGGTGAGCACGAGGCCGTCCTTGTCAACGATCACGCCCGAGCCGACGCCCGAACGGGGTTGTGTCTGGCCGCCTTCCGGCTGGTTGAACTCGAATCCCTCGGGCACCCCATTCTTGAAGAAATCCTCAAACGGCGTGCCCTTGAAGGGGTTTTCACCGCCGCGGTCAGGCCCTTGCCGTTTCCCCTGTCCCTGCCCCTGTCCCTGGCCGCGGTTGGCGGAGACCTTCTTCGCCTTTGTCTCGCTGCGGACCACCACCACGCTGGGGATGGCCTGCTCCGCCGCATGGCGAAATGCCTTGGAGAGCGAGTTGGCGTGCATGAGGGCATCGGCCATCGCGGCCGTCTCATCGCCGCGGGCGGCCATCGAGAGGCCGAGCACCGCCGCCACCGGCACCGCACCGGCCAGGAGGCAGGAAAGAAAGTCCGTCCGGCGGCCGAAGGGGGCCTTCGAACGACTCATGGAAACGCTCGTATCACGAAATGAGTTCATAAAAGTGGTTTTGACCTTTCTTGTCGAGGCTTCGGGTGATTGTAGGCAGGCTGACGTGTGGCGCGGAGGCCACCGGCGTCATGCCTGACGACTCGCGGCTGCAAACGCATCCATGCCGGCTGCCGCGCTGGCACCGGCTTCATCGCGTGTCTGAATTGTCTCTACGCAGACGGCTTGGGGATGGTTCGTCGAACGGTCGAATAGCTGTTTTCACCGGCTTTTTTCAGGGTGTTGCGTTGACAGGTCGCCGCGGAGGGGCGTACCTTTGGCAAGTGAAAACAGAGGAACGCGGGCACGGTATGGACGGCATGAATCGAAAGGATCAGCAGCAGCGGGCCGAGCAGCCGCGGGGTGGACAGCCTCGTTGGGACCGTGGGGATCGGCCCGAAGGCATTGTCGACATCGCGGAGTGCCAGCGGCGGATCGAATACCAGTTTCGTGATCCAGCCCTGCTGGTCTCGGCGTTCACGCATGCCTCGGGAGCCCAGCATCGGCTGGCGTCGAACGAGCGGCTGGAATTCCTCGGCGATGCGATCCTGGGGTTCATTGTCTGCGAGACGCTCTACCAGCTCTTCCCGGATTCGCTGGAAGGGGACCTGACTCGGATCAAGTCGGTGGTCGTCAGCCGCGAGACCTGCGGGCGGATCACGGAGCGGCTGCAGCTCATCGATTTTCTCATCGTCGGCAAGGGGCTGGCGGTCAACCGTCCGGTGCCGGCATCGGTGCTGTCAGACCTGTTCGAGTCGCTGGTGGCTGCGATGTATCTCGACGGCGGACTGGAGCCGGTGCGTGCCCTGGTGGCACGCATGCTCGAGCCGGAGATCGTGAAGGTGGCCTCGGGAGAGCAGGGGCTCAATCACAAGTCACTGCTGCAGCAGTTGTCGCAGCGGGATTACGGCGTCACGCCCACCTACGAAGTGGTCGAGGAGGCGGGGCCCGATCACAGCAAGAGTTTTCACGTGTCGGCGCACATCGGCCAGCGGCGGTATCCGCCTGCCTGGGGCCGCAACAAGAAGGAGGCGGAACAGCGAGCCGCCTCCAACGCGCTCTCCGAACTGGACCTCGAATCGGCGGCCCGGGGCACATCCGGCGGGTAGTCATTGCCGCTCTGTCTCCGGCGTGCATAATCCCCGCATGGCGGCACTTGGTAACGACAGACCCCGGGAACTGCACTGGTACCACGCCGGACCGATGCTCTTTGGCGACCTCGGCACCAGCCGGCTCTACGTGCTGGGGCTGGCGTTTTATTTCACCCGCCATGCGTCGCTGTTCCACATCCTGTTCGTCAACATCCTGCTCTTGTTGGTGGGCGGCTGCTACCTGATCATCTGCCGCAAGTATCCCGATGGCGGTGGCGTCTATTCCTCGGCCCGCGGAACCAGCCGCGCCCTGGCCGTGGTGGGAGGGCTGACGCTCTGTGCCGACTACACCGTCACTGCCGCGCTTTCCTGTCTCGATGCCTTCCGCTACCTGGGGGTCGGTGGCGAGATTCTGGGGGTCAGGGTGGAACTGTTGTGCACCCTGGCCGCCGTTGCGGCCATCGGTTTGGTGAACTGGTTTGGCCCGCGGGGCATGGGCAGAGTCGCGCTGATCGTCGCCCTGGCGACGGTGCTGCTCACGATCGTCATCGCGGTCTGCGCCATCCCCAATCTGCACCATACGCGGATCGAACTGCCGGTGCGCGAACGGTATAGCGTCGCCGCCTGGGGTGACGCCTGGGTCGGGTTCACCGAGATCGTTCTGGCACTCTCCGGCATCGAGGCTATCGCCAACATGACGGGCATCATGGTGTCGCCGGTGCGGGTGACCTCCCGCAGATCGATCGTGCCGGTCCTCGTGGAGGTGGTGACGCTGAACATCCTGCTCGGGGCGGCCATGAACGCCCTGCCAGACGCCAAGTTGATCGATCCGGAGGGGCATGCCCTGGGGACCGACAACATGATGAACATCCTGGCGACGGCCTACGTTGGAGCCACGTTCAGCTTCGTCTCGTCTTTTGTGTTTGGGGCGCTGCTCCTGTCGGCGGTCAATACCGCCATCGTCGACCTGATGGCGATTCAATACATGATGGCCCGCGACGGCGAACTGCCCGGTGTTTTGGCCCGCCTCAACAGCCATGGCGTGCCTGGCTACGGACTGCTTCTGGCCATGCTCGTGCCCGCGGCGCTCTTGGTGCTGTTTCCAGACCTGACGCAACTGGCGGGCCTCTATTCGGTAGGCGTCGTTGCCGCGATCACCATCAACCTCCTCACCACGGGATTCACGAAGCAGTTCGATCTGCAGGCCTGGGAACGCTGGCTCTTGTGCGGCGTAGGCGTGTTGATGGCCTGTATCCTGGCCACGCTCTTGTGGAACAAGCCCCACGCGCGAGCCTTCTCCATGGACATTCTTGTCGTGGGATTGGGAGCCAGACTGTTCACGCTGGCAGGCCGCTCGACGCTCGGCACGCCGCGTGGCAATGCGGTCCGCCTGTTTGCGGCGGCGTGCTGCATCGGTCAGGTGAGCCTCGCTTGTTTGGCTCCGGCCGAGCGCCAGTCGGCCTTCGTGCTCTCGGCAGCCGCAGCGGGGCTGCTGGTCTGGGCCGGCCAGTTTGTCTCTGCAGCCATTCCACGGGAAGAGACCGCGGCGGCCCTGGAGAATCTTGACGGGGACTACCACCCTGACGGCTTCTACATGGTGAGCGCATCCCGCCCCTCGCCGCTGATCGCCGGGGCCATCGGGGACGCCCGCCGCAGCCAGGCCGGCGTGGTGGTGCTCTATGTCAGGGAATTGGCCATCCCCGTGATGGGTTCGGGTGCGGCGCAGGATGCCGCGGAGGACCCCGTCGCCCGAGAGATTTTTGCCGAAACGCTGGCCTCCGGTCGGAGGCTGGGCGTGCCGGTGAAGCTCGTCTATCTGGTCGGCGGTTCGGTGGTGGACCGGATCCTGCAAACCGCGGCGGATGTCTCAGCGTCGCGGATTTACATGCAGCTTCCCAAACGGCAGGGCATCATGCAGTTTTTCAAGGGTGATGTGATCGGTCCGGTTGCGGAGCGGTTGCCCGCGCACACGGAACTGGTCATCCGCGCGTAACGCGGCTCTCACTCGTCGTCGATATGGAGCTTGTGCATGACCCGGTGCACAAACGGGGCCAGCACGAGCGATGCGACGCCGATGAACAGCAGCCCGGAGAAGAGGGCGTAAAACGAGGCGAACAGCTTCCCGGCATCCGAGGCGATCGGATCAACGGGGCCCATGCCGCCGAGGATCATGGAGGCGTTCACAAGGGCGTCGATCCACGGGAGGCCGCCCAGATGGTGGTAGCCCAGCACGCCAAGCCCCAGGGCAGCTCCCACCAGCACGGTTGCCACGGCTACATAGCCGAGCACGCGGAGGAGAAAATGGTGCCGTGGCAGAAGTGGGGCGGTGCGATGTTCGAACATGCAACGAATCCTACTTTGTCGCCGACCCGCGGCGAAGGGTTTGTCGCCGACCCGCGGCGCAGGCTTTGTCGCCGACCCGCGGCGCAGGCTTTGTCGCCGACCCGCGGCGCAGGCTTTGTCGCCGTCCCGCGGCGCAGGCTTTGTCGCCGTCCCGCGGCGCAGGCTTTGTCGCCGTCCCGCGGCGAAAGCTGGTAACGGGCGGCTTTTTCCGCGCGAGGCTACGATGGCGGTAGTCCGTCCCTCCGAACCAAAGAGTATCGATGTCTGTCTGCCCTCCAGCACCGGTGACGGTGATCATCGTCAATTTCAACGCTGGTGAGCATCTGCTGCGCTGTCTGTCTTGCCTGGCGGAGCAAGACACACCGCCCGAGCGGATCGTGCTGGTTGACAACTGCAGCACCGACGGGTCGGCGGCCGCTGCCCGGGAGTGGGTGGCACGGGATGGGCGGTTGGCGGCCAGGTTGGAGCAGATCGATTCCGCCACCAACGCCGGGTTCGCGGCGGCCAACAACCGCGCCGTCGAAGCCTGCACGACTGAATTCGTTGCCCTGCTCAATCCCGACGCCTTTCCCGATCGGGGCTGGTTGACGGCGCTGCTGGCCGCCGCGCGGCAGCATCCAACTGCGGCGTCGTTCGGATCCTGGCAGCGGCTCGACGGTCGGCCCGGTCTGCTCGACGGCGTGGGCGACGTCTATCACATCAGTGGCGTCGCCTGGCGGGACGGCCACGGAAAGACGCGCGGCGACCGCTACGAGCCAGACGGGGAGATCTTTTCGGCGTGTGCCGCGGCGGCGCTCTATCGCCGAGAGGCGTTCCTCGAGGTGGGGGGCTTCGACGAGGATTTTTTCTGCTACTTCGAGGACGTCGATCTGGGCTTCCGCCTGCGGTTGGCGGGGTATGCCGCGCGGGCGGTTGCTGCGGCGGGCGTGTCGCACGTGAGCGCGGCTTCAACGGGTGGTTCGCGGAGCACCTTCGCGGTCTATCACGGCCATCGCAATCTCGTCTGGTGCTTCGTGAAGAACATGCCGTTTCCGCTGGTGCTCGTGCTTCTCCCAGGGCACATCGCCCTGCTGCTTGTTGATCTGGTGTTGTTCACGCTGCGCGGCTTCGGGGCTGCGGTCGTGGCGGCCAAGTGGGATGCGATCGTGGGGCTGCCGAAAGTCCTCGGCAAGCGTCGGGGCGTGCAGGCCACGCGTCGGGCCCGCTGCCGCGATATCTGGCGGATCATGGACCATCGTCTGTGGCCGAAGAGCCGACGACACTGACGAAGTCAGTGAAATCTGCCGCCGTTCCCGTGAGACCGCATTCCGAACTCCCTCGCCTGCGCTTCGGGATTATGTGTCACGCGCGGCCGAAGGATCGCTCGGTCGCCTCCCACACGGAGCAGCTCGGCGCGTAGCCGAGATCACGCCGGGCGGCGCTGATGTCGAAATAGTGGTCGGTCGACATCTCTTCGGCCAGGAATCTCGTCAGCGGTGGATCCGACGAGAGTCGGCACGTCTTCCAGACCGTCTCGGCCACGGTTGCCAGCATCAGGGCCGTGTTGGTGGAGATCCGCCGGCGGACCGGCGGCAGATCGTGGAGAGCCAACACCCTGCCGATCCATTCCCAGAGCGGCACCGGGTCGCCCTGGCTGATGAAGAACGGCCGCCCGCCGGCAGCCGGACGCTCGTCGAGGGCGGCGGCCGCCAACAGATGAGCCGACACGCAGTCGTCGATGAAGGTGAGGTCGACGAGATTCGTGCCGTCTCCCACCTGCACGAGCCGGCCGGCGCGGGCCCGCTTCAGGATCGTCGGCACGAGATTTGTGTCGCCCGGTCCGAAGATGAGGTGCGGCCGTAGCGAGATCGTTCGCAATGTGGAGCCGTGGGCCGCAAGCACCGCCCGTTCCGCGGCCGCTTTCGTTTCCGGATAGAACGATCGATACTGCTTTGGATAGGGCTGCGATTCGTCGATGCCCCGGAGGTCGTGATCCGTGGCGACGACGCTCGGCGAACTGGTGAAGACGAGTTTCCCCACGCCCGCCGCACGGCAGGCCGCGATCACGTTCTCCGTCGCGTCGATATTGCCACGCACGAACGCCTCACGCGGCCCCCACATCTTCACGTGGGCTGCCGTGTGGAAGACGCAGTCGACTCCGGCGAGGATGTCGGCAAGCGTGGAGGCGGCATCGGTCGCGGTGAGATCATGGCTCACGGTGCGGATGCCAGCGGCGGCCAGAGCCGGCTGTGGACGGCGGCCAAGGGCGATCACGTCGTGGCCGAGAGCCTGCAGTCGCCGGCAGAGAGCAGCGCCGACGAAACCGCCCCCGCCGGTGACGACCGTTTTCATGTCTCGCTCGGGAGATGCCTGACTCGCTCGTCGATTTCGATGGCCTCCTGCGTGGCGGCCCAGATGGCGAGCCGGTCGCGGAAGATCTTGGCGTTGTGCCGGGCGTCGACCGGGAACGAGTGGTGAAAATAAAACCGCCGGATCGGCAGCGTGACCGGATCGCCGGCACCGATCGCCCGGAGTTCAGCGGCGAGGCGGCGGCGGGCATCTGGTGTGAGTGACCGCGACCGCGGCTCGATGACGATTGCCGGCTGGCCGTCGACGCCGACGAGGGCCGTGCGGCTCACCTCGGGATGGCGGTTGAAGACGTTCTCCACGGGCACGCTGTGAAACACGCGGTCGGCCGCGGCCACCACGTGCACCCGCCGGCCACAGAAATAGAGCTGACCATCGGTGTCGAGGTAGCCCATGTCGCCCATGCGGTGCCAGAAGCGGCCTCCCTCGCTCACCTTGCTCGCCGCGGTCGCCTCCGGCCGACAGAGATACTCGCGGCTCACCGTGTCGCCACTGACGACGATCTCGCCGATCTCGCGGGGGCCGCAGTCGACGAGCAGACTGTCGGCTGGCCCGGCCATGGACTGGACGACGCGAAGCGTCACGCCGTCGATGGCCCGGCCGACGGGAGTGCCCTGTTCGCCGCTCACTGCCAGCACGGGCGGATGCTGCCGCAGTTCCGCGGCGGCCGCGACCGTCACGGGGAGCGCCTCCGTGGCCCCGTACGGCGTGAAACTTTCCGCCTGCGGGCAGGCGGCCTTCACGAGATCGAGCGTCGCCTGCGACACCGGTGCCCCGGCCATGAACACCCGCCGTAATTGCGGCAGCGACTCGCCGGTCTGCCGGCAGTATTCGGCGAGCTTCGTCCAGAGCGTCGGCGAACCGAACGATGTCTGGTTGCCGAGGTCGCGCATCACGCGAATGATCTGCTTCGGCACGAACGACAGCGGTCGGCTCGGGTCGAGTGGCGGAAAGATGCTCCCCACCCCGAGCGCCGCGGTGAACAGACTGAAGACGGGCAGGAGCGGCAGATCCTGCTCGCCGCCACGGAAGCCGAACTGTCCGCGAAACACGGCGAGCTGCTCCGTGAGCATGCGGTTGGTGAAGATCACGCCTTTCGGCCGGCCGGTGCCGCCCGACGTGAAGGCGACGAGCGCCGGGTCGTCGGCCTGCCGCGGAATCGGCGCCGGTGGACCGCTCGCTGGCTTGAGCAGGTCGCGCAGCCGCGTTGCCCCAAACAGCGGCACCCGTCCCGCGACCACGCAGAACCGCAGCGAGCGAAACAGCTCCGCGGCCTTGAGGCGGAGCAGATGGGCCTTCGGCACGCCGATGAAGCCACTGGGCTGGGCCTCTCTGATGCAGGCCACCACCGCATCGACGCCCATGCCCGGATCGATGAACACAGGCACGGCACCGCGGCCCATCACGGCGTAGCTGAGCGCGAGGAAGTCGGCCCCAGGCGTGACGAGCATGATCACCCGCTCGGCGGCCCGTAGGCCGGCCGAGGCGAGGCCGTTTTCATAGGCGGTGATGCGGGCCGAGAGCGCCGCGAAGTCGATCGCGTCGTACTGCGGACGATCGCCCCAGCGGGGAAACGAGACCTTCGTCACTGCCGACACCCACGGCGCAGCCGCGGCCGCCACCTGCAGTGCCGCGTAGAGCCCGTTGACCGGGGAGCGGGCTTCCGCGGCCGTATCGAATCGCATGTCGAGCGGGGCGTCGTGTGCGATGCGTGGGATAATGACCGCCTCGCGGTCGGAGCCCGACACGAGCGGCCGCAGGAACGACTGAACCTCAGCGAGTGACTGCTTCGCCGCGTCTTCGAGCACAAGATGCGAGGCGGCCGGGATCTTGACGACGTCGGCCTGCGGGAAGCGGGCGGCGACGTGGCGGAGAATCCCCGGATGAAAGCAGGGGTCGTTCATCCCCCAGATGATCTTCACGGGCTTGGCGGCGAGCGTCGGCAGCCGGGCCACCATGTCGGCCATCAGCGGGGCCGTGGGATGGGATGGCGTAAACGGAATGTCGCGGACGAAGCCCCAGATGGCCCGGCGGCTGTCGCGGGTGCGGTAGGGGCGGTGGTAGCCCTGCTTGATCTCGGGCGACAGCCGGTGGACGGCGCCGAACGAGGTCAGCAGCTTCACGAACCGCATCGTGTGTTGGGTGAGCAGTCTGCCGATCAGTGGCGACGCGGCCCGCCGGATCATCCCGGGGAGCAGGTCCATCTCCGCGAGGGTGGTGTTGAAGTAGACGAGCCGCTCGACATCGGCAGGTCGCCGCACCGCGAGGCCGGTGCCGATCGGGCCGCCCCAGTCGTGCATCACGAGCGAGAATCGGCCGACCCCCAGCTGCTCGAGGAGTTCTTCGAGGTGGGCGATGCGGTCGGCTGCCGTGAAGAAGACATCCTTGGGCTGATCGGAAAGGCCACAGCCGACGTGATCGGGCACGATCACCCGGAAGTCCTGCCGCAGGCTCGCGATCAGGTTACGAAACAGAAAACCCCAGGTGGGATTGCCGTGCAGGCAGACGACGACAGGGCCGCTCCCCTCGTCGACGTAGTGCATCCGGTGGCCTTGCGATGCCCCGGGGCCCCCGGCCTCCCTCCGACCGACCGTCGCGAACCGTGACGGAAACGGGTAGAGAGGCCCAAAGGCGAAAGCTGGCGGGTAGGCCGGCAGCACGCGTTCGATGGAAGCAACTCGGCTCATGGGGCGTTCATGCGTCAGCCATATGGCCGCATCCTGCGGCTACCACTCGAACCCGAGGAAACGCGTGTTGAGTCCGCTGCCAAACGCGGTGAGCAGCACCTTCTGCCCCGGCTGGATGTTCTTCTCATCGGCGCCGATCGCCAGGGCCGCCGGCAGAGCAGCCGAGACCATGTTGCCGTACCGCTTGTAGATCGCGAAATCCTTGTCGTAATCGAGGCCCATCTCGCGATAGAAGGCCTCGTTCACCTGTCGGCCCACCTGGTGGCAGAAGACGTGGTCGACGTGGTCCTTCGACCAGCCGAGCGACGCGGTGACGTCGGGGAAGGCGCGGCCACCGAGCTTCGCGGCCGCGATCATCAGCTGGGCCGCGTCGGAGGTCATGATCGGTGCGATCTCCTCTCCCTGACCGACGCTGAAGTCGCCGTTGCCGATGCAGAGCTGGTGGTGCTGCGATGCCGAGCGGGCCACGCCGCCCACGAACTGGTGCCCGCTGGTGGCGATGCTCTCGTGGCAGAGCACAGCCGCCACCGCGCCGCAGCCGAGTGTCAGAGTAGGGAGCATCTGCAGGAGTTTATCGCGGGTGATGCGAAGGTCGCCGAGCAGTTGCTCGCAGGTGGTGTGGACCACCTTCGAGATGTTCTCGCCAGAGCAGATGATTCCAGCCTTCACGGTGCCCGCCTCTATCAAGTGGGCGAGCATGATCATGCCGTCGCTGAACCCGATGCAGGCGTTGGTGATGTCGAGCACCAGCGACTCCTCGGGGATGCCGAGGTTGTGGTGCACGAGGCAGGCGGTGGCCGGCTCGAAGAAATCCCGCGACACGGAGCAGTTGATGAGGGCGCCGATCTGGTCGGGGCGGAACCCCGAGCGATCGAGGGCCTCGCGGGCGGCGACGGTGGCCACGGAGCTGGGCGTCACATCGGTCGACCACATGCCCCGGGTGCTCACGCCGCTGACGCGTTCCAGAGTGCCCGCCGGAATCTTCAGCCGCTCATAGGCCGGCGCGATCCGCTCCTCGATCTCTGCGGACGACAGAAGCGTGGTCGGGAAGTGCAGCCCGAACGACTGCACGAAGACATGCTTAAAACTGAACGAAATCATCACGTGCTCCTTCACTGCACCGGACATCCATCGCGCGCGGCCACCTGCCGCCGCGGGACACCGGCCAGGCGCACAGTGAGACGCGCCCGAACTGAACATTTCCCGGCCCTTCCCATGATAGTCGATTTTGCCACCTTTCTGCATGTCGTGGCGTTTGTGGGCGGGGAATCGAGTGGGAACGGCTCAGAAACATTCATTCGGAGAACAATTCGATCCTCGCACGATGCCCGGGCGTCGCCGCGAGCGGCTTGTCGCAGGTGATCAGCGGGCAGCCGAGTTCCTCGGCGAGCGCCAGATAGGAGGCGTCGTAGGCGGTGCAGTTGTGCCGCAGTTGCCAGATCCGGTCGAGCAGTGGATCGTGCGGATAGCGGGCAATCCGCAGGCCTGCGTAATCGTCGAGAGCTTCCCGCGCCCGGGTGTCGGACAGCTCGCCAGCAGCCGCAAACCGGCGGAGCACCTGCGCGATCTCCAGGTCGAGCAGGTGCGGTGCCGCAAGCAACTCGCCTGATTCAAGCAGCCTGTGTACGAGCCGCTCGTGGGTGGCTGCTCTCAGCAGCAGTTCAAGGGCCGCCGACGCGTCGAGGACGATCATCGCCGGTCACGTTCCGCCCTGACGGCCTTGGACGGCGGCGTCCGCAACGCGGGCTGCCGCCGGCCGCGGAGACGGGTGGCCAACTCCTGCTCAGTGGGAAGTTCGGCCACGCGACTGAGCTCGGTGAGCAGGAAGTCAGTGAGCGATTTGCCGGCCAAGGCAGCTCGGGCCTTGAGCGTGGCGTGCACCGCATCGGGCACGTTTCGAATCTGGATCATCGTGCTCATGTGCACAGTATGAAAACATGTGCAGAGCATGTCAAGCGATGCGGGATCGTCACTCCGGCGTGTAGACCTTGCGGCCGAGCATGCGGTCCATCGAGTCGCTCGTCTGGAAGACCAGCGCCTCGGGGTAGTGCTCGTAGGGATGGAAGTATTCGAACGTGAGGTAGCCGTCGTAGCCGACCGTGCTGAGTGCCTGCATCACCGCCGGCCAGTTGGTCGTGCCGTCGAGCAGCGGGCGGAACGATTCGAGCGACGTGTCGGTGCCCTTCTTGGTGAACTCCTTGAGGTGCACGTTCGCGATCCGCTTGCCCAGGATCGGAATCCAGTGCTCCGGATACTGGTACATCATGATGTTGCCGGTGTCGAAGTGCACCCGCACGTGCTCGCTGCCGAATCCGTCGACGAAGTCGACCATCTCCTGCGGCGACAATAGGAAGCCGTTGAAGAAGATGTTTTCCATGTTGAGCGTCACGCCCGCCTTCTCGGCGGCGGGGATCATCCGGCCGACGGCGTCTTTGGCCCGCGTGAGGCAGACATCGTTGGGCACCGGCTCGTGATCGGTCCGCCACGGGATGCAGACGGCTCCCGGCACCACGAGCACGTTGCGGGTGCCGAGATCCCGGGCGCATTCGACGATCTTGCCGGCCAGTTCGAAGCCCCGCTCTCGCTTGGCGGGATCGTTGCTGGTCAGCGGGTAGGGCCAGAAGAGGAACGAGCAGAGTCCGCTGATGGCGATGCCGACCCGGTCGGCCATCCGGCGGATCTCCTGGAAGTGGGCCGTGCCATGTTTTGGAGAGAGGTCGCTCTCGAGGTCGTAGTTGAGTTCGACCCCTTCGAAGCCCGCCTCCTTGGCGAGCCGGAGGCACTGCTCGAGCGTCATCTTCGCGGGGTAGGGCATCGCCCAGAGATTCAGCGACTTGCGGAACGGATAACGCCGAGCAGGCGTCACGGCGTCGCGGGGCGAGTCGGCGGCCTGCGCGGCGACGGTCGAGGCGGCGACGGTCGAGGCGGCAACGGCCGACGCGGCGGCCACGCCTGCAGTCGCACCGAGGATGCCACGCCTGGAGAGGAGCAGACTGGGATCGAATGGGCTGGTCATGAGAGGCTCCGGAAAAACACGAGCGGGATTCAGCAGATGTGCCCCGCCGTAGTGTAGCCGTTGCCGTTCATCGCATGGCGGCGGTTTCACGCGGGGGAGTTGAGCAGAGCGTGAAGTGGCATAACACTCAGCGTCGGCCCCATCTGCACGTCCTGAGGCTGCTCGCCCCGACGCGAGTCCCGTAACGGAACAAGACATGTCGACGACATCAACGCTCACCGTGACCGCGGCCCTCAGGATCGTGCTTGGGATTCTCATCTTGGCGGCAGCACCGGCGGCGCAGGTTCATGCTCAGGCCCAGACGGCAGGGGAGAGCCTCCAGGCAATTCTCGGCCCAGCCATCGAGCAGCAGCATCTCGCCGGCGCGATCGTGCTCGTCACCGACGTCAACGGGCCGGTGCTCGTCGAGGCCGTCGGCTCTGCCGATCTGGCGGCGCAGCGGCCGATGGCCAAGGATGCGATAGTCTGGATCGCCTCGATGACCAAGCCGATGACCGCGGCCGCGCTGATGATCCTCGTCGATGAGGGCCGCGTCGGCCTCGACGACCCGGTCGCCAAGCACCTGCCGGAGTTTCGCGAACTCTGGGTGGAGCGGGAGCGGACGCCGGAACGGCTGGAACTGACGCGGCCGTCTCGGGCGATCACGATCCGCGACGCGCTCTCTCACATGAGCGGGCTGCCGTTCAAGTCGGCGGTCGAGGAGCCTACGCTCGACGTGGCGCCGCTTGTGACCGTTGCCCGCAGCTATCCGTTGCTGCCGCTCAAGACCGATCCGGGCACCGGCTACCTCTACTCCAACGCGGGCATCAACGCGGCGGGACGGATCATCGAAGTCGTCAGCGGCATGCCCTACGAGCAGTTCATGCAGGAGCGGCTGTTCGCGCCGCTGGGCATGGTCGACACCACGTTCCATCCGACCGCGGCACAGGTGACGCGGCTGGCCACCGCGTACCGCGAGAAGGAGGACAAGAGCGGGATCATGCCAGTGCGAATCCCGCAGCTGAAATATCCGCTCGACGGCCCGGGTCGCTATCCGATGCCCGGCGGCGGACTTTTTTCGACGGCCGACGACTGCGGCCGGTTTTGCCGTCTGGTGCTCGGCGGGGGCGAGTTCGAGGGCCGCCGCATCCTTTCGGAGGCCGCGGTCGCCGAGATGACGAAGCGGCAGACGCCGCAGAAGGTAAAGGAGAGCTACGGGCTCGGATTCACCGTGGGGGCGGACGGCACTTGTGGCCACGGGGGGGCCTTCGCCACCAACATGTCGATTGATCGCGGCCGCGGACTGGCGGTCGTCTGGCTCGTGCAGGATGCCGGCTCGCCACCGGAATGGCGGGCCTACGCTGGCGAGGCGCAGGCCTGGGCCAAGCGGCACTGTGCCGCCCGGGCGAAGTGAGAAGGCCAGCGCACGCCGTCGCTCAAGCGGGCAAAACACCGGTGCGACAAAGCGATTACACGCAAGTTATTGCCTTTGACCTTGAGTTATAGGGGGGCTGGGGCCGATAATCGGGGGGAGAGAGGCAGCGCTCGTGCGATCACTTGTCGGCATCATCACGACCATCGCGACGGTGATTCACTTCACCTTCGGCTGTTGCCTGCACCCGTGCCACTTTGGCGGATGCAGTGAGGCCGTGCCGCACGCCTTTGAGTCTGCGGCATGCGAAGCGTGCTGCCACCACCACGACCACGACCACGACGATGTGGCCAGCGAGTGCGAGAACTCGGCGTGCGGCCGTATCGAAGACGTCCGCGACGCAGTTGTCTGTGCCGAAGATGGCCGTGGCACGATCGTGGTCGCCGACCACTGTCTGGGCTGTGACGGGTGTCAGGGATGCCACTGCGTGGCCACCTCGACCGAAACCGGAGCGACGGTTTCGTGGTCGCCGCTGGCATCCGGCATCGTGGCGGCGTTCGACACCAAGGCCATCGTGCTGTTTGCCGACGCCTGCGAAAGGCGCGCGGTGGACCCGCATGTGCATCCGTGCCCATGTCGGCATGCTCTCTTCGAGCGTTTTCTGGTCTGACGCTCTGCGCGCGGCCCGACCGGTCGCGCGATCTCTCCGTTTCGCCCGTCGCGCACCCTCGTTGGGGCGCGGGCTTCCGGTCTCATGCCGGCGTCTCATCGGGCTCGATGGCCTCCACACGCGCAGACGCGTCCATGACCGTATCGACCACCGCTTCCCCATCCAACTCCATCGCTCGGCTCCTCTCGCTGGTGCCGCTGCTGCTCGTCGCCGCCGCTGGGATCGGAGCTGCCACCTATTGGCAGTGGCCCCAGCCTCTTCGCGAACGCGTGATCCGCATGCTGGGCGGCATTCCCGCCGCTGGCGACGCGGCCGTCGCCGTGCCAGGGGACGATCCGCATGCCGGTGACCATGACCATGACCACGGCCACGGCCACGGCCACGGGGGCGAGCCCGATCACGACGACGAGCACGCCCACGAGGGACACAGCGAGGAAAACTCGCTCGAACTGAGCGAGCAGGCCCGCCACAGCATCGGCCTGCGGGAGGGCGATATCGCCCTGACGACGTTTCATCGCACGATCGGCGTGCCGGGCATCGTGGTGGAGCGCCGCGGACGGTCGCAGCTCACGATCATCGCCCCCATGACCGGATCGATCACGAAGATTCACGTGACGGAGGGGGAGGCGGTCACCCCCGACCAGCCGCTCTTCGAAGTGCGACTGACCCACGAGGAACTCGTGCAGGCGCAGGCAGACCTGCTCAAGACGACCGAAGAGGTGGACGTCGTCCGCCGGGAGATCGCCCGCCTGGAAGGGATCGGGCCGGAGGGAATCGTCGCTGTCAAAACCATCCTCGAGCGGAGGTATGAACTCCAGAAACTCGAGGCGGTCCGCACCGCACAGCGGCAGACGCTCTTGCTCCACGGGCTCTCGGAGCCGCAGGTCGAGGAGATTGTCACGAAGCGCACGTTGCTCGGTAGGGTCGTCGTGCGGGCGCCGGAGGCATCTGGTGTGACGTCCGGCGCGACCGGAGTTGCCACCCTGCTGGTTCAGGAACTCAAGGTCGAACGCGGCCAGCACGTGATGGCCGGCGACACGCTCGCCATCCTCGCCGATCACGAGACGCTGCTCGTCGAGGGGGAAGCGTTCGAGCAGGACATCCCGCAGATCACGCGGGCCGCCGCCGAGAGCCACCCGGTGGTGGCGATCCTCGAATCGAAGATCGAGCCGCAGCAGAAGGTCGAGGGTCTGCAGATCGCATACGTGGCCAATCGCATCGACAGCGACTCGCGGGCGCTTCATTTCTACGTCAGGCTTCCCAACGAAATCGTCCGCGACAGGCGGGCCGCCGACGATGGTGATGCGCGGTTCGTCGAGTGGCGTTACAAGCCCGGCCAGCGGATGCAGCTTCGCGTGCCGGTGGAGGAGTGGACCGAGCGGATCGTGCTGCCCACCGAGGCGGTGGCCCAGGACGGCGTGGAGAACTATGTGTTTCGTATCAACGGCGACCACTTCGACCGGCAGGCCGTC